>ERZ838516.1136-NODE-1136-length-37051-cov-4.950833_pt1 | contig 37051 bp, 14 predicted proteins | sample MGYA00519910_ERZ838516 | MGnify/ENA primary metagenome ERZ838516 (study PRJEB31850, sample SAMEA3708837) | human gut metagenome | biome: human gut; feature: human-associated habitat; material: faeces | place: China | collected 2014 ... | reverse complement strand
TACAAATCCATTACAGGTGACAAATATACTTTATCATTACACACTTTAAATTCAGTTACATCAGTTGCTAGTTTTTCAAAAGGTTTTGTAGCTGCAAATTCTCTGTTAAGTAAGTTGTCGGCTATTTTGCCGATTTCTCCTTTGTATGAACGATATTTACTGTTTTTGCGTTGTTTTCCTTTGAGATTAAGTTCTTTCATCAGTTTCAACACAGTTTTATGGTTAATTGTATATCCTTTTTGTCTTAATACAATTAAGATTCTGCGGTAGCCGTATCTGCCTTTATTAGCTAAAAATATATATAGTATTTCTTGTTTTTCTTTCTTGTATTTATCTTTGATTGGATGTTGTATATAGTAATAAAAGGTACTACGGGCTAAACCTGATAATTGCAGCAAGTCTTTTAACGGATATTTTTGCCTTAATTCATTGACTATTGCTGCTTTTTCTCTTCTTTTAACATTCTTTTCCGAACTAAGGCACTGAGTTTTTTTAAGTATTCATTCTCCATTCTTAATCGCTGATTTTCGGCAATTAAATCTTCTTCAATTTTCTTATCAAGTTTGGGTGGACGACCTTTTGCTATTCCATCTACTTTACTGGCTCTACCTCGTCTTTCTTTCATCAGACCTTCGGCTCCTTCTTCCAAGAATATGCGTTCCCATTTCGATATTACATTATGTTTAACATCGTATTTTCTCTCTGTTTCCATTATACCCAAATGGTTTTCTCGCATATCCATTATAACAGATAGTTTGAATTCTGGCGAGTGTTTTCTATATTTTTGCCCTTTCTTTGCCATAAAAATATGCACCTCCAAAAGTGTCTAACTTTTGGGGTGCATATCATTTTTTATCATTTAATTATTGTGGCATATAAGAAACGCTATTTACTGTTGCAGACCTTGTTTTTGAATAAATATAATATGTTGTTCCGGCTGTACATTGCATTTGAACAGTCGCAGTCGATGTGCTTGTTGTACTGCTGCTGTCCGCAACGAACGAGCTTACATCAAGTGAATTTGAAATGCCCCAGCGTCCGCCGCTTGAATTAAGTTTGCCTGTTGCGTAAAGCATTCCGTCCTTATCAGGGGTAAACGCTATGTATCTCGCGCTGTTGCCGCTTGGCGCGCCGCCGCGCCAATATACGCCGTCTGTTGTTATCTTATCGTGGTCAGTGTCAGCGCCGTTGTTTGCTATGGCGATTGTTAAGCCGTCATATTCTTCTGTAAAGCCGCTTTCGGTTGTTTTTACTTCTGTCGTGTATTTTGCAAAGTCCCACACCTGCATTTCGGTTGATACTACGGATATTACAAACACTGCTGTATTTTCACCGTCCTGAGATGTTACGGTCAGTGTGTTGCCATTAGAGAGTTCCCCCGTATTACTAAATTCATATGTTTGATTTCCGCCGCATAGCGAGGATATTTCACTTAACACATCATCAGATGTTGTTCCTGTAAATATAGATATTTCCTTCGCTTCATTATCAATTTGATATACTTTTACCGCGCCGTTTTTGAGCCTCAGCAGCGTGTCCTCCATATATCTGTCTGCATAGATGTTGATGTTTTCCGAGTTTGAAACATCCCATTTCGACACATCTGCGCCGTAAATATTGAAGTTCTTACCGTATTTGATTGTACCTGACTTTGTGCAGCCTCGTACTGTTACGTTGCTTATAACCGCGCCATCGTGTCCCTTTTCCGCCTTAAAGCCCTCAAAGCTCAAGGATGAATTGCAGTTTTCAATCGTGAAATTTCTGTACTGCGGCACGCTGTCCGCAGGATTATTCTCACTTGTCGCATAGTTCATAACAAACGCTAACGGCTTTTGGCTGTCTATATCTCTGATTATTACATTTTCGGAAACACCGCCACGCGACCAATAGGTTTTAAACCATATACCGTGTGAAAGCGTAATATTTTTAATCGTAAGATTTTGGAATAGTGCATTTTTAATACCTGACGCATTCTCACTTCCTACGGCAAAACCACCCTTTGAGCCGTCAGATACGCAATCGGTTATGCGTATAAATGCAGTCGGCTTATTAAGCTCGTTTCCTTCTTTATTTCTTCCACTCTTAACTGCAACGGCATCATCACCTGTATAAAAATGTGTATTAAATATATTGACATTCGTACTTGAGTCAGGGTCTATTCCGTCACCGTTTAAGATACATATATCGTCAGCTGCACCCGTTTCACCGTTACCTTTTGACACAATATCAAGATTATCAAATGTTATGCTGTCACAGTAAATCGGATGAACAGTCCAAGACGGACCGTAAGCAAGCTGAACGTCCTTCATGTATACGTTCTGTGCATTATGAATTGTTATCAATCGACCTCGTATAGTTTGGTCAATGGCGGGCGATGATGGGTAAGGAATACCGCCGTTGCCTGTCTTATGATTAAGTCCTTCGTTATATGCGAGCTTAAAGCCGTTTCCGTTTATCTGTCCGTTGCCACAAATAACAATGTTGCCTACATTGTACGCACCATCTGTTTCATCATATATTCCTGCGTTGATAAGGCTTGTATGTGAGTAATGATTATCAGGTAAATCTGCGGTTGTGTTTGCCCATTCGGATGCTGATTGATTATCTTTTCTCCATCCTTCCCAGCGTGTTACCGTAAGCGGATAATCTTTGCTGTCACTGCTGCCCATTAAAATCCCGTCAACCTTAAATGTCATATTGCTTTTTAGGAATAATGCGCCCGAATAGAATATGTATCCTCTCGGCAGATAAACAGTGCCATTTTCAGGGCAAGCATTTATTGCCTTTTGGATAGCATATGTATCCATAACCTTACCGTTACCCTTTGCACCGTAATCAAGCACATTTATAACTTGTGATTTTTCCTTTGTTGTAGCGGTTATGCTATCCTCTTGAAGGATATTTCCGCTGTTATCAACTGCTTGTACAGTTATTGAGTATTGTGTTGAAGGAGAAAGGTTGTTTACAGTATAGCCGAGAGTTGTTACTGTGTCTGTTTCCTTGCCATTTACAAAAATCTTATATCCTGCCAAATCGGGAATATCCATTTTTGAACTGCTGTTCCAAAGTAGATTTACACTGTTATCCGTTATAGTTTCCTTTGGTATATGCAGATTATCAAGATAGCCCTCGCCTGCAAAGTTAAGCTGTTCCTCGCTGTTATTTTGCGTTCTCGTGCTGTTATAATCGTTTGTAATTGGTTTTAAATCTGCGTCACTGACAGCAATCTCAAAGGTTTTAACTTCACCGCTTGCCGATGTCGCATAGATTTTTACCGTGCCTTTGTCATACTGTACCGCACCGTCATCAAATACCACAATTTTTTCTGACGCTTCTGTAACCTTATCGCTGTTCGCCTTGTAATTCGGATTATCAATAAGACGTGGCACATTACTGTTTGAATATGCCGTTACAAGTCCATTTTCATCAACGTCTGCAATAAAGCTGTTATCGGACTTCCATATAATTTCACTGTCCGACTCTGCCATAAGCTGTATTGTTTCACCAACCTTTATATCCACAGGCTTAATGTCCGCAGTAATCTGTGCTGACGCTGTATTTTCTGATACCGTAACAACACATTCTGCTGTTCTGCCTATATCATTTGAAATTGCTTTTATAGTGGCTGTTCCTGTGCTGACCGCAGTTACTTTACCATTCTCAACTGTTGCAACAGCTGCGTTTGATGTTTCCCATTTTAGAGAGGTATCAAGCGCTCCGTTACCGTAAATGTCCTTTGGATTGATAATTGGTATAAGTTCCGCGTCAGCACCGACAGCTAAAGAGAGAGAGCTTGTGTTAAATTCGAGTGTTCCTACTGTTGAACGTGTGATATTATCAACAACCGAAACTGTACATGATTTTTTATCGCCGTTCGGAAGTACGGCATAAATATTCGTATAACCTGTCGTGCGTCCCTGTACTCTGCCCGATGAGGTTACTGTCGCAATATCCGCATTTTCCGATTGCCAAGTAATATCGGAGGCCGTGTATTCACTGTCATTAACTTCCGCGACAAGCTGAACAGCGCTTCCGCGTGTTTCCCAATCCGAAAAATCCGTTTTACTTTTATTTCCCACAACGAGAGGGTATGTTGTATAATTAAGAGTTATCGCATTGCTTTCCTCATCGTTTGTACTGATTTTATCTATAACTGCATTTGACAGTGGTTCCAGTCCCGATAACGAATCCCATAACATAATTTTTACTTCTGCGTTATCATTAGGAATTTCGACTGATAGATTTGCTTTATTATCCACAACATCTACCGCCTGCAACGCATACAGGCTTTTATCTTCGTTATATGAGGCGGCTATTGCTGTTGCACCGTTTCCCGCACTTATTTGAAGTGTATAGTCAACCTTATTTCCGTCTGTTGACTTATTTAAAATTTTAATTAATCTGCCTTGAACATTCATAGCATAATCAAAGTCATATCCATTGTTATATGCCCATTCAATATATGATTTCAGGCGATTAACAACACTTCCTTTATACTCTGATTCATGAGTGAATATTTCAAGAACGTTGCCACTGTAATTCATCAAACCGTCAAGTGTTGACGAAGTATCTTTTACGCTTTCCAATCTTGTCTGTGTGCGTATCAATCTTAAATTTTTATCTGTATCATAATAATCGTTATTAGCAATAATATAGTCGTTCAACTCATTGTCGAAATAATATGATAAACGCGTATCGTCAGCAGTAAGCAATCCTGTTATTCCATGTTCACAATTCTGCATAGCCGACACATTGTCGTTATTTCCTGAAAAGAATCCAAGCCTCGTTACCGTATCTATACTATCCGCGTTATTTCCTGTCGCTTTCATAATTGCCGATATGAATTTGTTATATGACGCTGCACTTTGTTCCGATGTTGCCAAAACTCCTGAGCTTGTTGCACTTGTTGTACCGTAGGTCGCTTTGTCATTTTCCGCGTGGAATGCAAACTTAAGCCAATCCGAATTTGTCTTAAATTCTTCAGCATAGCGGTCAGGCAGATTTGATATATTATAACTTGAATCTTTTGAGTAAGCATTAAAGCAGTTAAGCGTAAATACTGCACCATAATCATCATGCAATTTCTTTAAATCTGCAAAAAAGCTGTTTTCAAATATTGAGTTATAGTCTTTTTCCGTTATATCTTTTAAGCACGCATACACATCATCAAATGAAATGTGCATATACTTTCCATTGCTGCTAGGCTTTTCACTTGGCTTAACAGATGAAGTAGGTGTCGGTTTTGTTGTCGGTGCTGGAGATGTTGATGGTTTTACTACATCACCTGTGTATGTATATGACATCGCCGAAATTGTACTTCCCGTTTGATATGTATAAAGTATATATGCGTGTCCGGCTACCATATCAACAGTTTTTGCCGTTACGTTTGTTGAAGTAATATCGTTTCCGACAGTTGTTTTATTGCTGCTGTCCTTGCTGTAATCTGACAAAACTATATTTGAAGTATCTGCATTAAGTCCCAAATCCGCACAATAAACTCTGTTTTTCTTTCTGTCTGATGCTTCTGAAAATGCTATATCTATACTGAATGTACCGTCACGCTTTGGCTCAACAAGTAAATATCTTTTTGTATCGCCAAGGTTTTTCTGACCGTTTGTATTAGTTTCTCTTACCGATGATGCACCCCAAAATATGCCCTCATTTAATGAATCACCTTTTGCAAGGCTGACAGTTAAATCTGCATAATCGTTTTTGTCCGAATAAGTCACACCATTTTCAGCCGCAATATCAGTTTCACCTATGCCCCAAGTATAGGTTTTTACGTTTGTATCAACCTTACCGAAAATGCCTTCAGGCAACGGCTCTTTGTATTCAACCTTTTCAGGCAATACTGTTATATTTCCGTCATATGAAAAGCTGTATTTTCCGCTTCCAACAGTTATTGTCTGCACTTCTGTTTTTGTTGTACCATCATCTGCCTTGCCGTTCTTTTCGATAAATTTACCGTCGCCGATAACAGGCAGTACAATATCGGCTGTCATATTTGCGGGAATTGTAATATCTATATCATATGATTTGTCAGACCTTGTATATGAAACGTCAATATTTCCGCGTTCTGTTGATACACTTGCGTCAAGACTTGTTAAGTCTGTATATACCGGTGCAATCTGTACCTTTGATGCTCCCGGCTCAAGATTTGTTACTCCTGCAAAGTTTTTCAAAATATCCGATGCAGCAGTTGCACCCCAACCATGTGATTGTGAATTTTCGTTTGATGAATTATTTGCGTCCCATGCTTCCCAAGTAAATGTATAGTCATTAGCAACTTCTTTCGCCCAACCGTTATCATTAGGTTCTGTAAATAACTTTAATGCCGCTGTATTTTTGTTTGTGCTAAATAACGATTTCACAAGAACATCAACAGTCATCGGTCCTTGCTTCATTCCCATAGCTGCAACATAATCAGCCATAGTCGATATTTTATCATCAGGTGCGACACCAAACGCAAGTGCATATGATGTTGCGTGCTGTGAAGTATGAGACACCTGATTACCATTAGCATTTAAGCCGTCGCAATAAACTCCGTTTGATGTTATCAGTTTTTCATTTATCGCTGTTTTAATGCTGTCAGAACGGTTTTGCATATCTTCTGCATCTTTAGTGTTTCCAAGTTCCTTTGCCGCAAGTGCGACAACGTCAAACGCCCTTTTTGACAGCATATTAACCGTTGTTCTTGCGCCTGTTTTCGTTCCTGACCAATCATAACCAAAACGTCCGACAGCAGGCCAATCAACTATTCCGTACTGATAGCTGTTCGGACTTCCGTCACCGCCGCCAAGCTGTGTCACGAGTCCCGTTGAAGAATTTATATATTTTGTTATATAATCGGCTGTCGCCTTGATATATGGATATGCCTTTTCAAGCGTTGCCTTGTCGCCTGTTGTCATATAGTAATTCCATACCCAATATGGGACATTAAGCGAAAAGTCCGGAATATCACGCTTACCGTCGCCATTCGGATAAACACTGTTATATCTGCCTGCTTCATCACCTGTCCAATAACGGTCGGCAGATGCTAAAAATTGCTCAATAGCTTTTTTGCTTGCTGCTCTCTCGTATAATGTAGCTGTTGATGATTCACTTATATTTATTGAGTCCTGCAAAAACTGTCCCTTTTCCCTTGTGGGAGTATCTACGAAACTGTTCTGTATAGAGTACAACGCAGAACGTTTCAAAAGCTCGTAAACATTATTAAGCATTTCATTTGAGCTTGTAAATGTACTGTCCCTGTTTTCCGGGACATTAGTATGCACAACCTTTGCTGTGATTGTATCTTTTGTAAAATCCTCGCCGCAATCGGGAATTTGGATATATCTGAAACCTAAATGGTCCCACGCGTTATATACCTGTTCACCATTTTTTTGAGTGTATTTATATGTCATATTTGTGCTTTGTGTTACTCTGCTGTTTGAATTAACTGTTCCATCAGTGTTTAAAACATAGCCTGTCTGAATTGTAAGTTGTTTTCCTGCTGTTCCGTTTTTAAATGTAATCTGAGGACGAGCAGGAATTACCTTTCCGAAGTCTGCAACAGTAACACCATTTGACAGCTTAGTAACGGACACAGGATTTACAATATAATCTGTCGGCTTTGAAAGTTCGGGAATTACATTAGTAAACTCTGTTGTCGGGTGTACGCCTATTACACTTGACGCACTCCAAGCTGAATCGTCAAAACCAACTGCTGAAAATCCCTCTTGCGTGTTTTGTGCGTTATATTCCTCTACAAAATCGCCCTCACCATTACGCTTTATTGAGCCGCCGAGCGGAACATCGGTTGACACCTTCCAATCACCGTTTGTAACGATTGTATCTTTTGTTCCGTCAGTGTAATATATATTTATATGACCTAAAAGTGCTTCCTTACTTGCCGCTCTGCCCTGACCGCCGCCATAATAGCGGTTTAAGAGTCCTATAGCTATTTTGTTGCTGTTCTTTACGCTGTCCGTAATATCCCAACCCTGATAACGTGTTTCGCTCGCGTAATCAAAGGATTGTCCGCGTCCTATGTATTCACCGTTTACATTAAGCTCATAATCATGTACGCCTGCAAAATATGCCATAATACTTGCAACAGTTTTTGTGCTGTCAAGTGATTTTTCATATCTTGCGTGCCAATAATGATTTGCGCCTGTTTTACCCGAACTTATCCAAGACGCGTCCCAATTATCATTTTTGATGCCTGTCGAGAAATATGCATTGTCACTGTACGGCGATTCTGCTCCGTCTTTATCCCACGTTTTAACTTTCCATGAATAAGGATGTCCGTCGTCTAACTCATTACCGTCGTATTTCACATATGATTGATTTGACGAAACAACCTTGTCTGAATCCCATACCGTATTATTTGTAACTTCATCAGTTACAATAATCCGATATGCTGTCTGTACCTCATTATAGTCTGCATCATTTACAAGCCAACCAAATGTAGGCGTTTCAACGTTCATAGGTTCTGTCAATTCATTCGTTAATAATTCTGTCGGCGCAGACGGCGGAGTATTTTCTGCCGCTGCCGCATTCATAACAGGCAATAATGATATTAACATTGACGCGCTTAATACGAGCGTTATTGCTCTTTTTATAATTTTCATAGCGTTTACCTTCCTTTTATTTAACCTGAATTTTATAATTTTCCGATAACGGTTTCATATTCATTGACCCGTCAACAAACGCGCCGTTCCATACAAACACCGCCGCGCTTCCGTTTTCGGAAATTATTAAGCCGTTTGTATGCTTATCATCTGTAAACTCTACCGTTTCAGAAGTATTTGCCGCTGACGGCTCAAGGCGTTTCATAACTAAATCAGATAATGCGCCGTGTTCGTCATATGCTGCCGCAAACACGGTTATATATGATAGCTGAACATTTCGCTTAACCTTAATTTGTTTAAGGATATTTGCTTCGGTAATTTCCTCTGACAATTCAACCTCATACTCAAAATCACTCTCTCCCGGATATGGGAATATTTCATTATTACCTTTATACGGAGGCATAACATAATCATCGCCGTTATTCATCATAATTTTTTCTGACGGCATCATTGCTGCAGATAAAGTATTTTTAACATATCCGTTTGCTTCCGAAATAAGTTTAAATTCCTCCATAAGCATATGACAAGTATTATCCGCACCATAATCGTTCATATGTGTTGCGTCATTAAACGCTGTCGGCTCTGATGCACTTTGCTGCCAATATGCAGTATGCAGATACCACGCTTTAATCAATCCAAGTTCCGTATTTAATGCAGTAGTCAACTTGTTAAGGTCAATATACGGTATATTTTTGCTTTCAGCATATTCCTTTGCGGCAGGAGTATAAATTGTATCTACATCATCTTTCCGCCACGGAAGTTCTGTCTGACCTAATGTAAGACGTTCAATCGGTGAACAAAGTACAAATTTTGCGCCTGCGGTTTTTGCTGCATTGTAGTAATAATCAAGTCCGGCTGTATATTCTGCCGCAGATTTTTCATTGTGTCCCATTTGCATTAAAACAATATCGCCTTCTGCAATATCATTTTTACCAACATCAAAATACGACTTTTCAGCAGTATTAAGTCCGCCCTCTGCAAGATTTATAACCGCTACATCATCACTAACATATTTTGCCGCCGCTTGACCCCATCCGGAAGCCGTATCAAATCCGTTATACGGTACAGCCGTATAGGTGTCACATACGGTTGAATCGCCAAAAATCCATAAGGTTTTGGGCTTTTCTATTTGCTGTATTTCTATCGAATTAAGTGCCGCATTATCTCCGATTATTCCGATATTAAGCATATCGTCCGTATAGACAGTTGGAACAGCTTTTCCGCTGTCGCGATTTTTCCATTTCACATTATGAACACCCACTGTAAATTCTTTTACAAGAGTATTACCCGCAGTTATTTTTTCGTTGGTCAATACAAAATGTCTGCGTTCAGAAGTTAGCGTAACATTTGCGTCCGCGTTATTCGCACTCATTGTTACCTTGACCTTGTAATATGTATTAGGATTGACCTTTACCGCAAATCGTACAGGACGCTGTTTATCGGTTGACTTCACATATTCGTTACCTTCTGTGAGAGTAGTTAAACTGTCTTTATCCTGATAATATCCATCAACAACCTTTGTATAAGCCGCACTATTTTCGCTTATTCCCAAAAAGCCATAACCTTTTTCTACTGAATATTCACAATCAGTATTCACTCTTATTCTGTTTTCGGCTGTTTCACCTATACCAAAATCAAAGTTCCATTTTTTCATTTCCTCCGGCTCATTGACTTCATATCTTACATATGATACCGTTGCAGACCTTGTTCTTGAATAGATATAATATGTTCGTCCCGCTTTGCAAGACATTGAAACAGTTTGAGTGCTTGTACTTGTTGTACTGTTATCTGTGCTGAAATTGTAATCACGGGCGGTATGTATGCCCCAACGTCCGCCGCTTGCGTTTAATTTGCCTGTTGCATATAAAGTACCGTCCTCTGTCGGAGTATAGGCAATATATCTTGGGCTGTCGCCATCCTTAGCCTCACCGCCGCCGCGCCAATATACACCGCCTGTTGAAATGCTATCATGGTCACTATCATCACCGTTATTTGCAATGGCAATAGTAAGACCGTCATAAAATTCGGTAAAGCCCACTTCGGTTGTCGTTATCTTGTCTGTGTACTTTGAAAAATCCCAATCATAAATCCCGTTGTCATCTTCTTTAGGCGGATTTGTCGGTTCTGTCGTTGGCTCACTCGTTGGTTCTGCCGTTGGTTCTGTTGTTGGCTTACTCGTTGGTTCTGTTGGAATGTCTACACCGATTAAAGCATTACATTTTATCTCATTTCCTGCATTATCCGCTTTTGTGTAGGTGTACACTGTATTTATCATATCAATGTGTCCCATTTTATACAATTCGTTTGCCACAATAGACGCATATTTCATAGCACCGACATATGAAGTATGAGTATTATCTGATGTGTTAAGAGCAAGATTAGCCTTAACCGCTGCTGTATCTTCACCGTAAAGTGAATTCAAATATGTATAAGTTAGTTTTGATAAATCAATGAATTCAACAGATTTTTTTTCGGCAGTTTGTTTCATAACATCTCCGAACTTCACCGTATCAGAATACGCTTCGGGCGTTGCATTTGGATTTAAAAGAATAGGAATAATGCCCGCCGTTTTTGCTTCATCAACAATTTTTTCCGCATACTCTGCCATTTCTTCTTTTGTCGAGTTTTTTTCATCGTTATAGCCTGCTTCAAACAAAAGAATATCTCCGTCTTGAGCATTTGCCTTTACTCCTGCAAAAGCTGTATCATATAGATTTTTTGCATAATATCCTGAATTTGCAAAATTTATGACCTCGTAATCGCTGTTATTTATAAAATTAGAAAGTGTTTGACCCCAGCCTGTCTGCAAACCACCGAGAACAGTATCACTACTTCCGTAATAATTGCATACAAGAGAATCACCTATGACATATATTTTTGTTTTTCTCTGCACGGTTGATGGCGATTTTATAACCTCAACATAGTCCATTGATTTAATTACATATGATGCGCCACTTGAAAAATCCATTGTCTGAATATTTATATTGCCATCTGAAACCTTTACATCATTTGCTGTATAAACGGAACCTGATGATGGCTTTCTGCCTTCGCCTGATTGGTCAATATTATTACCTACCATTGCACCATTGACATAAATATCACATCTCGCTTTGCCGTTTTTCTTAAAAGTGATGTTATAGAGTCCTTCTTCAAATTCACCTAATGTTATGCCGTTATTGACATTCTGTACATTTTCATATCTGTAAACAGGTACAATCTCCACCTTATCTGCACCGATTGTTTCTGTATAAACTTTTTCACTGCAAGGCACACGATTTTTTCTCAATAATTTTCCGCCTTTTGAAAGTGTAATTTCATATTCGGATACATTGCCGCCTGAAGGCAATGTACTTGTATCTATTGCTGCCATATTGCCTGACACATCAGCAACAATATTTTTTCCCGTACCTGTTCTTATAGAATTTTTTGATGCACTTATACGAGTTGCAACCTCACTTGTGATATATGACGCAATTTTTTCACCTAATGCCTGCTTGTAATGATTATGGTCAGGATACCAACTCTGCACAAGCTCTAAAACATTTTTAAATCGTGCCGCTTCCGCATCTGCTTGAGTCAATGAATTAAAGTAATTATCACACCACGCACCAACCTCAATAACCTCTAAGTTAAGTTCTGATGCAACTGCACGCAAATCGCTGTTATGCGCATCGTCATATAACGAATTATCATATTTATATGACCTGTCACAATGGAATACACCGTTTGAATACGCTTTGGAATATTCTCTGCCGTCAGCAGTATCAACCGGGCCTCGAGCTGTTGCAGTAAGTATTATTGGAATACCGCCTCGTTCAATAATGCCTTTACAAAAATAATCTTTTATGAGTGTTTTATATGCTCCCGACTCATTTGACACTTTGTTCTTATTGATACCCATATTAACCGTTACATAATCGCCCGGACAAATATTTAAAAGTACCCTGTCAAGATAGCCATCGTTATAATATTTTGCCGAGTCTGTACCTGCGTATCCGCAATTTACAAAACTGCCTATATTATCAGGCAAGGTTACATATTTGGCATCTATGCATTTACCCCAAGTGTATGAGTTATTTTCGTCAGTATTTACTGTTGAATCTCCTATGGCATAAAGTGCAGGCTGTGCGTTTGCCGCTTTTGCTTCTGCTTTTTCAACCGTCAATCCGCTTATTGACGCACCGCCCGGAATCGTTATATCCAAAACGCCGTCGCATACAGCAGCGGTAAATGTTTTTTCGTTTGTTGTCCTTTTTACATCTGCCGAAATATTCGGTACTTTTTCGTATGAAATTTTATCTGCTGTGGTATCTATTGTAACATTATAATTGCCGTTTTCAACAAGCACATTAAAAGTATAATCACTTGCTGATGAAATGCTATTATCGCTTATGCTTAATCCGCTGCCATCAGTAAAACCATATTTTGCAGTTTCACTGTATTGACCACCTTTAACTGAAATACTACCCTCCACATTTCCACTGCCAAAACTGAATACAGCTTTGCCGTTTTCAAATATATTCTCTCTCGGCGGGTCGGTAGTGTCAGGTTCATCTGTCGGAGCTGTCGTTGGGGACTCTGCTGTTTCTGTATATTTCACAGAAGCTACCGTTGCTGATTTTGCTTTTGTGAAAATATAATATGTAGTTCCTGCTGTACAGTCCATTGATACAGTAGATGAAGAAGTACTTGTTGTGCTACTGGCCGCAACAAAAGTTCCTACATTAAGAGATGTGGAAATACCCCAACGTCCACCTGTTGCATTTAATTTTCCTGTTGCAGACAGCGTTCCATTCTTTGTTGGTGTATATGAAATATAACGTGTGGTGCTTTCACCGCTTGACGTGCCGCCTCGCCAATATACACCGCCTGTTGAAATGCTATCATCACCGTTATCTGCAATAGCAATAGTAAGACCGTCATATTTTTCAGTAAAGCCTGTTTTAGTTGTCGTTATCTTGTCTGTATACTTTGAAAAATCCCACAAATATGTTTCTGAATTTTCAGTGTTCTCCGCTTGAGCATCGATATGAAGTCCGCTTATAATATTTATAAAAATACTAAACATTACAATCATCGATACAATTTTTTTGTTCTTCATAATTGATTGTCCTTTCTGTAATTATTTTTATATTTATATTCTACATCCTGTTGTTTCTTATTTCAATACAGCAAAAGGCATTGTTCAAAATAAACGTGTAAAAGTTCATAATAAATCGTTAGCTTTCTTGACATTTTTTTGGTGTATGATAAAATATTAAGCGGAGGTATTAAAATGGATTTAAAAGTAATTAACCTAAGAAAATATAATCAGGTAGATGGTATATATGTTATTCATAAAGGAGGACACCATAATCATCCTACATACGTTAATGACTGTTATATGGTGGCATATATTGCTCACGGCAGCGGTACTCTGGAAATAGAAAGCGAAAAAATTTCCGTATTAGAAAACGATGTTTTTTTAGTTCGCCCAAATGTGAAATACCGTTTTATACCTGAAAAAGGACTAAGAAGAATCGATATTTATTTTTGTTATTTCAGTTTTGATATAATACAAAATGCTTATAATAATTTTAAAGAGCAGTTTTCGGAGATTACAGAACTTTTGTTTGAAAAGACTTCGCATATTCACGCTGGTGATTCCGACAACAAAGAAATCCGTGATATTTTTATAAGAATGATTGATGAAGCACTGTCAAATTTACCGTGCAACAAAGATGCTCTTACAGGCTATTTGCTAATAATGCTTACAAAAATATTCAGAAATATAAAAACACGCAATTTTAAACGAGTATATAGTCAGGATAGAACTGTAGATGAAGCTATGCGATATATAAATATTAATATGTATTCAAAGATTTCTTTAGATGATATCGCTGCACACCTCCACGTTTCATCATCATTTGTTTGCCGTCGTTTCAAACAATTTACAGGAATGACAACTTCTCAATTTATCAATTTTTTGCGTGTAAATAAAATAAAGGATATTTTAAAAAATACCAATAAACCAATTAAAGCAATTCCTGAAATGTTCAACTGCAATATCGACTATTTGAAAAAAGTATTTAAACGTGAAACAGGAATGACTATGCTGGAATATAGACATAAGTATAATTATAAGAAAAATCCTTTGGATAAGAATTGAGTATAACTCTATAGTCATTCACACATTGTGAAAATATATCTTTAATAAAAAATGAGGATAGATGATTTAACATTCTATCCTCACCAATATACACCTGTTTTATGCTTACACAAAACTTGAAACGCGCTCCCGACTTTTTTGATTATCTCAATGTTGTGCTTTGTGTTTTGGGCACATTATTGTTATCCCATATGAAAAACTTATATTCCTGTATTCTGTCATTATTGTCTATTTCCGTGCTGACATACTGTGTGCCGCTCGGCTCTATTTGAACCGTATCCGCACTAATATCCATTAGTCTGCCGCTATTATAGCCTGCGACATACAGCCTTATTGTCTGTGCGTTATCCGAATGGTTTATTATCTTAAATTTTGGAGCGTTCTCTGTGCTTTCATTTTCAACGAGATAAATTTCGAGATTATCGTCCAAAGATTCTATTTGCTTTAATCTTTCTTTGCCGTTATTCATTCGTATTGTATATGTTCTTGTATTTACGCCGCTTTCCGACACTACAAATATTTTTGCTGTTGGATTATCCTCCGTTGCGGGTACGACAGTAACAGCCGCATTATCAGTTGCCGATGCGGTAATTTCAGGAATTTTGTCGCCCTCGTATTCAAATTCATAGTTAAAAATATCTGAATTAAAGTCCGCAATACTTTCACCGTTTATTTTTATATCGTCAAGAGTATCTGTATCATACTTTTCCATATAATCTGAATAAAACTTTATTTCAGTTATTGCTACGCATTTATCAGTGTCTTTTGTCATATTAAAACGAAGTCTTGATGTTTTTACCTTGTCAAATTCATATGTGGTTACAATGCCGCTTGTGTTGCTGTCACCGTCAACATTTTCACTTGTTTCACTTTGATTATTAACATCAATCCATTCTTCGCTTGCACTGTCCCAATACTGAATTTGCATTGTATTCGGTGCACCTGAACCGTATTTATCCTTGAAATAATGAATTGTTACATCATCTAAATAAAATTCTGTTTCTTCTTCATAGCCCAAGACAAATTCAATCCACACATTTTCCGATGAATCCTTATAATCACTCCATCTGTCCTTCGGACTGTTTGTGTAAGAAATAATCTCATTTATTGCATATTCAATATCATCTCCCGAATATGTGTTTGAAGCCGTTATTTCCGGATAATGATAGCCATTCTTTCGTGCAGATAAATCAAGTCCTCGTATATACTCATCTGTAACCCTCACAGTAGCGGTCGAATTAAGCTTTACTCCCTCTATATCACCTTTTACTGTAAATTCGCCCGTTTGAGAATACATATCCTCACTTATATCTTCCCATTCAACCTTTTTTTCGACCTGTTCGCCGTTCGAGTAATAAACGGTTACGTTTTCAGGGAGTTCAGGCTTTTCGTGAATTATAGTGCCTGTCGATGCATTCTGTACCGCAATCACTCCTACTACTTCTACCTCTGCTTTAGGTTTTATATCTGTACCCTTAACAGTACCGCTAATGGTAAATTTGCCGTATTTACTGTACTGTTCTTTGTCTATGTTGTCCCATACAACATCCACCTCGTTAGAAAATCCTCTGTCATATTTTGCAGTTACCGTATCAGGGAGTATTGGGGCATTACCTACATCTGTCGATACCTTAACATTTTCAAAACCGATAATCACTTTATCATAATCAGCTTTTGCTACATTGATATTTAATGTATTAGATGTTACGGTTTTACCCATATATGTTACCTTTGCAGTTATTTTAGTGCTTCCCTCAGACAGTGCATATAATTTGCCGTCCTTAATATATACAACCTTATTATTGCTTATATCATATTCCGTACTATAAGCACTTTTTGAAATATTATTATTAAGCTCATCTAAAACGGTCATTGAAATATCATATGTTTCATCTTCTGTTATGTTTTCTGAATCAACCGATATTTCCGCACTTTTTATCGGCGCATTTTCTATTTGTACTGAAACATTATATACCGTGCTTATAAGTCTGCTTTCAGAAGTAACCATTATTTTATATATTCCCGACTTTGTTGTAGAAGGTACAACAACAATTCTTGCATTATCTTTACTGTATGCAATAACTTCGGGTGTTGATGTATCAAAAGGAAGTGTTATATTATAGTTATATTGATTTTCTTTAAATCCGTCAACAGATATACTATTTACTTTTATGTCCGATAATTTTGCACTGTCATTCGGTTTTATAGTCTTACCGTTTATTTCAATTTCCGTAACACATATACATTTTGAACCACTATTATTTGTCATATTAACTCGTATTTCGTCTGTTGTTATATCATCAAATGCAAATGTAGTTATTGTACCACCACTTACAGTTTCGCTATTTTCGGTTACATTAGGTACATTTTGATACTTGCCGTCTGAATCTTTATATGTAACACTTATACTATCAGGAACAACTCCGGACGCTTGTGAGCTTGTCGCAAAATATATCTTCGCACTGTTCATTGTCTTTTTCTCGTCCCATGATATGCTGACATAATCTTCTGTTCTTGTTTCTGTTTTGCTAACCCAATTCGACCATCTGTTTTTAGGTGAATTTGCATATGAAATAACTCCATCATTAATAGGCTCTGCACTTCCGTCACCCGTATATGATGCACCCGCTTTTCCTTCTCGTGCAATATTGGTTTCCGTATATCCTTGCGAAAGTGATGCTACTCTTATGTATGCCTTAGCCGGAATATCAGTTTCACTTACAGTTCCGTTTACTGTAACAATACCTTCTGTATCATATGCAGAAGAATTGACTTGTTCCCACACAACATTTGCTTTTACTTTACTTGAATCACTGTAAACAAGATTGACAGTGTCGGGTAATGTATATGTTTTCCCTACCTCTGTCACATCTGTAAACGGTTCTGTTGCAACAATATCTATAACATATATTACCGCTTGTGCTTTTTGTTCTGTGCCAATTAAAGCACCCTCTACTGTGAAATTACCGGCTGTATTATATTTTTCTTTGGCGATACTGTCCCATGTAACATCAAGTTCACTTTCTGTTCCGTCAGAATAAACTGCTGTTACTTTCTTTGGAAGAGATGGTTCTGTTCCTTTTTTAGTTGTTACACTTGTCGGTAATATTTCAAGCAATGTTTTATCCTGTACATTTTCATCACTTAAATATACTGTTGCTTTACCGTCATTCAATCCGCTCGATGACGCTGTTATTTTTATAGGCTTACCGCTTCCGTCAGATTTTACAATAAGCATAGCTTTTCCGTTAAACGCTTTTCGTTTATTATCTTGATAGCGTTCAAATGTAGCGGCATTACCGTTATCAACTCCCGCTATTTCTCCATTTTCCACTTCAAAATTAACAAGATTATCTGCATTAGGCACTACAACACCTTGATTATCAACAATATCTACCGTAACAAAAGACAAGTCCTTACCGTCACCGTCTATAACACGTCTGTCCGGTGTCAGCTTAACACTCTGTGCCGAGCCAGCCGTTTTTACAAAATCTTCTGCAACAACCTTTCCGTCAATATATGCAACAGCTTTTAATTCGCCCTCTTCAAACAGTACTTCCCATGATAAATATATATCGCCGTCAGACGTTTCTTTGTATTCCATACCATAATCAGTTGTTTTTTTCTCAAACTTCTTCGTTCCAAGCGATTTGCCGTTTAAAAACAATTCAACTTCATCAGCATTAGTATATGCCCATACCTGTACTTTTTCTCCATTATCCCAATTCCAATGCGGAAGAATGTGTACCATAGGCTTATCCGTCCATTGACTTTGATACAAATAATACGAATCTTTTGGGATACCCGCTGTGTCAACTATACCGAAATATGAGCTTTTAGGTATTATTGTATTTCCGTCAATATCTGTCATACTGTAATTCATATAAGGTGTAGGTTCTCCTATATAGTCAAAACCTGTCCATACAAATTCTCCAAGAACAAATTTATTATCTCTGTCAAATTTCCAACCTTCAGCAACTGTTTCGCCCCACCTTACATCAGGTTGTTGTATGTCGTATGCCGTACATTGTAACTCGTCATAGTCAACTTGCTTTTTCTGTGTCGGGTCATAATATACGCCTCTGCTTTCCATATGTGAACCGATTTCCAAGCCGAATAAAACCCAATCCGGATGATTCTTATGGTCCTTTACATACTGACTGTCAGGAGCATAACTGTATCCGACTACATCAACCATATCCATGAGTTGTTGTCCTTGTTCTGTCGTGTAGTGATTTTCATTCATAGTAACAGGGCGAGTTGTATCAACTGATTTAACTGCATTAATCAGTTTTTCTGCCGATTCTAAGTTATCCTCTGCCCAAGTTATTTCATTACCGATTGACCACATAATAACACAAGGGTCATTTTTATCTCGTTCAACCATCTTTTTTGCATCATCTTCGGCATATAATTTAAAATATCCCGCACCGGCATAGTCGTAATTTGTCTTTCTCATTGACCACATATCAAATGCCTCTTCAATAAGCATAAGACCCTTTTTATTACACAACTCAACCATAGTCTTTGATGCAGGATTATGAGAAGAACGAATTGCGTTCACTCCCATATCTTTCATCATATCAAGCTGACGCTCTATCGCACGAGTATTTTCAGCCGCACCAAGTGCACCGAGGTCGTGATGCAAACATACTCCTTTTAATTTCATATATTCTCCGTTTAATGAAAATCCCTCATTTGCGTCAAACTTTGTATATCTAAGACCAAATGTTGTTTTATATGTATCAACGATATTTCCGTCAATAATTACGTTACTTTCTGCTGTATATAAATACGGATTGTCAACAGACCACAGTTTTGGATTGCTTACAGTAATTGTCTGATTAAAGTCTTTGTCCGTACTTTCTGCAACAGTATTTCCTTCTTTGCCCAAAATTTTTGTATTTAAAGTTATATCTTTTTCAGAACCGCTTTTATTTATTATGTCTGTTTTAATATTTACCTGTGCTTTATTCTCTTTTAAATCTTCCTCTAATGTAGGAGTAGTTATATATGTTCCGTTTGTATCTACATATATCATATCAGTTACTGTCATCTTAACATTTCTGTATATTCCACTGCCTGTATACCATCTTGATGACGGCTGACGATTTACAACCTTTACAGCGATTACATTTTCGCCATCAGTAATATAATCGCTAATATCAACACTGAATGCGGTGTAACCATAATAATTATGTCCCACTTCATTTCCGTTGATATAGACCGTTGCAACTGCCATTACTCCGTCAAAGTCAACAGTTATATGTTTATTTTTCATATCGTCTGTCAGTGTAAAGGTTTTTCTGTACCAACCTGTACCTCCGTCAAGAAATCCAGCCGTCTGTCCTGCTCTCGAATTTGTATTAAAATTAAGTCCTATTGACCAATCGTGCTGAAGATTCAGTGTTTTCCACGAGAAATCATTATAATTCTTGCTCTCCGCACTGTTTACATCACTTTGTATAAATTTCCACGAATCATTAAAATCAATGCTTCTTTCTTTGTTATCCGCCGCGCTTACCGCAAAGCTACATAATAGAGAAATCAACATAATTATGATAGCTGTTTTTATTTTTAAAAATTTTTTCCACATTATTATATCTCCTTTACTTTAATCTCACATATATCTTGTTTTAATCCGCTTGATTGTGTAGTTATTTTGATAAATCCTTTGTCTGTTACCTTAACCAAAAGCTGACATAAGCCATTAAATGCACGTCTTACAGGGATTTTATCACTTTCATGGCTGTCCGGATTTCCGTTACCGCATCCCAAGAATTGTCCGCCCTCAACAGTAAAGAATATTTGATTATCCGCTGTCGGAACAGTTATACCGTTTTTATCGGCTATCCTTACATTTATAATTGCGGTTTCTCCAACTGCGATATTGTCCTTGTATGGCATAAGCTCGATTTTATACGGTGCATCAGTTGTCTTAATCGTCTGTGTCATAACTTCTTTTCCATCTTTATATCCCTTTGCAGTTACTCCACCTGTTTCATAAACAACATTTTCCCAAGTCAGATACCAATTACGCTCCATTTGCTTTTTACCATAGCTTTTGCCGTTTACAAACAATTCAATCTCATCAAGATTACTGTAACAATATACATTTATCTTTTCGCCGTTTTCAAAATTCCAATGCGGGAATATGTGCAGTGTCGGCTCATCTGTCCACCAGCTTTTATAATAATAAAAATTATCCTTTGGAAAACCGCAGTAATCGAATATTCCGAATTGTGTTGATATTGCAGGATACACAAGCGGTGTAGGCTCTCCGCGATAGTCCATTCCCGTCCAAAGAAAAATTCCCGCAAGGTAATCACGCTCGGCAAAATATTTCCATTCACTTTCACCAATATCTTTCCTTTGTGCTTTTTGTGAGTTCTTGCACTTTATCCCATTGTCATCGTCAAGAATATAATACTGTCCGATTGTTTCATTTGTACTGTAACAGCCGCGTGTACCACTATTTGAGCTTGCCTCGGTTATGATAATCGGTTGATTTGGCATATGCTTATGATAATCGTCCCATGCCGTCTTACAGTAGTTAAAGCCCATAACATCAAGATTTTTTGTAACGTCTACATATTGTTCTGCGTTGTCAAAGCGTTCTTTCCCATTCCAACATACAACCGCTGATGTTATGTTTCTTGACGGGTCAAGCTTTCTGATTTCTGTTTTCATAGTAACAGTTGTTCTTGCTGTTTCTTTTCTGTGCTGTGAAAATATTTCCTCATTCCCTATACCGTACAAAAATACGGACGGATGATTTCTTGCGTGTTTTACCATTGTTCTAAGACATTCCAAGTCCTGCGGTGCACTCGACATTCTACGTGTTTCATCAAACACGAACATACCAATCCTGTCACATATATCTAATAACTCATCTGTCGGCATATGATGTGCACTTCTATATGCATTTGCACCCATACTTTTCATTTGTGCTATTCTATATTCAAACACATTCTTATTCTGTGCAATACCTAAGCCCGCATGGTCATGGTGACAACACAAGCCTTTTATTTTTACATTTTTTCCATTTAGGAAAAAGCCTTTATTTGCATCAAAATAAATATCTCGTACTCCAAAATTTGTTGTAACTGTATATGTTAATTTTCCGTTAGCATAAATATTAGTTTTAAGGCTGTACAAATACGGATTTTCTATATCCCATAGCGTAACATTATTAAGTACAATGTTTTGTTTGCAAAAAGTATTATCCCAAGCATATGACAACACTGTATTTTCGGTTTGGACGATTTTCTTTTTATCTGCATTATATATAATCTGTTCAACTGTGACATCACAGTCATTCAGCTGCTTGTTTTCAATTTCGGTTTGTACATTCAAAACTGCCGATTTTTCTTCTAAAGCAACATCTGAATATATAAATACACCGTTATATGCAGCTGATATATTCTCTTTTATTTCAAGCCATACATTTCGATAAATACCGCCGCCTTCATACCACCAGCCTTCACGACCTGTCGCATCAACCCTAACCGCAAGCAGATTTTCACCGCCGATATTTACAAAGTCGGTAATGTCATAATAGAAACTCGTATATCCGCTTTCATATTTTCCTATATAATATTCATTGAGATATATTGTACAGTTGCGGTACACTCCGTCAAAATGTATATATATTCGCTTATTCTCGCAATCCTGTGGAATATCAAAGTGTTTTCTGTACCATGCAATACCGCCCTCCAACGAACCGCCGGCAAAATGACGGCTGTCCATGCTCTCCATTTCGGGGATTTTTTGCATATCAGAACCCTGCACTTTCTTTTGTGTATAGTCACCTTCCACCACAAAATCATGTGGAATATCCACACTTCTCCACATACTGTCATCAAATGTTTCTGACACCGCTCCAAAGCTGTATGCTCTCGCTTTTGCCCCACCCCAACCGTCTGTGCTGTTTTTAGGGAATACGTCCCCCAAAAAGAATTTCCAATCATTATCCATGTTTATACGCATAATCTATCAGCCTTTCAGAAATATTTTCAATAAGCGGCATAGCCGCGTCATTCAACATTTTCAGTGAGAGATTATACTCTCGCTGAAAAAAAATCAAGCAGAACTCACCACCTATAGAGGCGAGGAACATCTTAATTTAGTTATATTTTAATTATACTATTCTTTTATTTATATACAATTAACTATTCTAATCTTTTCACGATTTTTATTGATGTAAACTAAACAATTTATTGATTTTTTAGCCAAAAGTATATATAATATCTTTGGGGGTATTATCATGAACACAAAAAAGAGATTTATATTTGACGATTTTAGAATATCGCAAGAAAGCATAGACTACGGTTGGACTATGCCATATTCGCATTGCCATGTAGCATATGAAATATACATATTAAAAAGTGGAGAAAGAACGGTTACAATAGAAGATATGGAATATACTGCAAAAGCTATGGACGCAACACTGTTTTCTTCTAATACTTCTCATAAAAGCAGAGGAGATACTCCGTTTTCAGGAATTTGTATCCATTTTTCAGAGAGGTATATTGATTTGTATTTCACCACCGCAGCGAAAAAACAGCTTATGAAATGTTTTAAGCACAAAGTAATAAGTTTAAGTGATACTGATTTTGAAACAATACAAAGAATTTCCGACAACTTTAAAGAAAACGCATCAAACAATTTCTTAATTCTTGCGTTTATTTTGGATATTCTAAACCGTTCCGTTAATTCAGTGGATTTAGGAGTATCTGCAGGCAGTGAAAAAAAGATTAAAAAGTCGCAGAGAGTAATTGAGTATGTCAATGAAAATTATGTTTATATAAAAAAAATAAGTGACATTACAGATATTTTTAATCTATCTGAAAACTATGTTTTTCAGATATTCCGAAAAAACTATTCTATGACACCGAAACAGTATATAAATAAACTTAGGATTAATAATGCTTGCCATAGATTAAAATATGAAAAGAAAAGTATTAAATCAATAGCCTTAGATTGTGGCTTTGATAGTTATGAGCATTTTATAAATGTATTCAAAAAAGCAGTTGGCTGTACGCCAAGCGAATATAAAAAAATGTTTTAATGGAGGGTGTGAGATTACTTCTATAAATTAAACTTGTCTGCGGTAAAATATTCCATCCCAGAAGGGTGAGAAAAATTATAACAAGCGCATGAATAAAATCATTTCTTTATATCAGGATTAAAAAAATCATTTGAATCGGACTTTTCATAAAATCTAATACTCGCATAATCACTCACATTAATGCCCATATTCTTTTTATAAATTTCCCACTGATTATACTCACCCATGCCAAGATGTTTTAATATATCATCAATATTTTCCCTTGTTTTCGGAACAACGCAATCACTTATATACAGCCTTACGCGGCCATCCTCCACAACGTCGGATATTTTCAAAATTCCAAACAGACCTCTCGGATTAGGATTTTCCCTATCCTTTAAATATGCTTGAAATTTATCTGTTTTCGTATTATATTCCAAATATCCCGTAACGTTTTCATTCCGCCACACTATCTCGTAAATCTCTAACATATTCAATCCTCCACATTACAAAGTCTATAACTTTTTCCCACCAAATATCTTTTAGCTCAATATTATTTATATCCGCATAAACCAATTCGCTGTATGTTTTCTTTACTGCCATAATCCTATCTGCAACTTGGCTTCTTTCAATATTCAGATTAATTGTCGGCGCATATATTTTAGACATCTTCTGAAAAATTCTTTCCGCCGCATTAAATCTTTCCTCATACAACGGTGCATTACAAAGACAGTATTTATATGCCGATTTAAAATCATTTAACATTCCTTTTATATCATCATAAAGCAAAGAATACCCATTATCATATATAGGCGATAATTTAAGCTCACCGTTATCCGACATAAGAAATCCTATATTACTGTTATGTCTGTCCTCATTCATTATAATCAAATCAAATGCCAACAGATTTATTAAATTATTTCCGCAACCGGTATTTCTGCAAAGCTTTTCAAAGTCAATATTACTTTCATCTTCCGCATATAAGCTTGCCAAATATATTAACGTTTTTCCGTTTCTGAAGTCGGGAGAACTGCAAACCAACGTTCTGAAATTCTTACCGTATCTAATTCCCTCCATACCAATAAGACTTTGCTCCGCTACATTTAATCCCATTAGCTTGCCTATTTCATAACATAGCACCTCAATAACAGGTTCAATTCCCCACTTCTCAGGAAAATCACGAACCTGTAAACGTCCCGATTTAACAAAATACACTATTCCGTCTTTCTGATATTCAGTTTTAAGTAAATTACCCTTTAAATTACTGTGTATTGAAAAATTGTTTCTTGTAATGCTACTCATTATAATATCCTCCGATATTGATATTATATCAAACTATATAGTGTAAATGGCGAAATAAAATTCTACCGCAAACAAACTAAATATACAACTAATATATCACAATGAAAGATGAATTGCAAATGAAATTGGTTTGACTAATAAATACGTTCAAACGCATAGACGAAGAATTTGCTATTCTAATCTCAAAAATAACGAAATTAAACGGTAAATTATAAACAAGCCGAATTTATCAAATCAAATCGACAAATTCGGCTTATTTTATATGAATGTAGCTTATAAACTAATTACTCACTGATTACAGGTCTCATATTTTCGAACGAATACCAATATGTAATAAGCGAATTTTTACTGCGTTCTGCCTTTTGTGCCTCCGACACCTTTGCAGGTGTGGTTGTTAAATTGACAAGTGTGCCGTTATCGTCATATTCCGCTTCTATTTTAACGCAAGGTCTGTTTGCACTTTCTGTCAGCACTCTTACAAGCTCTGACACAATACCCGGCGTTGTTCCGTAGCCGTTAAGCATTAAATCGCCCGCGAGCTGAGAGCGTCCCGCATTTCCGTAATGATTATGGTCGCCGAAGCAATCAATAATTGCCTGTGCCGCTGCATTTTCGTCAGTATAGCCGTTCTTTGCATAGTCCGCGACATATTCATTAAACGCATTATCGGCGTTAAGACCTATATCAATAAACCCGAGAATATCGGGATTATCTTTTCTTTCCTCATAGATAACTCTTATACCCAAAGAGTCATACGCGTCCTCACGGCAACCGTGAAATGTGTGCGTTGTCTTATCATACACATACTCATATCCCTCAACGCAGCCGTGCGGAGTATAGCTTGTAAGTATCACCTTTGCGCCCATTGCAAGGCACGCGTCAACATAATAATCAAGCGGAGCTTTAAACTGTGTGCCTGACATACCGCCGGGATTTGTTCCCATATTTCCGATGGTAACAATATCTCCCGGTCGTATGTTTATCAGAATATTATCGAGCCAGCCCTGCGTATAATATGTTTTCAGATTTCTTGAACCTTTACCGTTATTATGATAATCGGCAAGTGCGGTAAACTCGGGATAATTGGCTTGATCACGTGCTAAATTATATGCGTATGAGCCGCTGTTGCCGATAGTTGAATCGCCGACAGACCAAATGTTAGGTTTTTCGGCGGCAGTCTTTTCAACCTTTTCTATTGATATATACGCAACCCTTGCACCTGAGAATTTTAAATCCATTACATCATCCACAACCGGAATATCATATACTTGTTCGGTTATTTCTTCTGTTTTTACAGTATATCCCGTATGTGTTGTCCCCTCTGCGGCAAGAGTTCTTTCATGACCTGACAGTGCTTCACTTACATATTCAGACACCAAATCACCACTAAAAGCAATCTTTACTCTGTAATGTTTTCCTTTTGTAACCTTAGCTTTAAAAGTGAAATCACCCGACAAATAATCAGATTCTGCATTATCAATACTTGGTGTGCCTTCTGCTTTTGCACTTCCCTCTATTCCATAACCGCGTGATACGGTATAAGTTGTTAAAGGATTAATATCCGTATAACCCTCTGTAACACTTTCATCCGCACCACTTCCGAAGTCAAATGATAAACCGTGAACTGTGACCTTAACACTTCTTGATAATATTTTGCCGTCACTGCTTTCTCCTGTGGCTCTTACGGTAAACACACAAGGAACAGCTGCCGATGTAACGCTTATTGTACCCGCTGATGCGTCAAACGATATACCGTCGGGAAGATTATATTTATTGACATTATTTTTGTCATATATTCCAAGCGATACATTTCTGTTCAAATCCATACCATCACCGTTGATTACCGCCGCACTGTATTTAGCAGTATTTACTGATTTTTCATCAAGCGGTATTGCAAGGCTTCCTTGTGATGATGTAAACTTTATACTTTCAGCCGAGTCGGTAATATTGAGCTTTATGGTTTTGGTATAGCCGCCGATATTCACCTGAACAGTTGCCTCACCGGCTGATGCACCCTCACCCAGAGTTATTGTTGCTTTGTGAGAATCTACTACATCTGGAGTTATTATAATGTCTTGCATATCATCTTCTAAAATTGACCATTCTGCCGCACCTGTTATATTATATCCTTCTTTGCTTTTTACCGATGCAGATAATGTTGCAGTATCTTTGTTTGGAATTGACAAAGTTTCTTGTGAAATATTGAGTGTATAGGTTGAAATATCCGCAGCCGGATAATATGCTCTATATGCATCAAAATCAACCGTTCCTGTCTGCTTATTTGCAAAACCGATTGAGTAATATGTCGGCTCCGAGTTTTCAGTCCACGCTATGCTATCGGTTTCACCGACAAACTGACCGTTTAAGTCATACACCTTTACAAAACAACTTTCGGTAGTCTTGTCAGCCGACAGTACAATTTTATACCATTTGCCCTTGTTGACTGTAACATCAATATCATTATTTTTTATAGCTATGCCATTTAGCTTTATTGTTGTTCCGTCAAATTCAAGCGTTACAGGCGTTGTATAGCCTTCCTTATCCGTCCAATACGGCTGTTTTGATGTAAGTGTAATACATCCATTGCCATTAAAGCGTATATTCTGCTCAAATATAATTTGTTTTTGCGGTGTATCTATTGAATTTGTGAACATATGTGATTTACTCGATGTTGGGCAATTAATTCTAAGGAATTTGTTATTCTCCTCTTTCATAATAACTGCATCACCGCTATCTGAACCGGACATACCCCAGCCGCCGACCATAATATCGTTACCGCCGTAAGTGTCCTTTAATGTAGTATATCCAACAAGACTGTCGGGATATTCGTCAAAGTCGGATGGGTAGCCTGCTTCAGGCAAGATTTGGTTATCTGCCATGCTCTTATCACCTGTTGCGGCAACATACATTGACGCTTCGATTGTTTCGCCGTTATATGTCACTGTGGCATTTAGCTTACCATAAAAATTAAAATCGCATTGTCTGAGCATAAACAAAACCTCTGTCGCAGTGTTCGTATGCTCGGCAAACTCGCCATAGCTATCGCAATATTTATCAGTATCGTTTACAGTTTTAAAACCGTCTATATCCCACTCAATGTTAAAATCGTCTATTCGGCTGTCTATCGTATCGGCTGTAATAATCGTTCCGTTCTGACCTGTAAGCGTAAGTGTATATTTGTTTTCCGCCGCAATGTCGGGACTATCGCCAAAGGTCATTATTTGATTACCTTTTATTTCAGCAGAAATTATTGGCTCAATATATTCCGTATCTTTTTCATAAATTGCCGTAAATTTTGTATCGGCTGTAATTTTATATTCCTTTAAATCATCAATCAGATTTTCAGTGTCATCATTTACTTGCCACCCCTTAAATATATATCCATAGTTTGTTAAGTCCGGAATATTTAACGGACTTGTATTTTCCTTTACAGTTTCCTCAGATTTTTCTCCCTTTACATCATACGTTACTTTATAGTATGTGTTTCCGGCATCAAGCGAGCTGTCATATGAGCGGACTAAAATATTATCAATACCGAATGTCACAGTATTCTTTCTCGCCTCACAAATCAGTAATTTTCCGATTTTTAAGTCTGTCGTACCCATAGGGACCTTGTTATCAAAATATACCGTTTCACCGTCATGACTTGACAATGTGATTGTCACATTATGCTCTGTAAAATCCATAATCGCCTTTGCGTGTGTCCAGCCTGATTTATTCGTCCAATCTGTTGTTGTATATGTTTCCTTAGAACCATCTAAATTATTTATGATGAGTTTATCGCTATTCTTAGGTTGTGTAAATGAAAAGATATAATTATTTCCGCTGTAATTTGCATTGCCTTTAGGGTTGCCTGCTGCAGAATCAAGTAATACAAGCTGATTTATATTTTCATTTCCTGTATTCGTCATATAGAAGTCAAATTCGATAACTGCTTTACCATTTTCCGTTGTCTGAGCGTCAGAATCGAAGGTATAGTATGCATTTCGTGTTCCACTTCCGTTTGTATTTGCAAATTTGAAATACTTATTGATACTGTTGTCTTCATCTGTTGCTATTGACATATCGCCCGGAGCATTTGCAGACGTCCAGCCCATTGTATCCGTTGCACTTTCAAAATCAAGCGAAAAATATTCCGCCGCGTTTGAGGTTATAACAAATGACATTTGCAGTAGAAGCGATATTGCTGTTATCACTCCTAAAATTCTTTTAAGTTTATTTTTCATCACTTTGCCTCCTTAATTGTTATTGAATTATATAACGGCTTCATTCCGTCCTCCCACAAGAACAGCTTGATATATGAGTCAGTATCTGCACTTAAGCTGTCCGTCTTTATCGTGGAAGTGCTGTATGCAGCGATTGTTTCTTTTCTTTGCTTTACAGATTTTAATTTTCCATAGTTATCATACAAAGCCATATACAATGTTAATTCCTTTCTGTCTGCATTGTCGTTTGTATATACTGCCTCGGCATATACCTCTGCGCCGTTAAGCTTATTTACTGCGTTGCCCTGCATATCTTTCAGTGTAATTGAATCTTCAATATGCTCATCCGGAACATTAGTATTTAACCTACCCTCGATAACCGTACCGTCATAATTTCTTGTTAAATACATATCGTCTATCCTTACATAACAGTTTGCCGGTGAGTCTGAGTACAAGCCAATCTCACATTCTCCGTTTTCAATAATAATATCCTTTACAACGACATCTGTCCAATTACTCATTTTTGATTTTAGAGAAGCTGTGTAGTTCTTATTGTTTGTATTTGCATACAATACACATTCATTTTGTCCGCCGCTTGACATAACGCTTGCTCGAAGTGTATATATACCGTTTGGCAAATCTTTAATTGTTTGTTTAATTCTTGCGGTATAATCTGTGTCTGCACTTTGCTTTGCGGCATAGTTGCCGTAAAAACGTCTTGCTTTTACATTCCCGTTTACCGAACCGTCTGTACTGTCACTGCATTCCCAACCTGTCAATGATTTAACATCAACTCTGTCGGCATCAAATTCATTGTTTGCAATATAATTATTTCCGTCGCCGATTGTCCACTCGCCTGTTTCTGAGTTTAATTTCCATTGACTTAAATCGTTGAAATGAGGAGTATATCCGTCCATTGTCAGTGGAACCCACTGATTATATCCTATACCATGTGTTCCGAAATCACACCAACGGTCACCACAATAAATAACCGTGTCCTGCTTGCTTCCGTGAAGCGTATAGTAAAATCCGGTTTGTGAATTGTGTGCATAGCTATACTTTGCACCCGGCATAATGTACGGAAGATTTGAACTTGATTTTGAAGTATCAATATAATCCGGCTTTAATTTGTAATCGCCGAGTATATCTTTTGATTCAAACACATACACTCTTGAACCACGCCAGCCGTATAAATCTGAACCGGTAAAATAATAATGGTCTTTGTATTTAAACATACAGTCACCCTCTATACCGCCTTTATCTTTTTGTTTTATTGTACCATCTTCATCAAAATATGAACCGGTAGAACCGTTCAGCTCTTTTATATTATCAAAATCAAAATCACAGAAATTCTTAGTTTCATCCATAGGTGCAATATATAAATGTCCTCTGCCGTTCGCGCTTGAACATATCATATAACCTTTGCTGTCTTCATCATAGAACATTGTTAAATCACCTGTATCACCATTTGCGATAACAGGAAGTGACGTTCCACCCCAAAAATATCCCTTTTCTGTTTTAAATGGGCCTTTCGGATTATCCGCACTTGCGATAATCGTTCCGTTAAACTGTGATACAAGAACATATTTATTTGCCTTTTCGTTATATACCACACCGCATCTGCCTGCCCAACCACACCATGATTGACCCAGAGTTTCAAGCGTTGCGACATCGCCTTCATATTTCCAATTTACCAAATCATCTGATGTGTAGCAAGTGTATGCTTCAAAAGCAGGATGCTCAACCGTTTTACCTAAAAGAGGGTCAGTCGCATACGTTACAGCCTCTTTATAGCGAACGCCGTACCAATAATATTTATCATCATTAGGGAATTTGAATATACCACCACCTTGCGAATATAGGATATTTCCGTCTGTATCGGTATAGAAACGGTCGTTTGTTATAAGCTGCTTATCTTCTGTTACTGTTACAGTACATTTCGCTGTTTTGCCATTTGATGTAGTGGCTGTTATTTCCGCTGTGCCGACTTCGCCTGCGACAATAACGCCATCATAAACCTTTGCAATTTTTTCATCACTTGAAGTCCAAGTAATTCTGTCATCCGCGTTTGACGGCTGAATATTTGCATTTACTACGGTTGTTGCACCGAGCTTTGGTAAAGATACATTTTCTTTATCAAGTGAAATGCTTTGAGGTTCAGCCATTTCCGCTACCGTTACATTGCATGAAGCCGTAAGCTTTTCGTTGTCAGCCGCCGCTGCGGTAATTATTGTTTCACCAACGCTTATAGGAGTCACAATACCGTTTGATGAAACAGTTGCTACATTCTCATCTGAGGACGTCCATTTTATTTGTCGTTTAACTGCTGTTTCGGGCAGCAATTTGGCTGTAAGTTCGCCGTTTTTACCGCCCGATAGCAGTGAGAGAGAGGCTTTGTCAATAGTTATATCCTGAGCCGCCTGCAATACAGTAACGGCGCAGTCGGCTTTGAAACTGCTGTCAGCCGTTTTTATAGACACCACTGTTCTGCCTGCCTTTTTCGGTGTGACAAGACCTGTGTCGTCAACGGTGGCTATATCCTCATTTTCGCTTATCCATACAAGGTCACCATCATTTATTCCCTCTCCGAAAATAGAGTAGGTAAGTCTTTGAGGCTCGCCGGAGGTAGATAGAATAAGCTCGTTTTTATCAAGTGCAACGCCGCCGTCATACATTGTAAGTGCGAGCGTCGCGGTTTTCGGGTCTATGTCAAGCGTCTGTGACGAGTTTGAAAACGCGAATTGTACTTTGCTTTCCACATCTGCTTTTACCTTGCCTTTTACATATTCACGAATTGTTTCGGTTGATATTTGGTCCGTGCGCGTTTCGCCCTGTTTAACCCCCTCCGCCTGATACATACTTTTGTCAAGTGAAATCGCCTTTATTTCGGAAGCCGTTGTATCGGCGTTTATTGTGATGTCGGCTGGATATATATCATATGTTCTGCCACCGCTTCTTGACGAGCCGTTATGTACGCTTACGGTAAGTGTGGCGGATTTTATGCGTTTCGCTTCTGCCGCAGGAACGGTAAATTCAAGAACGCCCACTCCGCCCCAAGAATTTGATTTGGTATTCCAGTTAATATTTGAAATATCCTCCTTGCCCGCATAGTTCACTATCGTCTGCGTAACATTTCCGTCACCGTCCGTCAAGTATGACGCGCTTTGCGTACAGGCAATCGGTGTCATTTCCTCGTCAGCGCTGACAACTGCTGTGGTAAATGACGATACGATAATAGCAAATACGCTCATTACACTTATCAATTTTTTCAATATCATTTTCCTACCTCCGTTAAAATATTATTTTTATTATAGTATTTTATCATATAATAATATATAGGTAAAAATATATATTTGCCGTAAACTAATCAATTTTTGCTCTTTAATCTTGACCGAGAGTATATGAAATGATATACTTTTAACAGGTGATTTTTATGATGTACGAAAAAGAATGGGAAAACCCGAATTACAAATTTCTTTCATATGATGTGGATAATCTGAATTGGAATATACATTACCACGAGTCTTTTGAGATTTGCTTTATTATTGACGGCGAAATAAATATTACAATAGATACCGTATTATATAATTTAAAACAGAATGACAGCGTAATAATATTTCCACGTCAGCTCCATAGCTATGAAACGGAAAAAAGCTCAAAAATGCGTGTAATCACTTTTATGCCTGATTTAATCCCCGAATTTACAAACCGCTATCAAAATATGCTTCCCGAAAAAAATGATATTAAGGAGATTTCGAATTTCAAAAAATATTTTGACGCGAAAAATATTTTTGAGCAAAAGGGCTTGTTATATTCTATATTCGGAATTTTAGTGGGGAGTACGAATTTTAAAGAAGCCGCAAATAATGAGGAGTCACAGTTGCTCATTAAAATTTTACGATATATTGAAAAGAACTTTAAAACTCCCTGCCTTTTGCAGACAGCCGCCGAAGAATTGTCTTATGGGTATTCGTATCTATCGAGAACCTTTAAAAAACGTATGGGAATAAGTTATACGGAGTATTTGAATAAATACAGAATAAACCGAGCATTGTATATGCTCAGCAATCAAAATTATGTGCAGATACAGCAGATTGCGGAGGAGTGCGGCTATGACAGCCTATGCAGCTTCAACCGCAATTTTAAGCATTTTACGGGTCGTACACCGCGTGAGATGATAAAGTGTAATGACAACCAAAAATAGCATTCAGACATCATAACAGAAATATATCGGAACGGTTGTATTTGCCACAAAAATATTAATCTCCTATGGTTATCATGAACCAAAGCTTTAACAACAGCAGTTATAGTTTTTCAGAATATGTTAAAGTGTTGGAATATAGGTGAGTTTGTTAATACACTATATGCCAAAGGAACATCTGATAACATACTTCACTCTAAAATTTATATTGATTTGAAAATATGAAACAAATATGATATAATATTTGTAAATAGCTTATAGAAAGGCAGGTATACTAAATGGAATACAAACCACCATTTTCAATTAATGACGATATAATCAATTTACTTGCCAAAACCAGTGAACTTGTCGGACAAGTAAGTATATTGCATAAAAGCAGCAGTCTAAAGCTAAGACGTGAAAACAGAATAAAAACAATTCACTCATCTCTGGCTATTGAACACAATTCATTATCATTAGAACAAGTTACAGCGGTTATAAATGGTAAGCGAATTTTGGGTGCACCTCAAGAAATCAAAGAAGTACAAAACGCATATGAAGCATATGATATAATGCTTACACTCAATCCTCTTAGTATTGAAGATTTGTTAAAAGCACATAAGCTAATGATGAATGATTTAGTTAAAGAAAATGGTCGTTTTAGAAATGGCGGTGTCGGTATTTTTGACGGAAATAAATTAATTCATACCGCTCCTCCTGCAAATTATGTACCTCAATTAATCAGTGACCTATTTGAATGGTACAAACAATCTCCATTGCATATTTTAATTAAAAGTTGCATTTTTCACTATGAGTTTGAATTTATTCATCCGTTTGCAGATGGCAACGGACGAATCGGTAGAATGTGGCACACACTATTACTTAGTCAATGGAATAAATTATTCTCTTGGTTACCTATTGAAGAACTTATAAAAGAGCGACAACAAGAATATTATGACGCTCTCGCTATCTCAGATAACAAAGCTGACTGTACTGTATTTGTAGAAATGATGATGCAAATAATATTCGATGCCCTAAATGATTTAGACACCACCGACCAAGTTAGCGACCAAGTTAGCGACCAAGTTAACATACTGTTAAATTGTATGGGAAATGAAGTGCTATCTGCTACTCAGCTTATGCAACGATTAGGACTTTCACATAGACCTACTTTCAGAAAAAATTATCTCAATCCGGCACTGAAAAACGGACTCATAGAAATGACTATTCCCGATAAACCAAACAGTAAAAATCAAAAATATCGTAAAAAATAAAGTCTATTATGTAAAAAAATAAAGCAGAGAATAACAAAACGTATTCTCTGCTCTATAATTTTTATGTATCCGTATCCTCACCGCAAACTTCTTTAATAACCGTGCGGGCAAGGCTTTTTGCTATTGCGGTTGCAAGAACGTCCCGTATGTGTTCTTTTATCCGCTCGTCTACTTCATCTATTGTTATAACTTTTTGTGACTTGTCCAATGTACCTCCCCCTTTCCGTGATATGTTATCATATGCAATGTATTTACAAATAATTCCTCTGTTGCAATACACAGATTTTAAGAAAACGTAGAAGCGTTTCCACCTTTTATTATTTTTCGTAGAATATATTTTTTAATAAAATACGTTTTTCAAGCAGAAAGAATTGTCCTTTGCGTCCTTGTCCAATTCTTCACAATTGATGACCAAGTAACATCTGTTGTTATATTTCTTGACATTACGATTTGCATATATTTCCGTTATCCCTCGTTCAGAAAAATACCGTGATATTTTATTCGCTGTGATTTCAATTCCGAATTCAGAATATAATGCTCTTGAAAAAGTTTGACATCTTAAATAAATCTTATTTCCTTTCAAAAAGCAATCCGATTTCTTTTCTGCTATCTTTATTGCCTTTGAATCAAGCAACAATAATAATGCTCGTGAAAGATTTATCTTTCCGTATTCCTTTGCCTCTAATTGTTTCATCAAATCCAACTGATACGCTATGTGGTGTTTTATATATTTTTTGAATTTGTGTTTTCTATTGTCCACCTCACTTTTGGATAATATGCCGAGCTGTGTAACGTATTTGCCGAACAAGCCCATAACAAATTCCAATAGAAACGATTCCTCGTATAGACGTTCATATTGAGATTTATGTCGAAATGCCGTTTCTCGATATTCCATAAAACTACATTTTAAATCATTTAAAATTTGAAAGTAATTCTTGCAAATCCATCTGATAAAGTAGAAATAGAATGTTGACAAAGCCAAAGGATCTTCCTGCATAGGAGTCAACTTTTTAGAGCTGATCTTTTTGTTTATATGAATTACCAAACAGCGTCCTATATCTGTTTTGGAATCTAACAAATATTCTCCGGTAATAATAAGTTGACAATTATTTTTGAAGTTAGAAAGTCGTGTCTGTCGTGAAGAATTGTCAGCAAAGTTACGGATACAATTCCGCACTCGCCGCTCATATTCATGTCGCATTCTTGTATCCTTTTCACGATACAAATCATCCAAAATAAATGTTCCGTCCCTCAAAGCGTCCATTTTCTGTTCCAAAATTATATTTGTACTACTGACACGAGCAGTACAAATTCCCGTATCAGTATTTAATTCCGAACGATTATACATTCGTGTACACAAATTAGCTAAAGTCGTTTTTCTATTTTGCGATTTACCTAAAACATATATAACACACGGACATTTTATACCCGCCTCGGTAATAAGACTTCGGGTTATACCCAAAATTCCGCTCACAACTAAGACACTACTGTATTTAGGCTTTACTTCCATTAAGTTTAAGGCATATTGTGCAGCATCAAATTCAGACAGATTCCTATTAATATCCAGCCTGTAATTCTCTGATAAATATTTTTCAACAGCATAATTATGATTTGCAGCCGAGATTATACGATTTCCCGCACAAAAACAAACATCTTTGCCGTTCGCATGAAAACCTAATTGGGTTAATTTCGTAATGTTTTTTCGTGGTGATTGTGCTATCTTTTCTTTGATTTTGAAAATAAATTTTTCACGGTTAACTTTTCCCGGATAGATTAAGAACGCCGGATTCACGCTTTCAAAATTATATCCGGCCAAATCTTCAACAGGAATATTTACGATTTCCGAGATATTTCTGTTGTATAGTTTAATTCTAACTTCTGTTCCCAAATTATGCCCGTAAAAATCACTATATTCGTACACACCAAGGATTTTAAAATCAAAGTTGGTATTTTGTCTAACTGTTTTCTTTGCAACATCAGCAAGGTTATTTATCATCATTTTCACCTTCCAAAATCTTAATAATATTATCTTCTGCATGGTCCTTGTTATTTGAACCAAGCATTGATGCTATAGCCCAAACAAGCATATCTTGACGTAGCGTATTCGCATAATACAAATCAAAAATATACTTCTTCAGTTCTTCAAACTCATCGGACTTATTATATCTCTTATTTGTACGTTTTCCCTTATTTTTTCTATTTTTCTTCTTACGTTTATTCTGTTTATTCGCATGGCTCAACTTTTTTTCAAGCTTATCTGACACCTCTATCGAATAATCGA
>ERZ838516.1134-NODE-1134-length-37144-cov-7.851385_pt1 | contig 37144 bp, 26 predicted proteins | sample MGYA00519910_ERZ838516 | MGnify/ENA primary metagenome ERZ838516 (study PRJEB31850, sample SAMEA3708837) | human gut metagenome | biome: human gut; feature: human-associated habitat; material: faeces | place: China | collected 2014 ... | reverse complement strand
AAGAAAGAAAGAAAGAAAGAAAGAAAGAAAGAAAGAAAGAAAGAAAGAAAGAAAGGTGAATAGTATGCTTTCGTTTGAGAATCAAGAGGTGGAATTTAAGCAAGAATATGTACCTGAGATTCGAAAAGAAGTAATTGCCTTTGCAAATGCTTCTGGAGGTACTATTTTGATTGGTGTTAGAAAAGATGGAGCAATTATTGGCGTAGATGATCCAGATGCAATCATGCTTCAGGTTGCAGGTTCTTTAAAAGATTCTATCGCACCTGATATTATGCCTTTTGTCAATATAAAAATTGTGGAAATTGACGGAAAAACGGTCGTTGAAATTAATATTGCAACAGGAACGAATCGTCCATATTATATTCGGGAAAAAGGTCTAAAGCCCAGTGGTGTATATGTTCGAAAAGGAAGTTCTTCACAACCCATGACAGATGAGGGCATCCGGGAAATGATCATTCAAAGCGGCAGATGTTCCTATGAAACAAGCCGAAGCATGAATCAGGATTTGACATTTGAGTATTTTGAAAATGAGATGCACAAACGAAAAATTGCGTTTGGAAGATCACAGATGCAAACATTAAAACTGATAGGTGATGATCATTTATACACAAATCTTGCATTGCTATTATCGGATCAATGTGAAGTAACAACAAAAGTGGCTCTTTTTCAAGGAACAGATAAAGCGGTTTTCAGAGATAGAAAGGAATTTTCTGGTTCTATTTTAAAACAATTGGAAGACGTTTATCAGTTTATTGATTTAAACAATAAAACGCAAGCCAGTTTTTCGGGTTTAATCCGTATTGATAAAAAAGATTACCCAGAAGAGGCAATCAGAGAATCTCTTTTAAATAGTATTGTTCATCGAGATTATTCGTTTAGCGGAAGTAATCTTATAAATATTTATGACGATCGTATAGAAATTGTCTCATTGGGAGGATTGGTTTCTGGACTGGAATTAAATTCTATTTTTCTGGGTGTATCGCAGCCAAGGAATCCTAATTTGGCAGCTATTTTTTATCGCATGATGTTAATAGAAAGTTATGGTACAGGAATTGGAAAAATTCAACGAGCCTATGGAGATAACGAAAAAAAGCCTTTTTTTGAAACAGCAAAAGGTGTTTTCCGTGTTACACTTCCAAATAGAAACGAAGGAATACAAAAGCTGTCAAAACCAAGGAAACGTCTGGTAGCAGTTTACCGACAGCCGCTATCTTCTGAAAAAGCTGAAATTCTCTCATATGTAGCAGAGCATAAAAAAATAACAAGAAAAGAAACCGAAGCGCTTTTAAATATAGGTACAACAAAAGCGTATAGGATCTTAAAGGAATTATCCAGTGCCGGAAAATTGCATATAAATGGTTCTGGAAAAAATGTTTATTATACAGGAGAGTAAGCGATTAGCTAAATCAGAACTTAAACGTGCAAACTGGAAGCTCGGATTCCGATTCAGCTTTGCTGACCTGAAAAGATGAAAGAAACCAAATATACCGTTAAATACACGACCGGTTTCAAAAAAGACTACAAACGAGCCATAAAGCGTGGCTTGAAGATCGAGCTGCTGGAGCAGGTCGTAGCATTGCTGGCAATGGGCGAGCCGCTGCCGGATAAGAACCGCGACCATGACCTGTCCGGCGATTGGGCAGGTCATCGGGAATGTCATATTCTCCCGACTGGCTGCTTGTGGATGGTGTTTGTCAGCGTGTCAAAATTCTCATACTTGTCAATCAAGGCTATAAATTTCTCTGCTGATTTCTGGCTCTGCTCGTAGCCGGTAACAGCCTTTTCCAGTTCCGCGATCTCAATCTCAAGTTCGTCTTGAAACAAAAATGCTCTAAGTGATTTCTTCACTAACCATGACAAATATCATGATTAAGAAGTCACTTAGAGCATATATCACTTCTTGTTTATCTGTCTTTATTTTTCTTTTGGCTGCACGCAGCGGCTGAATCCCCGCTCGCTTACATAAAGTACGGCTGCGGCCGGAATTGCTGTTACGCAGACAACCAGCAGGTTAAAAATCCATTTAAAATTGGTAATGAAGTGCAGGCTCTGCGGAACTGTGATTTTATCATATAAAAATGCCAGAATCTGTGGATCTCTGGTTAAAGTAAATGCTAAAAATGCCACTCCGATTCCCAGCACAATCGCCATGCCAAAAAGGATTCCCCAGACACTCCAGGTTGTTTTTGTATTAGCTGTCATACTCGATTGCCTCCTTAAAATTGATGGCTTTAGTGTAACGCAAAGATGTGTTCCTTTTGTGAAGAATACATAAAATTTCTGGTTATCTTTGTAAAAAGTATTTTATATACAAAAAGCAGCATACAGAGGCACGATTTTCTTGTTTTCATCAAATACAATTAATGTTGTTTCGCGGACAATCGTCTGACTGGATATATGAGAAAGAATCGGAACCAAGTATTCAGGACTAATGTCTTCATCAAATGTCTGCTTAAGCTTTGGATTTGTATCAAAATTAAAGTAAACAGTATTTTCGTAATGGGTACGTCCAAATTCGAGAACAGAATAGGTTTTGCCTACCTGTCTGGCCCCCTGCAATATCAATGGTTTGCGATGTTTACTGTTTTTCCAGTATTCTAAAAATATTGTAATTTTTCGATACATGAAAACACCTCCCGATACTTTTCCATATCCGAAGTATAATGACCTGGTAATGCAGTTAGGATTTCGAGAAAAATATTTCAAAAAGTAAAAAGGAGAGTGCATTAATTATGAGAAAGCAGACTAAATTAGTTGCAGTACTTTCTGCAGCAGCTTTACTCGCTATGGGTGCTTCCATGACTTCTTTCGCAGCTGGTTGGCAGAAAGATGACGCTGGTGTTTGGCACTACTATGATAGCGATGATGAGATGGTAACAGGCGAGTGGAAAAAAGATGGCGGTAAATGGTTCCACCTCGATGATGAGGGAGATATGGAGACCAACACATGGGTAGACGATGACTACTATGTAGGCGAAGATGGCGCTATGCTGACAAACGCTTGGAAGTATACTATGTCTGATGATGATCAGGATGATCCGGATTCCGATGGTAAGCATTGGTACTATTTCAACAACAAGGGTAAAAAAGTTGCTGATCAGGATAAGAAGATCAATGGTAAGACATACCTTTTCAACGAAGATGGTGAGATGCTGTATGGTTGGCAGGATTGGCAAGGAGCTATTTACTACTTCGGTGAAGAGATGGATGGCGCAAGAACAGAGAATAAGTGGCTGTGGCTTGAGAAATCCGGTATGTTAGATACTGATGAGGATGTACAGAAAACAGTTCCTGGTTGCAGTGAAAATGACATCTGTGATGACGAAGGTTGGTACTGGTTCAATGCTTCCGGTAAGATGTACAAAGACGCCGCTAAGAAGAAAATCAACGGAAATCCTGCAAGTTTCTGCAGTTCCTTCGGATTGTTGAAGCGGCTGATATCACCTACTTCTGCAAGGAATCCTGACACTGTCCTGATTCCCACACCTTTGATCTCTAACAGCTTTTCAGCCATCGGAATCTTTCTTATCAGTTCTTCAATTAGAACCATAACTTCCTGTAGACGCGTATTTCTGGATTCATAGTCCTCCAGAAGCATTCGAATTTCCATTCTTGCAGACACCGCACCTTCTTTGCTTCCAACGCTGTGCTCAGCAGCTTCTATCAGGGTCTTCGCCCTCGCCTTTCCAACTGCTCTTAACTTCTCATCACGCCAGATTTGGTTCACTCCATCGATACCTAACGTCAGGATATCTTCAGGGAGTGGTGCTGCTTTAAGGATTAGCATTCCGCTCTTGGCATCCGGCTTTCCGTATACCGTCTTATATTCAGGAAAATATATATTGAACCAACGACTGATCCTGTTTTGAATTCTTGTAAGTTCCGCCTGTAACTGGAATCTTATGTTTGATGCTGTTCTAAGATCAGCATAAACACCATCCGGCAGATATGGGATCATGTAACGTCCCTCCCTAACTAATCCTGCTATAACTTTCGGATCCTTACGGTCGTTTTTAGTCGGATTATTGTCGTCGAGTTCTTTTGATTTTTTCACATGGTGAGGATTTACAAGCACCGGTTTCATTTCATTATCCTGTAGAAACTTTCCAAGATTGAACCAGTAATGCCCTGTCGGTTCCATACCTGGAACCACCTTATCCTTCTCATGTCTTTCTTTGAGGTTCAGGATCCATTCCTTAAATGTCACAAATCCAGCCTCTGTATTGCTAAACTTAAATGGCTTCTTCGAATACTCGATTCCTCTGTAATCAAAAGCTCTGGCATAGTGCATTTCACTTCCGACATCAATTCCGAGTACCAAAGTTTTTTCTGTAATAGCTTCAATTTTTGCGTTCTGTGTGTTAGACTTCATTGTAGATACCTCTCTGTATAATAAGATTTTTACTAACCTGCCAGTCAGTAGTCTTATTGTACTCTGAGGTATTTTCAATTTTCAACGTCTACGCTTTTTATTATACAGGAAGCTCCTTTTACTTTTTGAAATAATTTTCTCGAAATCCTAACTGCATTACCAGGTCATTATACTTCGGATATGGAAAAGTATCGCAAGTTGCAAAAAAAGGGAGAGATAATGTTACTGTTCACAGGTAGGCACTTTTGGAACCGAAAGTGCCGTAAGAAAACGTGGTGGCAGCAGGAATTTGCCGTATTTAAATGCGAAGCCACGGCAAATTCCGTTACTGGGCACGTATGCGTGAACAGTAACGAGATAATAGGGGAAATTTAAGATTTCCTTCCTTGCTATCCACAAAACGAAATGCTATACTGATACAAGCCGTTTCTCTGGTTTTACGAATAAGAAAAGGAGAAGAATGTGATGGAACAGACAGAGATTGCAAGAGAGCAGGGAGCTCCGGCTGCATCCATTTTGGCAGAGCAGGCATGGGAAGGAAAAGTCCGAAAGGTTTTTTCATGGATTGTGTCGGTGTATCTGTGTGTGGTGTTTGGGGCATTTCCGCTATATTTCCATAATTATTATTATGATATTCTGGTATCGAAATATCAGTTTTACTGGCTCAGCACGGTTGCGATGCTGGTGTCATGCCTGATCGCAGCGATAGTATTTGCGTGCATGGACTTAAAGCGGTTTGGCGGGGCGCATGTGCGGCGCTTTTTTGGCGCGTTTCGACCGTCTGAATTAAAAAAGCAGCCATTTGTCTATAAAGCGCTGGCAGTTTTCTGGGGGCTGGCACTGATGTCGACGGTGCTGTCGGATTATGTGTATGAGTCGTTCTGGGGCAATGAAGGACGATTCAGCGGATTTTTTTTGATTACGCTGTATGTGCTGGGAACGATTGTGAGCAGCAAGTATGGTCGGATGAGAAAATGGTACCTGGATGTGTTTTTGGCATCGTCCGTTCTGGTCTGCCTGTTTGGAATCACAGATTATTTCCAGATGGATTTATTGGGATGGAAAAAGGGCGTGAGCAATGAACAGGGAAACTTGTTTGTATCTACATTGGGAAATATCAACACGTATACGGCGTTTGTGGCGCTTACGATGGCGGTTGCCTGCGGCTGTTTTGTAAGTGAGAGAAAAGTGGGACGCCGTATCTGGTATTATCTGGTTTCGGCGCTGGCTTTTTTTGCATTGATTACCGGACAGAGTGATAATGCATATTTATCACTTGGAATGCTGTTTGCAGTGATGCCGCTGTTTTTATTTACGACATGGCGGGGCATCGCAGATTATGGTATTCTGGTGGCTATGTTTGTGACCGTGATTAAGGCAGTAGATACGGTCAATAAAGTATATGCCGATCAGGTCATCGGTCTGGGCGGTGTGTTTGGCGTGTTGGTGCGCTATCGTTATCTGGAGGGAGTTGTCGTTTTATTCTGGATTCTGGCGGGGGTTCTCTGGGTTTGGAAACGGAAGATGGAACAGACGAATCCAGAGAGCAAACCGGGACGATGGATTTGGCGTGGCTGGTGTGCCGTTTTGATTCTTGGATGCCTGGCAGTGGCATTTGTCCTCTATGATGCAAATTTGGGAGGACATGCGGAACGGTACAGTACGTTGTCCCAGTATCTTGTTTTTGATGATGACTGGGGGACGAACCGGGGATATTGCTGGAGAATTGGATGGCAATCCTATCGCGAACTGCCGTTCCTGCATCAGTTGTTTGGTTTTGGACCAGACACATATGGAATTCTGACTTGGGATTTCAGACAGGATGCACTGGATCGGTATGGGGTTTTCTATGAGAGCGCCCACAACGAATATTTCCAGTACCTCGTCACAATGGGACCGTTTGCGCTTGCATCCTATCTTGCGTTTCTGGGCGGCGCCTGCGTGAGAATGTGCAGAAAATGGAAAGAGTGCGCCTGGATTCTGGCGCCTGTTCTGGCGGTGCTCTGCTATGGAGCACAGGCAGTTGTTAATATCAACCTCCCGATCGCGACGCCGATTATGTGGGCGATGCTGGCGATTGGGCTTGCACTCACAAGAGAGAAAGCAGAACAGGCAGAATAGCTCAAATAGACGGCAAATCCGGGCAGATTCGTCGGAAAAGCCGAAATGACGAACTTTGTCGATTGAGAATTTAAAGTAATGTGTGAACAGTAGCTGAGCGATGCTCCGTGTCGAAATTTGCGATCGATAGACTCTTTTATTTTTCTTAAAATCGGTTTATAAATAATATGAAACGAAAAAACGATAGGATCGCCTGGCAGAGCTGCGTTATGCAGTGTGGTCATCTGAATGGAAGAACAGGCAGTCAAAAGGAGGAGAGTTTATGGATGAAGCTAAAAAATTGGTCGTTTTGGAACAGGAAAATGAAGAATTAAAGCGTGAGCTTAAGGAGTTATTTAAAACTCTGGATCAGATGAATCAAAGCTTAAACCGGATGATTGACCACTACATACTCTGTAAGACGGAGAAGGCGGGATAAGCGGAGAAACTGGATAAGATGGGAGAGAAGAGGCTCATTTATACCAGATGGAGCAAGTGAACAATCAAATCAAAAATTAAATACTAAATCGAATATCAAAGCCGCATGATTCAGAAGGTATGTTATTAAACCAGAATGAATCATGCGGCATTTTTTATGTACTCTATGTAATATGCAGTTGGCGCGTCAATTTCCAGATTAAATCATGCATCCAGGAGATCGTCTGCTCCAGCTGCTCGTTTTTCTCTCTTAGCGCCAATACTTCCTGATAGAGAGTTTCCTTGTCGGAATCTTTTGAGATATCCGGATGGAGATTCGAGGAAGTGGAAGATGATTTTGTTTTACCCGGTGCTGCAGAATGATCTGTCATCAATTTGGTGTTATCAGGTGCTGCATTTTGATCCGACGATTTTGCATCATCCGGTGATTTGCTCCGGCCGGATGGCTTTGTCTGCCCTGGTGCCTTAGCCTTGTTCGCCTGTTTGGCTTTAGAATCCAAAGGGCTTGCCGCATTAATCATGTGTCTGGAAATCAGGATCTGCCGTTGTGGATAGTCTAAGTCCATGAAATCCTGATACGGAATGGGAAGAGGAGTCATGGCGATTGAGCAATGCGGACACACCGCATTGGCAACGAGCTGAAAGAATCCATAATGTCCACAGTTTGGACAGCAATAAACATTTAAACCACGCATAGAGTTGCCTCCGTAGAAGTAAGAGTTGAGTCATTGGGAGAAAAATGAAAACATCCCCTTTATTATAATACGTTTTAATCGGGAACATTATAACTGGTTTTTAGAAAAAAATTTAAAAATTTCCAAAAAAATTTTTAAAACGATAAAAAAAGACATCTTTCAGAAAAAATACCGCGGTGTCACAAAAGTGTCCTGCGGTATTTGAACGGATGCAATATTATATTTTACTGGATGATTCCAGATGTGTCAACTGTCCAGGCAGTATCATTGCTGTCTTTGATATCCTTGAACCCTTTTCCGAGTTCCGGACGGGAAGCGGAAGAGGAGGAAGAGGTTGCTTTCTGGATGGTGCCGCTGGTGTTTACCAGGTAGCGTTTTTCACCGATGGAAACCGGCTCATAGCGGAGTTCCGGATCCGCCTTCTTTAAAAGACCGTTTACATAAACCTGGTTATCGCGCTCTCCATGGTAGCCCTGTCCTTTGAGGGAACCTTTGGTCTGGAAATACCAGATCTGGTTTTCTTCTAAATCATCATTGTAAATAGTCTGCTTGCCGGTACGCATCACGCCGTCGTCGCCGAAGTAGTAGGAGGCAAAGCTGCCATCCGCCTGTTTCAGGCTCTGAAGCCCGGTCTGCATTTCACCGCGCTCGTTGAAGCAGTAGCGCTCGGAATTGATGGTGAAAATAGCAAGATCCTTCTCGGCAAAGTAAGCAGTTCCGTTTTTAAAGAAGAAGGAAAATGGCTCTTCTTCTTCGCTGATGCCCGGTGCCCCTTCAATGGTGTACCAGCCGCTTGCCCGGCGTCCGCCATTTTCCGGATCGTAGTAGCGGAAATCGTTTAAGCTGACAGTGTCTGTGGCAGAGTTGTCCGCTGTTGCTGCTTCGTTTGAAGGTGTGCTGGAGCTTACAAAGCCAGCTTCCGCGACATTGATCCAGCCTGTCTGCATCTGGCCGTCGATGAATGTGTAGTAGCCATTGTCGATTTTGCGGTCCATCTGGCTTACGATCATGCGTCCTTCGGTGTCAAAATAGCACCAGATATCTTCATCGTCGGTGTCTTTCGTGATGGTTTCCAGCAGAATCCATCCGGTTTTTCTGGCGCCGTCATCTTCCTCGCCGAGGTAGTAGGTCTGTCCGTCCAGCTCCAGAAGCCCGGTCTGCATCAGTCCGTCCTCGTCGAAATAGTAGGTTTTTCCGTTGATGCTCATCCATTTGGCAGTTACAATCTTGCCGTCCTTGCCAAAATAGAGCCAGGAGCCGCCGTCCGGAGAATCCGGGCTGTCGTAGCTGATCTCATTTTCAGCCGAAACCCATTGGTTCTTTGCCATGTGCCCCTCATCGTTGACGAAATAGTCATCGACTCTCTGATTGGTAGTAATCTCGCCTTCCTCATCGAGATAAAACCAGTCGCCATTCCGCTTTTTCCATGTGTTTGTCTCTTTATAGCCGTCCTCATCGTAGTAATAAAGACGACCATCTTCCTCTGTCCAGCCGCTCTGAGCCGCCAGAACTCTGTAAGTTCCCGTATTTGTCATTATAGGTGCAGCAGCCGCGAACAAAGCCGCAGCGGATAAAACAGCTAAAGTTTTAGTTTGCTTACGCATGGTATAATCTCTCCTTTTTGAAAATGCGAAAATCCATCGCTGCATTACGGGGCTTATTATACGGGGATTATGCGTAAAAAGATAGTGTGCGTTGCTGGAAAGGGTGGAGAGATGTGGAAAAAGGGGTGAACCAGCTGGAACACCCCTTTTTCTATATGAAAATATAATTTTTTATTTTACGTATTTCGAATCCGTCAGGAACTCCAGCGTCAGCGTTCCTGCCAGCCTCTCCAGCGTATCTATCACATACTGGTTAATACTCTGTGATTTTTCCCGCGCGATCCGGTAGTCCATCGCGGAATTATAGTAGTTGTCTCCATCGACCGTATATCCGTCGAATCCCGCGCAGGCGGCGTGGTGGACGCTTGTTTTGGTCAGGACGTTCAGCAGCATGACAAAGGAATTATCGATGATCTCTGCATTCTGGTCAATCAGGGAATTATAGTTTAAGGTATAATCAAAATGTGTATCTTTGACATTCGTCACGTTCGAGGTCGCGATGACGCGCACCGGGCGTCCCTGGGCGTCGGCGTGCTCGAGCAGGCGGTTGTTGAGCTGGACATACCGCCTGGAATTGCTTAAGAACGCATAATCGATAGGAATTCCCTCCGGGATAAAATTGACGGAGATTGTGATCGGATTGTGCGCCTTAATATAGGAAAGAATTGCCTCCTTTTCCAGTTCCAGATTCTTTCCCGGACCGAGCAGCAGAAGCGGGCGCTCGCTCCAGGAAGCACTCAATGCCTGAATATCGGCTTCGTCATTGCATTCTGTGCTCTGATACCTGCGGTACAGTGTTTCAATGTAATCTTTGTCGTAGAGCAGTTTTTTCTCCGGCTCAATCGCATCCAGAATCGTATTGATGGATTTAAGCGACAGGGTGTGCTTATCCATCAGGAAGCGGACGTAGTTCGGATGGCAGTTGTTGGAGGCGGAAATATAGAAGAACAGGTTATATCCCCATGGGCTCTTGCGGAAGAACGGCATGATGCTGATGTCGATCGCCTCGAGCATCTGGCTGACATTGAAATTGCGTCCGAATACGGTGTTCATGTACATGGAAATGAGTTCGATCGGAAGATTTCCGGCGCTTTTTCCCATGCCGTACAGGGTGGCATCAACTAAAACGGTGCGGTCTGCCGGTTCGCGTAAGACTTCCATGCTGTTCGAGTATGCGAGCTGGAAGTTATTGTGGGAGTGGTAGCCGATCGCGATCGATGGTTTTAAGTTGTAGTTTAAGAGCTGGAAATAGTGCAGCAGGTTATCCTGATGCAGCAGACCGTAGGTGTCTACAAGGGACATCGCATACGGTTCCAGATCGTTGACAAGGTCAACCAGATCCAGAAGCTCACGGTCGGAGTAGCTGGTGATCGAAACCGCCTGTGCAAACACTTTGTAGCCCAGTTTTTTGACTTCGTGGCAGAACTGGATCGCCTCATGCATCACATGTTTTTTGAAAATGACGCGGATGCCGTCGATGTAGGAATCAGAACACGGGCTTAAATTAGAAATATCGCAGGTTCCGTAGTCGATCATGGCGACGATCATTGTATTTCCCTTGTCCAGCTTGCCGAAAATCTGATCGGCACACTGGGTTGTCGGCATGATCGTGCGGTTGCGGTCGAAGGAGCGGCGGTCATCCAGGAAACCAACTTCCAGAATGTCCACGCCCGCGCTGATCAGACGTTCAAAAATAGTAACAATATTGTCGTGACCGAACTCCCAGTCGTTGACGTAGCCGCCGTCGCGGAGAGTGCAGTCGAGTAATTTGACTTGTTTCATGATGTTTGTCCTCTTGTTATGTTTGTAATTTTAAAAATTGACTCCCAGAAACGCCCCGATATCATGCGTATCCTTTGCCGTATAAACTGGCGCATATTCCTGCCATGCCTCCGCGGTATCTGGTCCGAAGCCGTAGGTGACTGCCATAAAATCGACAGCTGCCTCTTTGGCACCTTTTCCGTCGGAAGAGGTATCACCGATAAGAACTGCCTCGGATGGAGACAACTCCAAAGCTTTTAAGCACTTGTGCAGAACGTCAGCCTTCGTCATTTTGCTGGCAAAATCGCTGCCGCAGATGGAGTCACAGAGTTCTGTGAAATGGTAATGTTCCAGCAGAGTCAGCGCATAATCTTCACGTTTCAGGGTGGCAACCCCGATCTTGCAGCCCTGTGCGCGGAGTGCGCGGATCAGGTCTTTGATACCGGCGTATGGCTCGGCTTTCAGCAGGTCGTGATCCTTGTACTGGGTGCGGAAAATCTCGGTTGCGTGGTTCGCGGCGTCCTCGTCCAGTCCATAGAGGCGGATGAGCGACAGCTTGACGGGCGGTCCGATAAAGGTGCGGAGTGTCGCCTCGTCGAGGGCAGGTTTTCCAAGTGCTTCTACCGTGTGACGCACGCTCGCAAAGACGCCTTCGGATGTATCGAGCAGCGTGCCGTCGAGGTCGAAGATCACGCCGCGGTATGTTTTCTTATTCATAGGGTGCTAGTCCTCCTGTGTAAAATCGCCTGTACTGTTTCAAGGTCGGCGGGGGTGTCTACGGAAAGCGTATATCCGCAGATGGGAAGAAATAGGATCGTTTTCCCATATTCGAGGAAACGCAGCAAATCCACGCCCTCGATCTGTTCCAGAATGCCCGGTCTGCTCTGGCAGAAGAAATCGAGCGATTCCCGCGTATAAAGCCCGATACTCACAAATTTCCGGGAAGGTTCGTCAAGCGTCCCCTTGCGGAATGGAATTGGCGCACGGGAAATGTAAAGCCCTGTGCCGTCCGGGCGGCAGACTACTTTTATGTTGGATGGATCGGCTGTCTCGGCATCGTTCGGGATATCTGCCATGGCATTGATGAGAAATGGACGCTGTACATTTTCTTTTGAGGTAATAACAGTAAGCGCCTGCTCCATAAAATTTTGCAGAATCTCCGGTGTCAGAAGCGGTTCATCCCCGCCGATCATCGCATAAAAATCAAATTTCCGCGAAGAAGCAGACTTGGAATCTTCCAGAATCGTCACCGCCTCCTGAATGCGGGAGGTCGGATTCTGATGGGAATGGGAGGTAAAAACCGCCTCAAATCCATATGTCTGGCAAACAGCAGCAATCTCAGGGCTGTCGGTCGCAGCGTAAACGGCATCAAATACACCGCTGTTCCGCGCCGCCGCGAGAACCCGCACAACCATTGGAATCCCATCAATCTGTTTCAATGCCTTTCCCGGAAAGCGAACCGAATTAAGCCGCGCCGGAATCAGCGCGCAGACCTTTTTTTCCTGTGCTAATCGATTCATAAGACGTTCCTCTGTATGATAAAGCAGTTACATAAAGTAAACTGAACCGTAACGATTCAGGCATACCGATGTGAACCGGATGCTGACCTTTATTATAGAAAAGAAATAGGAGAAATACAAGATAGCATAAGAAAAATGTAAGGAGTTGGGAAAATGCCGTGTCGGCTATGAAAAAAGAAATATGTGTGGTATAATATGACCACTTGACAAGGTATTTTCAGGAGGAAATCAAAATGAAACAGAAACTTTCTAATTATATAGCAGAAAAGCTTCTCGCATCCGGCATCACGGATGTGTTTATGATCACGGGCGGCGGCGCGATGCATCTGGATGACGCGCTGGGGCATCAGGAAGGACTTCACTGCCTCTACAATCATCATGAGCAGGCATGTGCGATGGCAGCGGAGGCGTATGCCCGCATCCACAACAAGATTGCGGCAGTGTGCGTGACGACGGGACCTGGCGGCATCAATGCGATGAACGGCGTTGCGGGCGGATTTCTGGATTCAATCCCGATGTTTGTCATTTCCGGACAGGTGCGTTATGACACGACAGCGCGCAGCACGGGACTTCACCTGCGCGCGATGGGCGATCAGGAGTATGATATCACCAAATCGGTTGCCAATATGACAAAATACTGTGAGATGGTGATCGATCCGATGCGTATCCGCTTCTGTGTGGAAAAAGCCCTGTATCTGGCTTACAACGGTCGTCCGGGTCCTACCTGGCTGGATATTCCGCTGAATGTGCAGGCGGCAATGATCGAGACAGACGATCTGATCGGCTTTGATCCGGAGGATTATGAGGCGGGCGGAACCGGCTGGGCGGCAGAGAGCGCGTCCGAGATTCCGGAGGATACCGCCGGAAAAGGTGAATTTCGTGCAAAACTTCCGGCACGTGTGACGAAGGAGACGGCGCGTGCGATCATCGAGAAAGTCCGCACCTCCAAACGTCCGGTGATCAATGCCGGAAATGGTATCCGTATCGGCGCGGCGCACGATGTTTTCATGCGCGTGGTTGAAAAGCTGGGAATCCCGGTTGTGACCGGCGCGGACAGCATCGACTGTATTTATGACGAACACCCGCTGTACATCGGAAAAGGCGGTAACGTCGGCGATCGCCCGGGCAACTTCGCGATCCAGAATAGCGATCTGGTGCTGTCGCTCGGAAGCCGTCTGAGTTTTCGCCAGGTCGGTTACCGTTTTACTACCTGGGCGCGCGAGGCGTATGTGATTGTGAATGATATCGATGCAGAAGAGCTGAAAAAGCCTACTCTGCATGTGGACATGCCGGTTCACGCGGATGTGAAGGATCTTCTGACCGTGATGGACGAGGTTCTTTCGGAGGAAGGAAAAGCGGACGGCGCGGCTTCGATGACGCAGGAGTACAAGGACGCGCAGGCAGAGTGGCTGCGTATCTGCCAGGGCTGGAAGCATGATTATCCGGTGGTTCTGCCGAAGCACATGAACGGCGGCACGGAGACAGAGGCAAACGTATATGCATTTGCGTATGAGATGAGCCGCCGTTTAAATGAGAACCAGATCGTGGTTGTGGGGAATGGATCTGCAAATGTTGTGTGTGGACACGCAAATATTGTGAAAAAGGGACAGAGATTTATCTCGAACTCCGGCATCGCTTCGATGGGCTACGGACTTCCGGCATCGATCGGCGCGTGCGTGGCAGATCACAGCCAGGATATTATCCTGATCACCGGAGACGGCAGTATTCAGATGAATTTACAGGAGCTTGAGACAGTTGTCAGCCACCGGATGCCGATCAAGATCTTCATTATCAATAACGGCGGTTACCATTCCATCCGCCAGACCCAGAAGAATTTCTTCGGCGAGCCGCTCATCGGTATCGGCGTGGACAGCGGCGATCTTGGATTCCCGAGTATGGAAAAGCTGGCGTGGGCGTATGGATTCCCATATGTATCGATTCATGGAAACAAGGAGCTGGGCGAGAAGGTAGAAGAAACACTGGCGATGGACGGCCCGGTGATCTGCGAGGTGTTTGTAACGCTGGATCAGAACTTTGAGCCAAAGTCCGCGGCGAAGAGACTGCCGGACGGAACGCTTGTATCGCCGCCGCTGGAGGATCTGTCCCCATTCCTGCCGGACGAGGAGATGGACCGTATCATGCTGATTCCGCGTATTAAAAAATAGTAAAGGAAACGATAGAATGAAGATAGTTGTCACAGGTGCCACCAGCTTTGTAGGTCTGGGGGCGGTGCGCGAGCTGTTACATCGCGGACATCAGGTATACGCCGTACTGCGGGAGCATTCGACGAAAGCGGATCTGCTGCGGGAAAATGGAAAATTTCCGCAGGGACTCACGATTTTGGAGGAGGATCTGGGGAATCTCTCGAAACTGCCGGAACGGATTCCGGGCGGATGCGATGTGTTTCTCCATATGGGCTGGCGCGGTGCAGGGAGTGATTCACGGAAAAATGAGTCAGTCCAGAAGGAGAGCGTGCAGGACGCGCTGAATGCCGTCCGCGTGGCGAAAGACCTCGGGTGCCGGCGGTTTCTCTTTACAGGTTCGCAGGCGGAGTATGGCGTCAAGAGCGAGCTGACAGACGAGGAGACGGTCTGCGAGCCGACCTCCCCGTATGGATGTGCGAAACTGGCAGTCCGGCAGCAGGCGGAAGTGCTCTGCCGGGAACTGGGACTGGATTACGGGCATGCACGGATTTTCAGTACGTATGGACCGGGCGATCATCCGTGGTCGCTTCTTTCCTCCTGTGTCCGGGCCTTCCGGGCAGGGGAGAAGATGACGATGACCGCCTGCACGCAGCTCTGGAACTTCATGTATATTGACGATGCGGGGCGCGCTCTGGCGGATCTGGCAGAATATGCGGGAAATCTCACGGATCACGGATGTGTCTACAATCTGGGCGGTCCGATGGATGAGACAGGACCGCTGCGCGGGTTTGTCGAGACAGTCTATGAGCTGTGCGGCAGGCAGGGCAGCATGGAATTTGGCGTCCGCCCGCCGAATGCAGAGGGAATCGTCAATCTGATCCCGGATATCCGCAAGATGGAGCGGGTGGTTGGCTGGAAGCCACAGGTATATTTTGAAGAAGGAATGAAGAAAATTCTAGCTTTTCAGAAATGATTTTTCTGCCCTCTGTGCAGAGTGACGGGAGAAAATGGTAAATATTTGGACATATTTTATCAGTTTATGCCAAGTAAATAGCGAAGCAGCCAAAAATCGTTAAGAAAATTGTAGGTTGTCAAAAGAGAGAAAGACGTTTAAAATAAAGGCAGTATAGCCGAAGCGGCTTTCTCTTTTTTTTGTGTTCGAAATTTGGTGGAACGAAACAGAAGAGTTCAAACAAAAAGCAAATTAATAGGAATCAGAAAAGTATGAAAAAAATCAGTATATTAATTCCCTGCTACAACGAGGAAGAGAATGTAGGTCCGATCAGCGAGGCGGTTGTGGAGACGCTGGAGCGCGATCTGCCGGAATATGACTATGAGCTTGTCTTTATCGACAATGATTCGACGGACCAGACGCGCCCGATTCTTCGGAAGATCTGCAGCGAGAATCCACGGATCAAGGCAATTTTTAATGCCAAAAACTTTGGACAGTTCAATTCCCCGTATTATGGAATGTTACAGTGTACCGGCGACTGCGTGATCAGCATGGTGGCAGATTTTCAGGATCCGGTCGATATGATCCCGAAATATGTCCATGAGTGGGAAAATGGCTACAAGATTGTCATCGGCATCAAGACGGGAAGCAAGGAAAACCCGATCATGTATGCGCTGAGGAGCTGCTATTACAAGATGATAAAGAAACTCTCCGATGTCGAGCAGATTGAGCATTTTACCGGTTCGGGTCTGTATGACCGCGATTTTATTGAGATTCTGCGGGAGCTTGACGATCCGACGCCGTTTCTGCGCGGAATCGTGGCGGAGCTTGGTTATAAGCGCAAGGAGATCCCATATATCCAGCCGCAGCGCCGCGCAGGCAAGACACACAACAATTTTTACCGGCTCTACGATGCTGCGATGCTCAGTGTGACCTCCTATACGAAGGTCGGTCTGCGCCTGGCGACGATCTTTGGAAGTATCTGCGCGGCGATCAGTATGATCGTGGCGATTGTATATCTGGTGATGAAACTGCTTCACTGGTATGATTTTCCGGCTGGTATGGCGCCGGTTCTGATTGGAATGTGCTTTTTAGGGTCGGTTCAGATCTTTTTCATCGGTCTGGTGGGAGAGTATATTTTATCGATCAATTCGAGAGTCATGAAGCGTCCGCTGGTAGTGGAGGAAGAGCGGCTGAATTTTGATACACCGGTAAAAAAAGTTGGGGGCAAACAGCATGAAATGTAATGTCGATGTAGTTCGGATTCGTGAAAATTCGATTCAGCTCAATGGCTGGGCGATCGGAAAGACGCCGGAAACGGAGATCACCTATCAGGTTGAAGATGGGGCACATCAGCCGATCCAGTTTCAGTATGTGGCGACCCGCCGCGACGACGTCAGCCAGATTTATTTTGGGCGAACGGTAGAAAAAGAGCTTGGATTTGATATCCAGTTCCCGTATGAGCGCGGAAAAGATTATTATCTGATCGCAAAAGGCGAGGGACGCAAAATCCGCATTAAATATAATGAAGAACTGATCCGCAAGCGCAGCAGTGTGGCGCACAAGCGGATGCAGAAGATCCGCGATCTGATGAACATGGAGACTGTGCGGGTCTGTCTGGATTTCTGGAAGGAAAATGGTCTGAAAGCCCTGCTGGTAAAATCCAAGCACAAACTGCAGGGAATTGACAATGACTACGATTACGGCGAGTGGTATTCACTGACGAAGCCGACGGCGGAGGAGCTGGAGGAGCAGAGGAAAAAGGTGTTTGACGCGCCGGTTAAATTCTCGATCGTGATTCCGGCATTTAAGACACCGGAGCGATTTCTGCGGGAAATGCTGGATTCGATCGCGGAACAGACATACGCAAACTGGGAGGTCTGCGTGGCGGACGGCAGTCCGGCAGGACAAAGCTGCGAGCGGGTGCTGGAGCAGTATGCGAAGAAGGACAGCCGCTTTAAATACGTAATTTTAGGCGAAAATAAGGGCATTTCCGGCAATACGAATGCAGCAATGGATATGGCGACCGGCGATTATATCGTGCTGGCAGACCATGACGATAAGCTGACACCGAATGCTCTCTATGAGTGTGCGAAACTGTTACAGGAACATCCGGGATGCGACTGCTTCTATTCGGATGAGGATAAGCTGGATATGGACGGCGGCGCTTTGTTTGATCCGCATTTTAAGCCGGATTTCAATATCGATCTGCTCTGCAGCGTCAACTATATCTGCCATCTGTTTGTAGTCAGCCACGATCTGGCAGCGCAGGTGGGCGGCTTCCGTCAGGAATACGACGGAGCGCAGGATTATGACTTCATTTTCCGTTGTACGGAGAAGGCGAAGGAGATCCGCCATATCCCGAAGGTGCTGTATCACTGGCGCTGCCACAAGGATTCGACAGCGAGCAACCCGGAGAGCAAGCTGTACGCATTTGATGCGGGTGCGCGCGCGATCATGGATCATTATAAACGCGTCGGTATCGAGGCGGAGCGCGTGGAAAAAGGTGTGGACTACGGCATTTATCACTCTGTATATAAAATTCAGGGGGAACCGCTGGTATCGATCATCATTCCGAACAAGGATCACCATACGGATCTGGATCTATGCCTGCGGGCGATTGAGACGCGGGCAACGTACCGCAATGTTGAGTTTATCATTGTAGAGAACAACAGCACGGAGAAGGAAACCTTTGAATACTATGAAAAGATTCAGAAGGAATTTTCCAATGTCCATGTGGTAACCTGGGAGCGCGAGTTTAACTATTCGGCGATCAACAACTTCGGCGTGACCTTCGCAAAGGGCGAATATCTGCTGTTTTTAAATAATGATACCGAGCTGATTGCGGAGAATTTCATCGAGGAGATGCTGGGACTGTGCCAGCGGGAGGACGTCGGCGCAGTTGGCGCGAGACTGCTCTATCAGGATGATACGATCCAGCATGCGGGCGTCGTGGTTGGTTTCGGCGGCATCGCAGGGCATACGTTTATCGGGCTTCATAAGGCGGAAAACAGCTATTTCCACCGTGCGATGAGTACACAGGATTACAGCGCTGTGACGGCGGCGTGCCTGATGACAAAGAAAGCGCTCTTTGATGAGGTCGGCGGCTTTACGGAGAAGCTGGCGGTCGCATTTAACGATATCGATTATTGCATGAAAGTGCGGGCATCAAATCATTTAGTGGTTTACAATCCGTACGCATTGCTGTATCATTATGAGTCGAAGTCAAGAGGACTGGAGGATACGCCGGAGAAGGTGGCGCGTTTTAACAGGGAGATCAAGATTTTCTCGGAGCGCTGGCCGGAGATCCTTAAAGATGGAGATCCTTACTACAATCCGAACCTGACGCTGCGGAAGTCCAATTTCGCCCTCAGGGATCTGAAAAAAGAGAAAATCGGAGAACCGTATCATCTGGAGGTATAACCCGGGATGGAGATTACAACGACAATTATTATTCCCAATTATAATGGGTTAAAGTTTATGGACGAATGCATCCGTTCACTGAATGCACAGACGTATCCGAATTTCCGGACGCTGGTGGTGGACAACGGTTCGACGGACGGAAGCGTGGAGTGGCTGAAGGAACATCAGATCGATACGATTTTCCTGCCGGAAAACACGGGATTTTCCGGCGCAGTCAACGTCGGAATCAAGGCGGCAGACACACCGTATGTGCTGCTTTTAAATAATGACGTCCGGGTGGACGAGTATTTCGTGGCGGAGATGGTGCGTGCGATCGGTCAGTCGGAGCGCATCTTTTCCGTCAGCAGCCGGATGATCCAGATGTACCATCCAGACAGGCTGGATGATGCAGGCGATATGTATTCCCTGCTTGGCTGGGCGTACCAGCGCGGCGTGGGACGGGATCTTACGCATTACCGCCGTTCAAGCCGGGTATTCTCGGCGTGCGCGGGCGCAGCGATCTACAGGAGAGAGGTATTTGAGGAGATAGGCTATTTCGATGAGATGCATTTTGCCTATCTGGAAGATATTGATGTGGGCTATAGAGCCCGGATTGCGGGTTATGACAATATATACTGCCCGGCGGCGCTGGTATGGCACGTCGGAAGCGGAACCAGCGGTTCCAAGTACAATTCATTCAAGGTTAAGCTGGCGGCACGCAACAATGTGTATCTGAATTATAAAAATATGCCGTGCTTACAGCTTATCATAAATGCGATTCCGATCGCAGCGGGGATTTTCGTGAAATATTCATTTTTCAGGAAACTCGGGTTTGGAAAAGATTATCTGGAAGGTCTGAAAGAAGGCATACGGACGGCAAAGAAGTGTAAAAAAGTGGCGTACCGCCCGGAACGGCTTAAAAATTATCTGGCGATAGAGCTGGAACTTTTAGCTGGGACATTTCTCTATGTCTATGAATTTGCTGTGAGACAGATCGAGAAAAAAGCAGCATCTGATAAATCGTGAGGAAAAGGTTAGAGTTGTTACTGGGCGCGTATGTGTGGACAGTAACTTAGAGTTTGCGCGATGTGTGAACGGTCATGGTTTAGCAGATGCAACACGGAGAAAGGCTGCTTATCAGACAATGTCTGAGCGGCAGCAAGCAAGTGAAAGATGAGGTAGCTTATGAATTATGAGGATGATGAGCTGGAGCGCATGAGGGCGCGCCGCGAGGGCAGAAGCAGCCGTGCCAGTCAGGCAGGGTATTCTTCGCGCGGCAGTTCTGCTTCCGGCACCAGCCGCAGAAGAGTCAGCAGTACAGTCGAAAATAGCCAGAGAAAAGGTGAGGCGGGCAGCGGTTCAGTACGTTCCGGCTACAGCGGTCCTAAGAGCGCTGGAAGTGGAAAAAAGAGTTCGGGACGCCGCGGCAGCCATTACCGTAAATCGGCACGCCACAGAAAGCATATGATCATTGCGGCGGAGATTGTCGTGATTATATTGATGATTCTGGGCGGTGCGTTCTGGTATATGTATCACAGAACCTTCGGTTCTATGCAGAAGATTGATTTTAACGAGGACCAGGTTAAGAACGTCAACCTGTCCCAGGAACAGATCGATGATATGAAGGGCTACATGACCGTGGCGTGCTTCGGTGTCGATTCGCGAAGTGAGCACGGGCAGATGAATGTCGGAAAAGGTACGAACGCGGATGTCAACATGATTGCCAATATCAATCTGGAGACGGGTGAGATCCGCCTTGTATCGGTATTCCGGGACAGTTATCTGAATATCAACGATAAAAACTCTTATAATAAGATCAACGCCGCTTACGCACAGGGCGGTCCGGAGCAGGCAGTTAAGGCGCTGAATAAGAACCTGGGTCTTAACATTACCCAGTATGCGACGTTCAACTGGAAAGCGGTTGCGGATGCCATCAACATTCTGGGCGGTGTAGATGTCGAGCTGAGTGATGCAGAGTTCTCCTGGATCAATGCCTTCATCACGGAGACCGTAAAGGAGACTGGTATCGGTTCTCATCAGCTGACCCATGCGGGCAATGTACATCTGGATGGTATCCAGGCAGTTGCATACGGACGTATCCGTTATTCAGATACGGACTATGCGCGTACCGAGCGTCAGAGAATTATTCTTCAGAAAGCCTTTGATAAGGCAAAAAATGCAGACTGGGCGACACTCAACTGTCTGATTCAGACGATCATGCCGCAGCTTGCAACCAATGTTGATATTACGGATTTGATTCCGCTGGCACGCAATATCGCGAAGTTCCATATCGGTGAGACCGCCGGATTCCCGGCAGCCAGAGGCGAGCAGGATGTTGGAAAGATCGGCGACTGCGTTATCCCGCAGACACTGGAGTACAACGTAAAAGAGCTTCATAAGTTCCTGTTTGATGAGGAAGATTATCAGGTTCCGTCCAATGTCAAGGAGTATAGCAACCATATCGCGCAGGTAACAGGTCTTACGACGAATGCGAAGCTGATCGGTCATGTTCCGGTCGATCAGGGTGTCAGCGCCCAGACGTTTATCAAGAAACGGGCGAGCCGGATTGCCGCGCAGGCAGCGGCGAAGGATGCCGCTAAGAAGTCATCGACGAGTGCTTCGGACGAGTCGGATGACGAGAGCGGGGATGAGACCAAGAAGGGCGAGAGCGAGAGCTCGATCGGATTGGACGAGATCTTTGATCCGGATGAAGACTGGATTGACTGGGAGGAAGAAGAGTCGAAGAGCAACAGCAGTAAGGGACCAGGAACAACGACGACTCCCGGCAAGAAAAATCATACGGATAAGACAACCGAGGCGGATGATTCTTTATCCGGACCAGGCAGCACATCGGAGACGAAGTCTTCCATTGCAAAACCGGGATCTACAACCACAACGGCGGCAGAGACATCGGCATCCAGTGAAAAGACTTCTCCGGGTGCGTCGGATAATTCCGGTGTGAAAAGTCCGGTCACAGAGATTCAGGAACCGGGGGATTCCGGAAACAGCGATGCAGCAGGCCCCGGCGGTCCGGCAGGTCCGGGAGCTTAATCTGAATTCAGGTGATATACTATGATAAAAGATAACCAGAAACGGCTGAACCATTTCCACGTAGTGCTGGACGCATGTGTCATTGCATGCGCCTACGCACTTGCGTGGTTTATCGTCAATGGAACGTCGTGGTTTAATGTAACAGGGCATAATAAGAGCGCAATGGCAGTTGTCTATCTGGCGGCTGGCGTTCTTATTGTACCGTTTTATTTGATTTTATACGCATTTTTTCATCTTTACACGCCCAAACGGGTTCAGGGAAGACGGGTGGAGTTAGCCAATATTTTTAAGGCGAACATCATCGGTCTTTTGGTGATCTCACTGATGCTTTACCTGGGCGGTAAAAATGAGTATTTCCACAACTTCTCCCGTCCGATGGTATTTTTGTTTTTTGGCATCAATCTCTTTGCTGAGATTCTGATGCGGAATATCCTGCGGATAGCGCTTCGGTCGATGCGGTCGAAGGGATATAACCAGAAGCATCTGCTTCTGGTCGGTTACAGCCGGGCAGCGGAAGGATTTATTGACCGTGTGAATGTCAACCCGGAGTGGGGCTATAAAATCCGCGGTATTCTGGATGACCATGAGGAGTGGGGCAAAGAATATAAGGGAGTGCGCGTGATCGGCAAAATTGACGATCTGGATACGATTCTGGCGCTCAATACGCTGGATGAGATCGCGATCACCCTGAGCATCCAGGAGTATGGAAAACTGGAAAAAATCGTGGCAGGCTGTGAAAAATCGGGTGTGCATACGAAATTTATCCCGGATTATTATAACTTTATCCCGACCCGTCCGTTTATGGAGGATCTGCAGGGACTTCCGGTGATCCACATCCGCCATGTGCCGCTCACGAATCTGCTCAACGCAACGATGAAGCGGACGATGGATCTGGTCGGCGGCATGATGGCGCTCATCCTGTTTTCACCGGTGATGCTGGTGACGGCGATTCTTATAAAGGCGACTTCGCCGGGACCGGTCATTTTCTGTCAGGAGCGGGTGGGACTTCACAATAAGCCGTTTAAGATGTATAAGTTCCGCTCGATGGCGGTACAGTCGGCGGCAAAGGAGAAAAGCCAGTGGACGACGCCGGGAGACCCGCGTGTGACTCCGATTGGAAGATTTATCCGGAAGACGAGCATTGACGAGCTTCCGCAGCTGTTTAATGTTCTGAAGGGCGATATGAGCCTGGTTGGACCGCGCCCGGAACGCCCGTTTTTCGTTGAAAAATTCAAGGAAGAGATTCCGCGTTATATGATCAAACACCAGGTGCGTCCGGGAATGACCGGATGGGCACAGGTCAATGGTTACCGGGGCGATACCTCGATCACGAAGCGGATTGAGCATGATCTGTATTACATCGAGAACTGGACGCTGGGATTTGATTTTAAAATCATGTTTTTGACGGTTTTTAAGGGCTTTATAAATAAAAACGCGTATTGATGAGGAAAACCACATGGGATATGAAGAAGAAAGAGATAGGTCAGGACACCGCCGGAGCCGACGGGCAAAACCGTCGGAGATGGAAGACGATGGTCTGACACTGATCACGGATTCATTTACGGAACGCCGGGAGGACGGATCCCACCGGAGCGGAGATAGAAGCCGAAGTGGTCAGAAAGCGGCAAAGAGGGGACAGACGCAGCCTGGCAGCAGCCGGGAGAGCCGGAATCAGGAGAAAACCCGGACCATGAACCGGTCGGATATTTACGCCGACCCGGTTAAATTGAAAGCGCGCCGGAAAAAGAAGCGGAAGATATGGTTTATTCTTCTGGAGAGCGTGATGCTGATCGGGATTCTCTGCTTTGCGGGATATTCGTATATCAGCAGCCGTCTGGATCTGATGCAGCGGCTTCCGTGGAACCCGGATGAGATCAAAAACGTCGAGATTTCGGAGGAGAAGCAGGAGCAGATGAGCGGTTACTGGACGATCGCGGTTTTCGGCGTGGATAGCCGTAACTCATCGGTCGGAAAGGGCAACAACTCGGATGTCAATATTCTCTGCAACATCGATCAGGGAACCGGTGAGATACGTCTGGTTTCGGTGTACCGGGATTCATATTTAAATATCAGCGACAAGAATACCTACAACAAAATCAACGCTGCTTATATGCAGGGCGGACCGGAGCAGGTTGTCAAGGCGCTCAATAGGAACCTGGATATCGATATTGACGATTATGCGACCTTTAACTGGAAAGCCGTTGCAGATGCGATCAACATTCTGGGCGGCATTGACGTGGAGATCACGAAATCAGAGTTTTATTATATCAATGCGTTCATTTCTGAGACGGTCAAGGCGACCGGCGTCGCTTCGACCCAGCTTAAATCAGCGGGCATGAACCATCTGGACGGTGTGCAGGCGGTTGCATATGGGCGTCTCCGTCTGATGGATACGGACTATGCCCGTACCGAACGACAGAGAAAGGTTATTTCCCTCGCGTTTGAGAAGATGAAAAAAGCAGATTGGGCGACGATCAACAATATTGTGCAGACGGTATTTCCACAGGTGGCGACCAGCATCGAGATCAATGATCTGTTGAAGATAGGACGAAATATTACGCGTTACCATCTGACCGAGACGACCGGTTTTCCGTCGGAGCTGAGGGAAAAGAAGATGGGACGCAAGGGCGCCTGCGTCATCCCGCAGACGCTGGAGAGCAATGTCATCGAGCTGCATCATTTCCTGTTTGGCGATGAGGAATACACGCCGACTGAGACGGTCCGGACGATCAGTCAGAAAATTGTATCAGATACAGGCGTTCATGGCACGAAACAGGCAGAAACGAAGGCATTGCCGAAGACGACCGAGGCGACGACAATTTCCATCCTGGATCCGACGCAGGAGAGCGGCGCGGACGAAAGCCAGAAAGCCGGGAGCGGCAGCGACGAGTCGGAGAAAGAGACCGGTAATGCTTCGGAAACACAGGAGAATGACGTTTCTGAGCAGGAAAGTCGTCCGGACGGTACGCATGCATCAAAGGAAAATGCGCGGGAGAGCAGTGAGGCAGAGTCTGGCGGTTCTTCGCCGGCATTTCCGGGCGGAAATTCTGGCACCGGCACGGAGAATGGCAGAGAAAAACCTTCCGGCAGCGGTTCCCCGAATGGAAGCAGTGCACCGGGAAGTAAGACGGATGCGGGAATCATCATTGAGTGATGAGAGAGTGTGAAACGGAGGAAATGCTTTGAATTTAGATGGTTTGTACCGGATGCAGGGAATGTTATTTTCCCTGATGATTCTGGGTGCATTCTTAAAGAAGAAGGGAATTATCACGGATGAGGGAAAAAGGGTCATTGCGGATCTGGTCATCTTTGTGACACTTCCCTGCAGTATCATCGAGTCATTTGAAGTAGAACTGAGCATGGATATCTTAAAGAGCAGCGCACAGGCGCTGCTCGTCTCGTGTATGGTTCAGGTGGCTTGTTATATCTTAAATATGGTACTGTACCCGGGTGTGGGAGAGGAAAAAAAGAAGGTTCTCAAGTACGCGACGATGGCGTCCAATGCCGGGATTCTGGGGAATCCGGTGGCGGAGGGCATCTTCGGCTCGATGGGGCTTTTCTATGCCTCTTTTTATCTGATTCCGCAGAGAACTGCGATGTGGTCGCTGGGAATGACGTATTTTACAAAGGCGCCGGATCGGAAAACGCTGATTAAAAAGATATGCACGCATCCGTGTATTGTCTCCGTATTCATCGGCTTTGTGCTGATGCTTTTGCAGATGCACATTCCGGGTTTCCTGGGCGATACGGTACATAGCTTAAACAAGGCAAACACGGCAGTCTCCATGATTTTCGTAGGAACCGTTCTGGCGGAGGCAGATATGAAGACGATGATCACGCCACTCAGCTGCTACTATGCCGCCGTGCGCCTGATCCTGATCCCGGCGCTTGTGTGGGCCGGCTGTCTGCTGTTCCATATCGACACACTGGTGATGGGGATTTCTGTGGTGCTGGCAGCGATGCCGGCAGCAAGCACGACGGCGATTCTTGCCGCGAAATATGGCGGGGATGAAGTCTTTGCGACGAAGTGTGTGGTATTTACGACGCTGCTTTCGATGGTGTCGGCACCGGTTTGGTGTATGGTGCTGCAGCGGTAATCCCTTATGAGTTCGTATTTCTATAAAGAGGGTTTCGCTTGCATTGGATGAAAAGATATGTTATATTAGGGATAGAAAAAAGGAAAAGCCAGAGGAGCGGCTTACCTGAATAAATTAAACAACTGTTTTATTAACAGCCGTCATTATTGCAGTAATGGCGGCTATTTTCGTTTTCCCTTGAAAATTGTATAACACAATCCAACAAGGGCGCAAATGAATATTCCAATCTGAATCAAATCAGAGTATGTAACATACATTGGCAATGCCCTCCTTTCTTTCGTCTGGAGGGTTAGATTTGTGCCTCGTTCCAGTCTTTGATAAACAAGCTTTGCTGAAATCTAGCAACCCTCCGATAACAGAGGGTAAGCCGCCTGGCTCTCTGGTTTTTCCCATGTACGAAGTATATCATATTTTATCAGAACAGACAATGATAAAACGAAACAAATCCCCTCAGATTGCTCTGAGAGGATTTGCAGATTCATGATTTATAATAGCAGTTCATATTGCTTGGTTATAGTCTTACAAACATTCTGTAATTTTACTTCTCATCCACAACCTGGAAAATGTAGAACTTCAGATAATAGGACGTCTCATCCCCCGCCCACAGAATCGGATGGTCGGCTGCCTGGGTGCGGTATTCGATCTGGCGCAGGCGGCGGTGGGCGCTGCGGGCTGCCTCCTGAATCGCCTTTGTGAAGAGTTCCGGCGTCATGAAATGGGAGCAGGAGCAGGTGGCGAAGTAGCCGCCGTCCTTTACCAGACGCAGACCGCGAATATTGATCTCGCGGTAGCCCTTGATGGCATTTTTGACCGAGCTGCGGGATTTTGTGAAGGCAGGCGGGTCGAGGATCACGACGTCAAATTGCTCACCTTTTGCCTCTAATTCCGGAAGCAGGTCAAAGACATCCGCGCACTGAAAGGTGGTAGTGCCGGAAACACCGTTTAACTCTGCATTTTCACGCGCCTGTGCGACGGCAAGTTCGGACGCATCCACGCCGATGACCTCTTTGGCGCCGGAGACGGCTGCATTTAAGGCAAAGGAGCCGGTGTGGGTAAAACAGTCCAGAACGCGTTTGCCCGGGCAGAGACGCTGGATTGCCAGACGGTTGTATTTCTGGTCGAGGAAAAAGCCAGTTTTCTGCCCGTCCTTGACATCTACCAGATAGCGGACACCATTTTCAACGATCTCTACTTTTGTATCAAATGGTTCCCCGATAAAGCCCTTATAGCGCTCCATGCCCTCCTGTAAGCGGACCTTAGCGTCGCTGCGCTCGTAAATACCGCGGATATGAATGCCGTCTTCCTCAAGCACCTTGACGAGTTTTTCCAGAATCAGCGGTTTCAGACGGTCGATACCGAGCGCCAGGGATTCAACGACCAGCACATCGGAAAATTTGTCGATCACGATGCCCGGAAGGAAATCTGCTTCGCCGAAAATCAGGCGGCAGCTGCTGGTATCAACTGTCTGACGGCGGTATTCCCAGGCATTGCGGACGCGCATTTCGATAAAAGCATCGTCGATGACAGTATCCTTTTTGCGGGAAAGCATCCGCACGGTAAGCTTGGAGCGGGTGTTGATAAAACCACATCCGAGCGGATAACCGTCAAAATCTTCGACACGAAGGATATCGCCATTTTCAAATTCGCCCTCAATTCGTTCAATTTCATTATCATAGATCCACATACCGCCGGCTTTCAGGGAACGAGCCTCGCCTTTGCGGATATGGACAACTGCCTGTGTATTCATCATGGATGTAACAGTCCTTTCATATAAAATGTAAAATTCGTTTCTTTCATTAAGTATACAAGAGGAGAGAAGGACTGACAAGTGAAAACCGAGAGATGTTTTTAAGCTTCACAGATTTATGATTTTATTTTCACAATTACATCACAAATAACTGATAGACTATCTCATGTAAACAGAGAGAGGGCAGAAAGCCTGAGACAGAATATAAGAGTATGAACAATCCGCTGCGGGAAGGTTCGCAAAATGGACAGTACGCGGCTGTGATTCCTGAGAACAGGAGGTATGAATATATGTATGACGAGAATGAAAGAAATGAGCGACACGATCAGGATGTAGATTATACGGAGGGCGCTTATTCGGACAGCACTTATGAGGAAAAGAATAACGATACTGCTAAAAAAGAAGAAACTTCCGATTATGGCGGTTATCATGATTCCCGTTACCGGGGCAGTCTCGATGGAGAACCGGAGGCAGCAGCCGGAGCAGATCCGAAAGAGAATGCAGAGAAGAAGCCGGAACGCAGCTATATTCCGGAAGAACGGAGTGGCCGGGGACATGGCTCTAAGAATACTGGTAAGAAAATTGCGGCACTTGTGATGTCGGGCATTTTGTTTGGCTGTGTGGCAGGCGGAACCATGGTCGGCGTGAATGCACTTTCAAATCGGCTTCTTCCGGGTGAGACCGCACAGGAAACGATCGGTCAGGTTTCCCAGGAGACACAGGCAGATGCGGGCACTAAAACGCAGGCCTCCATTGGCAACGATGTTTCTTCGATTGTAGAGAAAGCGATGCCGTCCGTTGTAGCGATCAACAACAAGATGATTTATACACAGAACAACTGGCTGTTTGGTCAGCAGCAGTACGAGGTGCCGAGCAGCGGTTCAGGAATCATTGCCGGACAGAATGACACGGAACTTCTGATTATTACCAATAACCATGTCGTTGAAGATTCCGAGGAACTTTCGGTTACCTTTATTGATAACCAGAGCGTTAAGGCAGCGGTCAAAGGTACTGATTCCGATTCGGATCTGGCAGTCATTGCCGTACAGCTTTCAGATATACCGGAAGAAACGAGAAAACAGATTAAGGCAGCCGATCTGGGCGATTCTGATTCCCTGAAGCTGGGACAGGGTGTTGTGGCAATCGGTAACGCACTGGGACAGGGGCAGTCGGTTACCGTCGGTTATGTCAGCGCTTTAAATAAAAAGATAACCATCAACGACGTAGAGCGGACACTTCTGCAGGTCGATGCGGCGATCAACCCAGGCAACAGCGGCGGCGCACTTTTAAATATGAACGGTGAAGTTATCGGCATCAATGCGGCGAAGTATTCGGACACCAGTGTTGAGGGCATCGGCTATGCGATCCCGATTTCACAGGCAAAGGATATTATCAGCGACCGGATGACGAAGACGACGAAGGTAGCTGTCGATGAGAATGAGCAGGGCTATCTGGGAATCCAGCTTCAGAATATCGACAGCCAGATGGCGCAGGCGTATGGCATGCCGGAAGGTATCTATGTATACAAGATTGTTGCGGGCGGCGCGGCATCCAGGTCGGATCTGCGGGAGCGCGATATTATCACCAAGTTTGACGGTGAGAAGGTAAAGAATGGTGATGATCTCAAGAAAATGCTGACTTACTATAAGGCAGGTTCCACCGTTACCATGACGGTACAGAGTCTGGAAAATGGCAAATATGTCGAGAGAAACGTACAGATTACACTGGGCTCCAAGAGCGATATGCCGCAGAGCCAGGATAGCCAGAACGAGAGCCGGAGTGAATCACAGGCAAGTCCGCAGAGAAAACTGGGAAGATAGAAAATATCCCATCAGCGAAGTGGACTGGAATGGATATTTGCCCGTAACGGTGAAGATACGGAACTGTTGCGAAGCGGAAATGAATAAAATCAGGAAGATATAGAAAAGAAGGCAGGTGAACCGCCGGTAGATCCTCTTGTAATCAGAGAGGGCGGTGATTCATCTGTCTTTTTGTTTCATAGGAAATTTTTTTATTTTTAAAATGAAATGACGGCTGCTGTTATGATTTACGTTTTTCGCAAGCTATGATAAAATGAAAAGGTGCTTTCAGATTGGAGGAAATATAAAAATATGAGTGATAACCAGAATATAGATACGACAACCAATATAAACGAAACAGATACAAATAAAACCAGTACAGATCATTCGGATGATTACGAGAAAATCTGCTACGTCTGCCGCCGCCCGGAGAGTAAGGCGGGAGAGATGATCACGATGCCGGGCGGGATGAATTTCTGCCATGAGTGTATGCAGAAAGCATTTGACTCGATTTCCAAGTCGGGCATGGACTTTTCCAAGCTTCAAAATATGCCGTTTATGAACATGAATCTCAATGATTTTGCGGGCATGCAGATGCCGAATACAGAAATTCCAGAGAAGAATAAGATCAAGAAAAAGAGCAAGGCAAAAGACGCGGAGAAACTTCTGACGATGAAGGATGTTCCGGCACCGCACCAGATCAAGGCGCAGCTGGATGCGTATGTGATCGGGCAGGAGCGGGCGAAACGGGCAGTTTCAGTGGCAGTCTACAACCATTATAAGCGCGTGATTCTCCGGCAGCAGGACGAGCTCCGGGCAAATGAAAATACGGAAGAAAAGGCGGAAAACGCGGCGGCACAGGGAATGCAGATGCAGGGCGGCGAGCCGGAGATTGAGAAATCCAACATCCTGATGCTGGGACCGACCGGAAGCGGAAAAACGTACCTGGTCAAGACGCTGGCGAAGCTTTTGGATGTGCCGCTGGCGATCGCGGATGCGACGGCGCTCACGGAAGCTGGATATATCGGAGATGATATAGAAAGCGTAGTCTCCAAGCTTCTGGCAGCGGCTGGAAATGATGTGGAGAAAGCTGAGCAAGGCATCATTTTCATCGATGAGATCGATAAAATTGCGAAAAAGAAAAATACGATGAGCCGCGATGTCAGCGGTGAGTCGGTACAGCAGGAGCTTTTAAAACTTCTGGAAGGCAGCCAGGTAGAGGTGCCGGTCGGCTCAAACCAGAAGAATGCACTCACGCCGATGGCGACTGTGGATACGAACAACATCCTGTTTATCTGTGGCGGCGCGTTTCCGGGATTGGATGATATCATCAAGGAGCGCCTGAAAAAGCGTTCCACGATGGGCTTCAACTCCCATTTGAAGGATGAATTTGACAATGATCCGGATATTTTGAGCCAGGTGACAACGGAAGATCTGCGGAATTTTGGCATGATTCCAGAGTTTCTCGGACGTCTGCCGGTGCTTGTGAGCCTGCAGGGGCTGACAAAGGAATTGCTGATGCGGATTCTGAAAGAACCGAAAAATGCGATCCTCAAGCAGTATGAGCGCCTGCTGGCGCTGGATGAGGTCAAACTGGTGTTTGAGGACGATGCACTGGAGTGGATCGCCGAGCGGGCGCTGGAAAAAGATACGGGTGCCCGTGCGCTGCGTGCCATTTTAGAGGATTTTATGATGGATATCATGTATGAGATCCCGAAAGATCCGAATATCGGATCCGTTGTGATTACGCGCCCGTATCTGGAGAAGAATGGCGGTCCGCGGATAGAGATGCGGGGATAATAGCTTTTCAGGAACATGATCGGTGAACGGTGTCATGTATGTGGTGAAAGTTAGCGATGTAAGGATCCGGAAAAGCAATTTGTGTGTGAAGAGAAAACAGCAGAAGTTAATTAACTTCTCATGGATAAAAAAGAGTTATATAGGTTTAACGTCCCATACCCCCACTCCCGGCTGGGATATTCGATGGAATTTCGGCGGTCAGCCCCGCGGATCAGAAATGCCTTGGCAATCGAGGTGTTGATCCGCGGGGCTGATGGCGTATAGGCAGACCAGGAGAGCAGGATCGCGGCGGCTCCGGCGGTCATGGCGGCGGCAAATGAGGTTCCGGTTACCTCCTGATAATCGGGAAGCGGGAGCCGGACGCCGGGGGCGGCAAGGTCGGGCTTGATAGTTCTGGTGCGGGTAAAACCGCGGCTGGAATGCAGATAGATCCCGCCCGTCTGGTGGCTGTAGGCGGCGGTGGTGATGATGGCTGCTGTATTGCCCGGATCGGTGATGGTTGTGTCCGGATCCGGGCGCAGAAAGAAGGTTTCATCCGAGATAAAGCCGTGCACCGGCAGCCACATATGATATTCACCCTGAATCGAGAGCGTATGGTAGACGCGGATTTTCCAGATTCCGGCGGCGGGGGCATCAAAGCGCATCAGGATCAGTTCGCTTCCGGTCGCCAGCTCGGAGCTGGTATAGTTGAGGTGAATGGTCGTTCCTTCCAGAAGAAAGGGAATCCGGCGTTCTTCGTCGCCGGAGAGCCGGATGCGTCCCGTTTCGTCGCCGGAGGGGGATAAAAATCCGACACTGTAAAGCTCCGATTCACGCGCCCACAGTTCCAGCGTAAATCCCCGTTCGCCGGGACCGACCCGCAGTTCCACATCCTCATAGGAGGTGGAAGCAGGAAATACACTGCGAAAATGGTGCCCGCGCCCGGTTTCATTGCCTCCGGCGGCGACCAGAATCTGCCCGCTGGCGCGCGACAGGCTGTTCAGATATAGACCAAGCGGCGAAGTGCCGCTGTGGCTTCCGGTATTGGTGCCAAGACCCAGCAGGATCACAAGGGGCTTTTTCTCCTGCCTGGCAATATAAAGAAGAAACTTGATTCCGAGCATGATGTCGTCCTCCTGAAAGGCGATGGCATCCTCGCGGATCAGAAAAAAATCGCGAAGATAGGTTCTGGCTGGTTTCAAGCGTACAACGACCAGTTCCGATTCCGGCGCCGCCCCGGAGAAAAAAGCATCGGCATCTTCGGAACCGGCGGCGACCAGCGCCATCTGCGTGCCGTGGCGGAGAGGATCCGAGGTGGGGACGATGGAATGCGGATCTTCCGAGCGCAGCGCCTCGTTGATGTGGGAACGCTGGTAGACACTTCCGTAGTGCAGCGCATCGATCGGATCCGGCGTGCTAAGCCCCGTGCCCGGAACCGTCTGATCCCAGATGGCGGCGATGCGCGTGCTTCCATCCGGATCGCGTAACAAGGGATTTGTATAATCGATCCCCGTATCCACAATTCCAATCAGCGTCCCGCGCCCCTTGTTTCCCAGGAAGGGCTGTTCTGCCGTCCGGGAAATTCCTGCGCTGTCCAGGCTGGATGTATCTAATATGGTATAAAGATTCGGGATCGAGTCATAGCCATACTGCTGGACTGAGAGCGGCAGCGCCTCCGCCAGAGACCGGTGCCAGATCACATACTCATGATTGACAAAATCATAGCAGCCGGAATCATTTTCCAAAATCTGGTTATAGGTAAAAGGAAAAAAACGTTCGATAAAATCGGCGGTTTGGTTGTCTGGAAGAGAAGAGCAATTCATAGCGTTTTCCATAGAGATTTTTTAGAATTTAAGATAAGATATGCGGTAAAATACGAAAGCTTCCCTATACTCTGTCGGAAAAACTTGTTATAATAAATATAAGTTAGATAATGACATTTATATGAGGAGGTGCCCTTATGAAAAAATACCTGTATATGATAGCTGCCCTGTTCGGCATCGATTATTTCTGCAAGGAAAACATAGAAGCCCAGAAACCGGAAGATTTTCCGCGCGACATGGAAAAAAGCCATGGAAAGATCCGCCTGTACCGCAATCACAACGACGGTTTCTGTTTTGGAGTAAAAAAAGAAAAGAAAGAACTGGTCCGCATGGTGCCGGTTGTCTTTACCTCGGCGGCAGCGGGCATTCTGACATGGTTATTGTGCCGGGACGAAGGCAGAAAAGCCGATCGGATCGGTTTTGCCCTCATCACGGCGGGTGGTTTAAGTAACCTGTATGACCGCCTCAAACGCGGTTATGTGGTAGATTATTTCAGCATCCGGTGTAAATACCTGGAAAAGGTCGTCTTTAATCTGGGAGACTTTTTTATCTTCGCAGGAAGCGCCCTGATCGCAGCCTCCGATCTGCTGGGAGCCGTCCGTGATCTTAGTTCTCCGGCAGAGGCTCACATAAAAGCGCTCCGACTGCCGTGGCGAAAGACGGATGAGGCGGAATGATATAGTCGATTCCAAAGACATCGTGCATCTGATTGAAAATGTCAAAGGTCTTTGCAGCAGGTGCAAGGCTGGCGAGAGAACCGGTCAGGACGACATTCCGGGTGGTGTCCTGGCTGAGAGCCAGGGACGCCATCACACCCACATTTTCATAAATCATATTGAAAAGAGCGGCAGCCAGGTCAGCATCCGAGGCGCCGCTTTTGATTCGCCCAAAATTGGCAGCGGTTAAGTCGGCGGCAAGTCCCGGGACATCTTCCTCCTGCACGTCGGCGATGCGGAGATCTGCCATGGCCTTATTGCCGCGCAGCGCCATCTCTGAGAGGGCAAAAATGTCGGTGACGCCGAGAAAGCGCTCCGCCATGCCGGCAAGTGTCCCACCGCCGACGCCGCTTCCGCCCAGATGACGGAAGCCGTTTGTCCTGGAAGCGCGGATAAAGGCAGAGCCGGTTCCAAGGCTGACCACCAGCGCTTCGTCAAGCCCGGACAGGTATAGGCCGCCGTGTCCGATGGCATCCAGCTCCAGGGCATGGATGGTCGGGATGCCGAAGATATTTTCATGGAAATACGTCGAACCGAGCCCGGTCAGGACGATTTTTTCAACATCGTCAAACGAAGCGCCCTGCTGATCCAGGAAACGCCCGAGAACACCGTAAGCCGAGGTGCGCGGGTCATCCGCGTGAACCTGAAGCGTACCAAGCAGAGTGCCATGCTCATCCAGCGCCGCCGCCTTGGTGCTGGAACTGCCGATGTCGATTCCGAGGGATAAATTCATTTGCTTATCTCCTTTATGATATTCCTGCTGCCACCGCGTTTTCTTACGGCACTTTCGGTTCCAAAAGTGCCTATCCGTGAACAGTAACGCTGGTTTGTATCTTTTATGACTGTAAGAATTGGATTGTTTTTATAAACATTATAGGGTAAAGTAAAATAAAGTGCAATGGAAGAATGTGGTCCGAATGTTCTTAAAATGATATTTCAAATGGATAACATAAAGATTTATATGTCACGCCCAAGCTTTGTTGAGATTCCGGCAGAGACTGAAATATGCTTTAATGATAAGGAAATAGTGACCGAAAATACGGGATATCAGGCATGGTGGAGCAGAGAGTATGAGGTCCATGTTTAATAAGGAGTTCTTTAAGTGTTCCCAGTTTACGCACATTAACAGATGTACTTTTTCCCTCGTTATTAATATAGCTTTTTGCAATATAAAAAGACTCCGAATTTTTTTGACACAAAAAAAAAGCAGGTTCTATGCGGCCTGCAAGGTATTTTTCTATTATTCAACGGTCAAACTCCCGGAGACGGCAGAAGTATGGAAATGCAAGCCTGTATTTATTGACAGAACCTATGAAATACGGTAGAATCAACCTTAAAAAAGAGTAATCCCCTACATGGGGAGATAGGAGTTGAGTTTTTTGAGTTCTGGTGATGGGATACAGCTATTGATTTTGATACTTCTGCTTTTGATGTCGGCTTTCTTTTCTTCGACGGAGACGGCGCTGACGACGGTCAACAAGATCCGGGTGCGGACGCTGGCGGAGAATGGCGATAAGCAGGCAGAGTATGTATTGAAGATCATAGAGGATCCGAGCAAAATGCTGAGTGCGATTCTGATCGGCAACAATGTGGTAAACCTGTATGCGTCTTCTCTTGCGACGGTTCTTGCCACCCACATCTGGGGTAACAAGATCGTAGGGATTGCGACGGGCATTCTGACGCTTTTAATCCTGATTTTCGGCGAGATCACGCCGAAGACGGTTGCGACTATACAGGCTGAGCGGATTGCATTTCGGTTCGCTAAAATCATTTATTATATCATGACGGTGCTGACACCGGTCATTTTTGTGGTCAACCAGCTATCATTTTTAGTGTTGAAGCTGCTTCGCGTGGATGTGAAGGCAAAGGGCGAGTCCATCACGGAGGATGAGCTGCGAACGATCGTGGAGGTCAGCCACGAAGAGGGCGTCATCGAGTCCGAAGAGAAGAAGATGATCAACAATGTGTTTGATTTCGGGGACGCCGTGGCGCGTGATGTCATGCTTCCGAAGGTCAACATGACGTTTGTGGACGTGGATGCGACGTATGACGAGCTGATGGAGGTATTCCGCAGTGAGAAATACACGCGTTACCCGGTCTATGAGGAGACGACGGACAATGTCATCGGTGTTCTGAACATCAAGGATATTTTCTTAAAAGGCGGGGAAGAGGGCTTTTCTGTCCGGAAATATCTGCGGAAACCTCTCTATACATATGAGTTTAAGAAGGTTGCTGAGCTGATGCGCGAGATGCGGAAAGCAGCGATCAGCATCGTGATCGTGCTCGACGAGTACGGTTCGACGGTCGGTCTTATCACGCTGGAAGATATGCTGGAGGAGATTGTCGGAGATATCCGGGACGAGTACGATGGAGACGAGGAAAAATCCATTCAGCGCATCGCCCCGCGGGAATACATGGTAGATGGTTCGGTCAAACTCGACGATCTGGATGAACGCCTGAATTTGGAGCTCCAGTCAGACGAATATGATTCCATCGGCGGACTGGTGATCGGACTTTTGAACCATCTTCCACAGGAAAAAGAAGAGGTTGTGGTGGAAAACGTCCGCCTCGTCGTTGAATGTGTGGATAAGAACCGGATCGATAAGATTCATTTGTACCTGTTAAGCCCGTCGGAGGCGGCGTTAGCTAAACATACCGCCGATGGTGCCGCTTCCGGCGCAGAGGGCGAAGGAAAGCAGCAGGGATGAGGCAGTCTCCTTGAGGGACTGTCGGATCGCAAAAGACAGGGCTAGAAAAATAAGAAAATAAAGGGCGCCGGCACAGAATCCCCAGAGGAACCGGCGCCTTTTTGCTTTCTTTCCGGCGACGAGTCCTGCCAGAAAGCAGGCGAGAATGTAGATGCCGCGCACTCCTAGCGTGATTTCCTTTTCACCCCACTGAAAACGGTACATCCCAAACGCGAGCAGAAGCAGAAAGACAGCGGTTGCCGCGTAGGAGAAGAGGGAAGAACGGAGCAGAATCTGGATAGCTGATTTTTCCATGATAAAATACCTGTGTGCATTCTTTTTTTATTCATATGAACAAAGAAGGACAAATATGCTTGCAGAATGAAACACTGTTATAAACAAGCGTTACTGTTCACGCATACGTGCCCAGTAACGGAATTTGCCGTGGCTTCGCATT
>ERZ838516.1130-NODE-1130-length-37283-cov-11.768185_pt1 | contig 37283 bp, 21 predicted proteins | sample MGYA00519910_ERZ838516 | MGnify/ENA primary metagenome ERZ838516 (study PRJEB31850, sample SAMEA3708837) | human gut metagenome | biome: human gut; feature: human-associated habitat; material: faeces | place: China | collected 2014 ... | reverse complement strand
AGTCAGACTATCCACTTTTTAATCATAATGCATCTTAATTGCTGTTTATCATGCATATTCTTAAAAATATAAACCCGAGTCGCCTTCATGCGCTAAGGTGAGAGTGGATACTCTGCTTCGTTTAACAACTATTAGAGTTTAACACTAATAGTTATAGCTGTCAACTATATTTTTAAACATTTCAAACAAACATTTCAAATATTTCAAATTTCTGCAATACAAAAATGATACATTGTTTTATTTTTTATCTTACAACTGACTTTCTTCTTAATACTACGAATGCAAGACCTGCACATGATACAACTGCGAATAATACATAGAGTGCTATATTATACACATCACCTGTATTTATTGTGTTATCTGATGCCTGTCCATTTCCTGTTGCTGCTACATCTTCATAGCATATAGCGTATGTAGAGAATTTATCTGTTGTAAATGTAATAACTCCGTTTTCGCAGCTTGTTTCAAGTGCCTCTGCTACACCATCATGAATTCTTACAACTGTATATTTTCTTTCTACAGATGAATCTGTATTCTTAAGACTTTCAGGAATATCAAGCTTAACAACAACTCCAGCAGCTGTTTCTGTTACTGATACTTCTTTGAGACTTCCAACTTTCTTTAATAATGTAAGATCAAGATATGCTCCAACTACACCATTGTTAAGAACTTCCTTAACCTTATCCTCCACAAGCTTCTTATCGCTTTCTGATACTGTAGCTGTTACATCTTTGACCTCCATAGATACCGAAACTGTACTTCCGTTTTCTATTTCTTTCTTTTCCTCTTCTGTGAATGTGATTCCGCTCACTGGTACTTCGGCCTTTATATTGATGCCATCATCAGCCTTAATTACCGCATTTACCTTATCTGAATCTGATGTGCTTGGTGTATCGCTTGGTGTGCTTGGTGTGTCGCTTGGTGTACTATCTCCCGGCTTGTTATCATCTGGTGTATCGCTTGGTGTGCTATTTCCTGGTTTATTATCTCCTGGTTTATTATCATCAGGTTTATTATCTCCCGGCTTATTATCATCAGGCTTAACATCTGAACCAGTTATTACCTTACCATCTACAACAAGTTTTATATCTGAGAATGTTACATCTGCCTGTCTTGCTACAAATAAACCTACATATACATAATCTGCATCTATTGATGTAAGCTTGAAATCAAAACCACCTGATATAGCAGCATTATCGCCAAATGTACATGCGTATCCATCACTGTTGCTCTCAATCTTAAGTGCATATGTCTTACCAGCCTCTACTGGATTCTCTAATTTACCACCATAGCCTAATGCGCCATCTTTTCTCTTAAAGCAGTTAGCTGTTCCCTGCTGGATACTTCCTGCTGCAACATAATCTCCAAGAGCTGACTTATCATTAACATCAATATACATAGCATCTCTTGCCATAAGACCAAATGCCACCTGATTGTGTTTATTAATGCTGTTTACTGTTGCATTAGCTGTTATTACAAAGTTACTATCTGCTGGTACTTTATAATAATACATTGCCATTCCATCTGTTGTTGATGATATCTTTCCCTTACCATTAACAGCAATATGAATGCTTCCATCTTCATTGCCCTCAAGTATAAACTTATCCTTAATAAGATTTGGGTCTCCGCCTATATCTCCAAATATTGAACCCTTGAAAACTCCCGCATCTTTCCATAATTCACTCTGCTTAAGTTCTCCTGAATATTCAGCTTCCTTATAATCAGGATTAGACTTAAGTACATCAGCCTTAACAGGTGCTTCCTTAGCTGTTATATGTTCTGATATTCCAGCTACCCCAAGTTCCTTAATTGTCTTAGTTACAAGATAAGCATTATATGTTCCACCATAAATGTTTGTATGTGTATTATCAACGCTTGTAGCCTTAGATGATGTCCATGCATGAAGGTTGACTGTCTCATCTGGTCCTAATGTATCATATAACTCTTTTGTCATCTTAGTCATATCAACAACTGGTATGTTAAGTTCCTTACCAAGATTCCTTATAGACTGGGCATAATCTCCACCCTTGAAATCACCACTATCCTTTGTGATATGAAGATTACTGTCAGACCATTCTGCTGTAGCAGTTCTTCTTACTATAGGTGTACAGAGAATAACTGTTGTACCAGCTGCCTGCGCAGGCTTAATATAGTTTTCATATAATGAGTTAGCAAATGAACCAGCTGTCTTATAATCACCATTAGGGTCTGTATATCTGTCTGCTTCTGCCTTTTCATCATTATGACCAAAGCCTATAAGAAGATAATCACCCTGCTTCATACCGGCTGTAAGTTCTTTATACTCCTTATCATTAACATAGCTCTTAGAACTTCTTCCTGATAAAGCTATATTCTTCACTTCATATGTTCCATCAAGATACTTATCAATCTGTGTACCCCATCCATATCTTGGATAATAATAATTATCAGCAAAAGAACTTACTGTAGAATCACCTATTATCCATACTGTAGGCTTGCTGCTGTCTTTATTAACTGCATCATCAGCCATAGCCATAACGCTCCAGCCTATGCTCATAACAAGCAGAAGCAAAGCGCTAAGCAGACAACTTATACGTTTTCTGTTTCTTTTCTTCATCATAAATAACCTTCCCTTTCTTTTCTGGACAATCTGTCCTTTTTATGGAATTATAAAGTATGAACCAATGTCAAGGTCAATATCTTTTTGCACATTTAATAATGTATTGTACATAAATCCATACATTATTATATTTCAAAAAACATTCAGGCAAATAATATTCAAGCAAATAATATTCGAACGAATAATATTCAAGTATTCAAAAACCAGATACACAACAACCTAAGTCATTGTGTATCTGGCTTTATTCAATGCCTATCAATACTAATCAATTCAAATCATCACTAAAACTAGTATCTATAACTATTATATTATTTATTAATCAGCCTTTTCTTTTTTCTATCTTCATACACAAGAAGTACTATTCCAGCTAATGCCATTGTAAATGCCACACTATATCCCATCACGTGATATACATCTGCTGTTTTTACATCATCTTTAGAAGCATCTGGATTTTTATCGTCAGATGATATAGCATTGTCATCTTTCTTACTGTCACTACCTGACGTAGCTCCATCATCTTTCTTATCGCTGCCACCCTGTTCTGGTGCTGGCGTTGGATCTGGTGCCGGAGTTGGGTCTGGTGATGGCGTTGGGTCTGGTGATGGCGTTGGGTCTGGTGATGGCGTTGGGTCTGGCGATGGTGTTGGGTCTGGTGCTGGTGTTGGATCCGGCGATGGCGTTGGGTCTGGCGATGGTGTTGGATCCGGCGATGGTTTCTCGCTCTTATTAAGTTCTTCACTCTTAGCACTTATTGCACTTAAAAGGCTCTGGCCTTTTGTTGTCCAGTACACTGCATCTTCTGTGAATCTGCCATTTGCATCTGCTGCTTTAGCAGTAAGCACTCCGTTCTTATCAACAACAAACACCTGCTGTCCATCCGGATTAACACCTGCTACTCTGGATGGTGATTTAACAGCCTTTGAAAGTGATATATTCATATTCTGGATCTGCTGTGCAAAGAGTTCTGCTGTTATGAAACCACCAAGCTTATTGCTATGTGTACTGTCTCCTGCTGACATAACCTGTGTACCATTAACAGACTTGCCATTAGCTGCATTTTCGTCTGCTTTGTATGCTTCCTCATACATATTCTTTGTTATCTCAAAACCATCAATAAGTAATACATCCTGTTCCTTTGCAAGCTGTTTAACTGCTTCAACATATGCATTATTTTCAGTTACAAGTGTTCCTGTTTCTTTATCTGTTGAATCATGATGTGGTTTGATAGTACCCTCACTAGTATAATAAAGTCTTGATACTGGTGTTACAAGAACCGGTATTGCCCCTGCTTGCTTTGCCGCATCAATATATTGTTTAAGATACCATTTATAAGTACCACCACAATCATATGAATAGAATGTATCTCCATACTTTGAAGTAAGTGATGATGGTGTTGCCACTTTAGTTCCTGCTGTTACAGGATATATTCCGTTGGCATCTGGCTGTCCAAGTGGTACATATCTATCTTCAATGTATCCTTTTCCATTGGCACAGTCATTGTGTCCAAACTGTATAAACAGATAATCGCCTGCTTTGATATTGGCTTTTATCTTATCTAATGAGCCCTCATTGATAAAGTTTCGGCTGCTTCGTCCTCCATTGGCATAGTTCTGCACCTTAACCTTTGAAGAATCAAAGAACGCCTGTAAATATTCTCCCCATGAGCCTTCAGCCTGAGCCTTACCGCTCATATACATACCTGATGCTGAATAATCCTTAACAGTTGAATCACCTGCTAAAAATACATTTACTCCATCACCAAGTTCTATATCTGTTGAACCTGTAGGATCTTCATATCCATCTCTTACATATGCCTCTGCCTTATATTTTACTGCTCCTGACTTAACACCACTTAAGTTCTCAGGTACAACTTCAACTTCAATATGCTTTCCAATAGCATCCTTAGAAATCTTATATGTATTATCAGCATTGGCAGTTGACGATTTTGCAAGTGTTCTGCTGCCATCCTCATTAACAATATACCAGCGGATCACTGATGCATCATTTTTATCATTCTTCTCTCCAAGCGAGTATATAACAGTAAGAGTATGTCCTGGATATGGTGCATTGATATCTCCATTATCAACAAGATATGGTTTTTTTACAAATGCTACTGTGCTCTCATCAGCCACATAAGCATCAGGTGTCCAGCCTGAAAGATAATCATTCACAACATCTTTCTTTGCAACACTTTCATCTGTTGTAACTCCTGTTACTCTCTTGGAAACATCTACTGCTGTTCCATCTGTATAAACTGAATTATATTCTGTATAACCAGCCTTCTCCGGCTTATTGCCAGACATTTCAAACCAGCCTTCATCCTTAATGTAACTACCATTTATCTTAGTATTAAGGAAGGTTACTTTTGCATCCTGACCCCAAGGTCTTCCAAGATATCCTGCACTTACCTCAAGTTTATCACTGCCTGTTATTGTACAGTTTCTAAATACATAGCCAATCTTAGTTGCTGCAGCAGAGGTTGGCTTATGTGCTGTAATATAACCACCTGTAGAGCCAGCACTGTAACCTGCGAATCTAAGCTCACATCCATCAAACACTGCGTTTCCATCACCAAATATGTAATCTGTATTACCCTCTATACGGCAGTTTTTAAAGTACATATTAGTTGCTGAATTGCCAGTATATAATGTATCCTGGCTTCCAAGAAATGCGCAGTCTGTGAATTCAACCTTATCAGCTTCTATAGCCATGGCTGTTGCTCTTTCTGTTGCTGCCTTTGATGTAACATCTGTTGCGTAGTTTCTGTCTGGATTCTTATTTTCTGTAGGTGTCACACCATCTTCTATTTCTTCATCTGTTAAATAACGGTTAAACGAAGCTTCAAATGTGATTCCATCAGCACTAAATCCTGTTGCTGTATTTTTAAGCAGTACTGAACAGCCCCATTTTGCTGCAGCTGCCTTCTCGTACTTGTCATACGCATTTTCAGCATTATAATAACCTTTAGAATCTATGCTGTAATACTCATATCCTATTCCATAATACCATGTAAGAAGTACTTCTTTACCTGATGACTTTTCATCATTTACAAGTCTGACATATGGAGTTGATATTATAACCTGTTCTCTATATGTACCAGGTGCAATATGAATAGTAACTCCATTATTCTCATCAGGAGCAGGTGTCATTAATGATACTGCTGATACTGCTTCTTTTACTGTATTATAGTTTGCATTTCCTTTTTCTTTATATCCGACATATATATCAGATACTCTTTCAATCTGTTCCTTATCTTTAGTTGACACCATTAAGATGTCTTTAGTTACATCCGCATCATTGACTACTATATGTGTTGTTGTTCTATATCCATCAACTGCTGCTTCAACTTCGTATGAACCATTTCTTAAAGAAACTTCATATCCATCTGATGTAACCTTTCCTGTATACACATACTTGTCATCAACATTGATAAACTTAATATCTGTAACTGTTGCTTTAGCATCTATATCTGTAAATCTACCTGTTACCTTATATAACTTCTTAGCAGAAACGCTTATATCTTTAGAGTAATCTGTCTGGCCTGTAACCTCTTTGCCATCAGCTACTTCATAATCATTAACTCCACTAAGCTCAACTGTATACTTAACATCAGGCTCAAGTGTTGCTTTGAAAGCTTTGTTATCATCAAGCTTAAGAACTACATCATCTGCTAATGAAGATGGGTCTGCTACGAGCTTAACTGATAATCCCGATGTATCATAATCTGCTGCAAATCCTGTAACCTTTCCTGTATATGTATATACTTTCTTTTCTTCTACCTTTAATGTAACTCCTGTCTTGCCTGTCAGAGCTTCATCTACAGTTGTTGTAACATTCTTTGTATCAACGGAAAATCCATATCCTGCTGCTCCGGATAAAACTGCTGTATAATCACAACCTGCTGCAAGTGTAGCTGTAAATGTATTGCCTTTTACATCTGCATCATATGTGATATCGTTAACATCATCCTTAAACAAAACCTTCAGACCGCTTACCTGTACGCCTTCTATTGTTCCACTGACTTTTACTCCCGGAATTCTTACCACCCTGTTATATATAGGTTTTCCTGCTGCTGCATCTGTATACACCTTATATGAACCACTATACTTAGCTACGAATTCATACTTAGCTCCCTTGTTAGTAAAGCTTGCTTTTTCTACCTGTTCATTATCTTCACCAAGATATTTAAAAACAAGTGTTCCTGTAGCAGCATTGCTTGATGCCATGTATACAACTATCTTATCTCCGGCTTCTACATTGTTAATAGCAATGTATCTTCTTCCTTCTCCTCCTGTACCATTACAGTAGTACATACCGGATGCTGTATATCCATCATCATATGCTGTTGTTGCTAACGCATTGCTTCCATAGTTTTTGCCTGATGCCGAGAACAATCTGTCATTGGCATTATGATTGATTGTAAGATCACCAAATGTTGTTTCTCCGGCAACGAATTTACCATCCTTTGAAACATTGTCACAATTCTCCCAGTCAGCAGCAGTAATATGATTATTATACTTATCTGTATCTGCTTCCTGTACTGTTCCTATGTCCCATACGTCAATCTTTCTTTTTGACGCTTTTGATTCTGCTGCAAATGCAGTTACATCTATGCTTGTAACAAGCATAAGTACTGCACACAAAAGACTGCTAAGACGTCTTTTAGTTGTTTTGCGCATATTGACCTCCCTTTCTGCCTTTAAAGGCATTATAACATTATATATCTGCATGGATACTGTCATGGTCTGTTTATAAAACCTTTTTGATATCCATAATACAAACTATAAAGTATGAACCAATGTCAAGGTCAATATCTTTTACATATTTAATAAAGAATTGTTTTTATATGCGAACATAACATCTCATAATTCACTGTTTTTCATGCCGTACAGGAACACTCATAAGAATATACATCACATGATCATCACTATCATCATCCTTAACCTTTGTTATAACTATACCTGTTATATCACCATCAAGGACAAGATTATGCTCTTTCATATACGCAAGATGACGCCCTATCATAATCTCCTTAATCTCATCCTGTGAATAATCATATATACTGCTTAACCTTGCCGGCACCTTTGATATACCCATAACTGACGGCTTAGGAATATACTTCTGTGCATATTGGTTAATATGAAGATGATACTTTTCAAGATGCTCTTCCTTAATCGAATAACCACAGCTTACAGTAAAACGTCCTGCTTTCATCTCACTCTCAGGAATTATGTATATATGCTGTATTTCTGGTGAATTGTATAAAAACTCGCTTAGCTGCTCCAGTCTTTCTGGCTCCTGAAGCAGCTTTCCGCCATTCTTATATAAGACATAATACATAGGAAGACTTTGCTTTTCATATATATCTGTATTAGTTGCCGCCTTATTCATAAGCACACAGTCATCCTTAAGCCTGTGTCTTAAATACGTCATATAGGCTATCTGCCTATCCATCTGCTGCATGTGTTCCTGACACGCCTCTATAGTTTCATCAAGCGTATAATTCTGCATTTTACTTATCTGCTCATGCGTAAAACCATACTTTATATGCATTTTAGCATTGAGCACGCCAAAAACTCCATCATCATCGTAATACCTGTATCCACTGTTCTCATCCCTCACAGCAGATATATAACCCATATCCTCATATCTTCTCACCGTATTTGTAGATACGCCAAGAAGCTTTGCAAGATCACTTATCTTATACCTCATATATCTTTTGCCTCTTTCATTTGTACACATTACTTTATATCATCATAATATCAGCACTATAATACTATTTCAATACTGTTTAAAGACAACATTTCCATAAGCCAGACTATATCATGCCCGCTTACATAAGCTCAGCTATGCCTGACAGTCTCACATATCTGTCTGATATACGGTACCATGTCGGAAAATCAACGACTCCTGTCTGTGGCATATTGTTAATCCTCTGAAATTGTCTTACCGCTTCTGCTGTCTGCTCTCCATATATTCCATCAACTGACAATGGTGGTATAGCCTTGTAATAATCTCCTATGAGATTCAGCTGCTCCTGAAGCTGTCTTACTTTCTGACCCGATGACCCTATATCAAGATTGGCACCAGGCCATGATGAAGGAACACCCTGTATCTGCTCTGCTGTATTTATATACATATCATCGCCATAATAATATCTTAATATATCGATTGATGAATATCCCTGGTCACCAAGATACTTACTTCCCCACTGTGTCATCCAGTTCGGACAGCTTGATTTTTTTCCATCACAGTACTGTGTAAGTATTGGCTGCTTAACATTCGGACGTGAAAGATAATTATCAAATATTTCATCTACTACATTTGATATACTCTCAAATATATTTCTGCCATTCACCCATTTATGATCAAATGCTGTTGAAGATGTTATAGTAAAATTATAACTCTGGTTTCTATACCATTCTGTATACACCCTGTTCAATGTAAATGACATGATTGCAAGTATATTAGCCTCTAACGTCTGCCTTGGCCATGTTGAATATATCTCGCTGCTTGCAACATTTTTAATATAATCCTTATACCTGACATAATAATCAAGCGCCGTTGAATCAGTAGGAACACCATCATGCACAACTATAGTTTCAGGAATAACAACACGGCTTAGTACTATCTCACCAGACTGGTTAAGTGGCTTTATCTCACTCTCTGGTATCTTGGCTGGATAGTTTCCATACAGGGTATTAACCGGAATAACTATGTTATCTTCCGCAACTGTATACTGATTTTCATTAAGATATACATCCTGTATACTCGTTTCCCCTGAAAAGACATCTATTCCGGATATGTTAGTCTCCTCATATCCGTTGGCACTGACATCAATCGTATATTCTGCAAATGGCTGTTTTTCCCCTGGCTCCATGCTGTACTCTATCGGTGGTGCTAAAAGTTCATCAAGATTAACCGCCCCCTCTGAATCCGTTACAAGTTCATTTATTATCGAATCCGGATTACCTGTGTATGACAGAGTGATTCTTGCATTTGCAAGCGGTGCTCCCTGCTGTTTATCATATACATTTATGTGCATCTTCCCTTTATCTATCATATCCTGTGGTGTTTCCATAGTATGAACATACACCATTATACCCCCATTCTGTATACACCTATATACAAAAAATTAATATTTTTTCATTATTATATGTATCTTTATATATTTTTATGAATAAAATAAAATGATAATTCCCTTAGGAGCGGATATGTCAAAATATAAAGTAGCTCTTGATGCAGGCCATGGTGGCAGCGATCCTGGTGCTGTTTATAATGGCAGACAGGAAAAAGATGATACCCTCGACCTTACTCTGGCCGTCGGCGATATTCTTAAAAAAAATGGAATTGATGTTTTCTATACAAGAACTAACGACGAATATGAGACACCTTTTAAAAAGGCAACTGATGCTAACAACTCAGGCGCTGATCTTTTCGTGTCAATACATCGAAACTCTTCTGAAAAGCCCAACCAGTATTCTGGTGTTGAAACTCTTGTATACAATGATTCAGGACTTAAGTCAGAAGTTGCAAGAAACATAAACAACCAGCTTGAGAATGTTGGATTTAAGAATCTGGGAGTTGATACCCGGAAAAATCTTGTGGTACTTAAGAGAACTACAATGCCAGCTGTCCTTGTTGAAGCAGGCTTTATAAATAATGAAAAAGATAATTATATATTTGACCAGGAATTCGATAAGGTTGCAAATGCTATAGCTGATGGAATATTAGAAAGCCTCCCTATTGGTTCACGCAACTCTAATACTCACCATTCAAACAGCAGCTACAACAAAGCTAACAACTCCAATAATACCAGCAGTTCCAATAATACCAATAGTTCCAACAATACCAACAGCTCCAACAATACCAACAGCTCCAACAATACCAACAGCTCCAACAATACCAATAATTCCAGCAACGCCAGCAATATCAACAGTTCCAGCAATGCCAGCAATTTAGGAGCTTCTAGTACTTTCTATGATTCTAGTAGTTTCGGAAATTCCGGCCATTCCGGTAATTTCGGCAGTTCCTATAATTCCGGTAATTTCATCGGCACAAGCAGTTCTATTAATAGTGATAATGCCTCTTATAGATATGATATAACTCCAAAAACAGAGACAGAAAGTATTACAGAAGGTATTAACAACTCTGATAATTATACTGCTGACACCGGATATAATCTCTGCAATGATAACTCCTGCAACAGCCTACACAATAACTCCTGCAGCAACACCTGCAATAATTCATATATACATCAGCCTCTCTACCGGGTTCAGACTGGTGCATACCACAATAAAGATAATGCAGACCGCTTATTAAACTCTCTACTTATAGATGGCTTCCCAGCCTTTATAATATATGAAGATGGTTACTACAAGGTACAGGTAGGTGCATTTGCCGAACTATCCAATGCAATCAAAATGGAACGACGGCTAAGAAGATTTCATTATAGTACCTATATCGTTGTTTAGGTAAATTAATTACTATGTTGATAAACAGACGTTATAAAACTTTAGTGGTTTTATATTAAGTAATGCTTTAGTTATCAGAAAGCTGATTGGGTATTTCTAATCACAATCAGCTTTCAAAATATGACTCTGATTGCCATTTTCTCATATTAGGTCAAATCTTCCTCGATTTTCTTTCTTATTTTTTTGACTCACTTTGCTATTTTCTCATATGGGGTCACAATCCCAATATATAACCCAATTTTTCTACTGAACACTTCAACTAATCTCTTCGACCAATTATTTCAACAAATCTCTCCAACAAAAGCTAACAAGCACAAGGGGGATTGAGTGTAAAAGCACTCAATCCCCCTGCATTCCCCATCTGTGGTTCCCCGTTGTTTTGGTAAGATTTTTTATTATTATATTTCCTAGTTATGCATCCTATACAATGCCCTCCTGATAACAAACCCGGTGGCATACCAAGAACATCCTTATAGCATTCTTATAGCACCCTCTACTCAGCCTTATAGATTGTTGCACCATGCCATTCTATTGAATCAATATCCTCAACGGCAACTACCTTCTTTAATCCATAGGTGATATCATACAGCTTTGTCTTTGCATTTCCTGATAAATCAGATAACTTAGTATCTGCCTCTACAACTGTGCCATTCTTAAGTGTTACTGTTAGAGCATTTCCTTTTTCAACTCCGAAGTACTTAAAGTCAATATCTCCAGTTCCCTTAAGAGCCACCTCGAATCCATTAGATTGAAGATCTGTGATTGTCAGATATTCGCCATCCTTGTATACTGACGGAACCTGTACATCCGGCTTTGAACATATAACTCCTGTACTACTGTCTTCAACCTGTGTTTCAAATGACCATTCGCCTGTTGCTATCTGTCTTTCTTCACGTTTTTCCTTATCTTCTGTTGCATACGCGCATCTTAAGTTTTCTGTTGATATTGTTATAGTACTTCCTACGAATTTAGTACCATCATTATAATCAAGATTCATCTCTGCATATATTTCTGTTCCATCCTCTGACATTCCATTAAAGAATATTGGCAGATATCCTGATCTGGAATCTGTGATAGAGTTGCCATTTAAGCTTACATGGGCTTTCTCAAAGTTGAACGAACCTATTATTGGCTTCATATCGCTTTCGTCATTAGGAATAATAGGGCTTCCATCCTTTGACTTAAATGTTAAGCTTACATAGAATCTTGAACCACTTGCAACATAATTGCCCCATATAACATCTACTGTTGAATCCTTTGAATTCTCCATATTATTACTGCTATATACACTTACTGTACTGTCATCATCCATATGAGATGAGAAGTTAACATTGCTTTGTGGCTTAAGATATTTCTGGTATGCATATGCTCCTGTATAAGTAATTCCTGATACTGCAAACACAACCGCTGCTGCCGCCGCAATATTTCTATACACCTTATACTTCTTATTCTTTTTTAAGTTTACACGCTTATTCCTTGTTGGCTTTGCCTGCTCTACCCATTCCTGATTAATATAATTCATTGAATTAAACAGCTTATTCTTATCCATAAATACCTCCATTCTGTTGCCTCTACGCAACCCCTTAATTCATAACTCAACATCATTATTCTCAAGAAAAAGCTTAAGCTCTTTTCTCATTCTGTGAAGTGTTACCTTTACTGTGCTTTCACTTTTTCCTTGTAGCTGTGCTATCGTTCTGATTGGTTCTGAATACCAGTACCTTTGTATAAACATATTTCTCTTCTGGACTGGAACACCCTTTAAAAACTGGTCAAGCAACTCTCCAAGCCTCTCTTCATCCCCATCTGGTAAATTATCCTCTCTGCCGATGCATTGTTCCATCTCTGATGTAAGCTCTATTACATTGGAACTCCTCTTTAATGCTTTATCGTGCTCTATTCTTTTACATATCAGATGTCTGCAGATAGTCGCTGAATATGCAAAAAGATATTTAGGTCTGTTCTGAGGGACTGACTTCCACACTTCATAAAATGTATCATTCACACACTCTCTGGCATCCTCTTCACTATCCAACATATTCATAGCCAGTCTCATAAGCGGCCTCTGATACTTATCCATCAGCTCACTCATAACACTCTCATCTCTGTTGACTATTAAATCAATTATTTCTTCTTCGCTGCGCACTTTTTATTTTTCCTTAATTCAGATTTTTGAAAGCTTTCACATATATAGTACGATTTTATTTCATAAGGTTACATTTCTCTGACTTTTATTCATATAATGATACCAGGGTCAAAAGGTCTAAACCCACATGAGCTTGCTCATAGGTGGGTGAAAGACCTTGGGACCCGCCCCGATATGAGCATAAAAGTGGGATGATAATCCCACGATATGCGAATATTGGGAAGAATTGTGGGAGTGCGTAGCACGGAACAATTCGTAGGTATCAAAGTAGGGGGCTTTTGACCCCGACATCATATAACCTTTAACCCAAACGCAACTGCTAACAAAAATTCCCGGACAGATTATTAATAGCCTTATCTGTCCGGGAAAATATTATAATTATCAACGCATTACAGCATCAGCTCTTTCTTATATCACCATTCGCCTCAAGCTTAAGATTATGGCTTCTATAACTTATATCAGCCGCTATGCCATACTTTATATTATTCATATCCTGCGTATCTAACTGTAGGTTTACATTCACATAATTGTTATTTATAACTGCTGTTGTTACCATAATATGCATACTATCATATAGCTTGTCTTCACCTGTGAAGCTTATATTAATATTGCCTATCTGCTGTTTATTATTATCACTTTCCTGATAATCACTAGCATCATTGGCATCAGCACCCATCCGGTTGAACACAAGCTCTATTCCTGTCAGTCTGTCCTGACTATCCATGCTTATATTATATGTTGTATACACACCCTTAGCATATTCACTAAACCTGCTCTTCATCTTATCAGCGGTTATTCCATGAACATTAAACAAGGAAATGTATGGAAGAATAACCGGATCCTTATACATTTCTTCAACAAATGTATTAAACCCAGCTATTAATGCTTTATCGCTTATAGCTGCACTATCCTTAACAGCTACTTTATACCCTTCCATAACGTGTGTCAGAGCTGCCCTTAATATCGGTTCTGTCTGGCTAGAGTCAATTTTGGCAAGACCATATTTTAGTATATCATTCTTATCTACTACCAGTGTGCCATCTTTGACCTTGGGCATATCCAGTACCATATTATTATTTGTAGTAACTATGCTATATTTCTGACTTCTATTATATGCATCTGGTCTGTAATCCACGCCATCATAAACACACTCCGATACGGTTATCGCACCTTCATATGTATGATTCCCCATAGGATCAAGCTGGCTTATTTTGTCGATATAATTCTCTATAATGCTTTCAAGTATCTTCTGTGACTGTTGAATAACTCTTAGTGTCTTCTCCTCTTGTGATGCATATAGGTGTGGAATTCCATACCACACAGTCAGCCCGGTAATTATGGCAGCCATAAGCACAACTGTAATTATACGCCTTATTTTCCACATTTTTTTATTCATGCTAATCCTCTCTTCCGGTCATATATCGCACAGATAAGGATATGCTTCTGCACACCAGTGCATCTATCTATGCGTTATCCTGCATATCACTCACTTTCCGCTTACTTATCGCTTACCTATCACTTAATTATCACTTACTTTTCCTTCTGATAGCAGACGAATTCATAGCATATGTCAAAGTAAGTATGTTCTTCACTTCTGGCCGTAACCCTCCAGCCATCAAGCTTATCAAAATCTGTGATATATGTGTCTGCCTGATACTTATAATCTACTCTTGTTATATGTGCTGTATCACAATATGGAAGAAACTGTTCATATATCTGTCCGCCACCTATTATATAGACATCCTTACTGTCATAGCTTTTAAGCTGTTCCAGCACCTCTTGAACACTATGGCATATAAGCACATCCTTAGCTTTATAATTCAGGTTATTAGTCAGTACTATGTTCTTTCTGCCCTCAAGTGCTGACTGGTTAGGAAGGCCTTCATAGGTCTTTCTTCCCATAACTACAACCTTTCCATATGTTTCCCCACGAAACAGCTTCTTATCCTCCGGGATATCCACAAGAAGTCTTCCATTATTACCAATCGCCCAGTTATTATCTGCAAGTGCTATTATATTCATATCAATCCTCTTTCCTGTATTACAGCTTTCCGCCAACCCATGCCGGTACATAACCTTTAACTTTAATACCCTCCTGAGTATATTCTTCACTTTCAAGCTGTCCATACTCTCTTATAAGCTGAAGCTTTCCTGCCTCATTATATGGAAATACCCTTTCTATCTGGATTCTGCTCTTAAGAATAATATCCTGTATATCCATCAGGAAACTATCAAGTCCCATACCAGTTTTTGCTGATATATTCTCTACATAATCAGCTTTACTATCTTTAAGTATAGGTATCTCATCGAATTCATCACATTTGTTAAAGAGTGTAATAACCGGCTTATCGCCTACATCCAGCTGTTTAAGAGTATCATATACCGTTGCCATGTGTCTCTCATAATCATCATTAGAACAGTCAACAACGTGTACTATCATATCTGCATATTTAGCTTCTTCAAGTGTACTCCTGAAGGCCTCAATAAGATTATGCGGAAGCTTTCTTATGAATCCGACTGTATCTGTTAAAAGCACTTTTTCGCCATTCGCAAGTTTAAGTGCCCTTGTCGTAGGATCAAGTGTTGCAAACAGCTTGTCTTCTGATAACACACCAGCATCTGTAAGCCTGTTAAGAAGTGTTGACTTTCCTGCATTAGTATACCCTACTATGGCAGCCACAGGTGTTGAACTGTTCTCTCTATTCTGTCTTTGTATATCACGATGGCTTTTTATTTCTTTTAATTCTGCTGATAAGTGGGATATTCTGTCACGTATTATTCTTCGGTCCGTTTCTATTTTCTTCTCACCAGGACCTCTTGTTCCTATACCACCACCAAGTCTTGACAGTGTTATTCCAAGACCTGCAAGTCTTGTTGACCTGTACTTAAGCTGTGCCATCTCAACCTGTATCTTACCTTCACTTGATGACGCTCTTGCTGCAAATATATCTAATATAACCATAGTTCTATCCATAATCTTTGTATCAAGAACATCTTCAAGATTCCTTAACTGTGCAGGAGACAGCTCATCATCACATATAATACCTGTTGCTCCAAGCTCCTGTATCATAGCTCTTAACTCTTCAAGCTTTCCTTTTCCTATATAAGTTGCAGGATGGAAGCTGTCTCTTGGCTGTATCATCTTTCCAACTGTAACTGCCCCTGCTGTCTTTGCAAGCTCAGATAGCTCCTCAAGTGATTTCTCACAATCATCTGCCGGGTCAAGCTCCACACCTACAAGTATAACTCTTTCCTGCTCTTCATCTGTTACATATATCGCCATATGTTCCTCATTTCTATCATTTTTATTATCACATTACTTATTCATTATGACATTTATTCGTAGCATTATTTATCCGTTATGTCATCTATTCTTTGTATTATCACATACAACATATTTTATAATGCACTGTCATTACTATCTTTAGCTGTCTGCTTAGATGTTTCAGCTCTTGATGATATATAATCACTCAGATAATTCGATACTTCCTTTTCCTCTGAATATCCTAGTATATTCCCTGCTATATCACCAGCTTCTTTCATACTCCATGATGCAATCTCTTTTCTTACCTCAAGCACACGGCTTACACCGACTGAAAACTCATCAAGACCGAAAGATAAAAGCAGTGGTATCATGCGCTCATCTGCTGCCGCCTCACCACACATGCCTACATCAATACCTGCGTTATGCGCACATTCTATTATTCTTTTAATACTTCTTAGAACTGCCGGATTAAGTGCCGAATACAGATATGAAACATTTTCGTTACCTCTGTCAACAGCAAGCGTATACTGCGTAAGATCATTAGTTCCTATAGAGAAGAAATCGACCTGCCTTGCAAGAACATCTGCCATAATAGCCGCTGCTGGTGTTTCTACCATAATACCAACTTTAATATCAGTATCATACTTAATATCCTTCTTATCAAGATCCCTGCATATTCCTGCTATAATCTTTTTAACCTCGTTGACCTCTGAAACCGATGTTATCATAGGTATCATAATTCTGATATTACCGTAAGCACTAGCCCTTAATATAGCCCTTAACTGTGTCGTAAAAACATCTATCCTGTCAAGGCAGAATCTTATCGCCCTGTATCCTAAGAATGGGTTAGTTTCTTTAGACAATCCCATATATGGAATATCTTTATCTCCGCCGATATCAAGTGTTCTTATAGTAAGTTCCCTTCCATCAAGAAGAACTGCTGCTTTCTTATATTCTGTAAACTGTTCTTCTTCTGTTGGAAGCTTGCTTCCATTCATAAAAAGAAATTCAGTCCTGAACAGTCCCACACCTTCTGCACCATCCCTGACTGCCTTTGCAGCATCAAGTGCATTGCCTATATTAGCAGCCAGCATCACACGTCTGCCATCTTTAGTAACTGTTTGTTTATTGATATATTTCTTAAGTTCTATAACACTCTCATCGTACTGTTTTTTCTTTTTGGCGTATATCTTTTTAGTTATGTCACTTGGAGATACAAACACTTCACCATATGCACCATCAACTATTATGTCTTCTCCATCCTTAACCTCACTGCATATACCCTTTACACTAAGAACTGCTGGTATCTCCAAAGCTCTTGCAAGTATCGATGCATGTGAGGTGTCTCCACCTTTTTCAGATATAATGCCTGCTATATGCACAGTATCCATATTCGCTGTCATAGATGGATGTATCTCATCAGCTATAATAATCGTGTTATCAGGAAGCTGCGTAAGATCAATACTCTTAACACCAAGAAGTATTGCTGTCAATCTCTCCCTCATATCTTCAATATCTGTTACACGCTGGGCTATAGCCTCGTTATCCATACTTAGAAACAGCTGCTTCAAAGATTCGCAAGCCTCATAAAGGGCTGCCTCTGCATTAATATTATTCTTCTTTATAATATTACAAACCTCTGACGTAAGCTGTATATCACCAGCTAAATATTCCTGGTTCTTAAGAACAAGTGCATTCTTATCATCGCCGTTTAACTTAGCTGTCAGCTTCTCTATGAATTCGTCTGTCTCCTTTATGAATGTGTCCACTCCATCCTTGTATCTTTGAAGTTCTGAATCTACATCATCTATTTTATACTTTTTTACCTCGCACCCTGTATTTTTTAACACCAGTGCCTTTCCTATACCTATTCCCTTAGATGTACCTATTCCCCTAAGCATACATACCTCCTTGTTTTGCGAAGCAAAATGCGACTGCCCACGCAGGAGCAGAGGTATTTACCTCATTGTTTTGCGAAGCAAAATGCGACTGTTATTTATTAAATACATATTTGATCATATTTGTAATAGTTTCACTTGTATTCCTTGAATACACAACCTCCCTTGCCATAACAGGTTCATCTGTTATTATATTATCAATACCTTTATTAGCAAGATTCTTTATAGATGTATCGTTATTAGCTGTCCATGCATATACCTGTTTACCCGTATTATGTATGGCATCCACTGTTCTCTTTGTAAGGAATGAAGCGTTAACACTAAAGAAGTCTACGTTGGTATTCTCATAAAATCTTCCATATGCAACAGACAGTATATATCCAGTCTGTATATCCTCATCCATGCTCTTAACTGCAAGAAGCGCATCATAATCAAATGAAGTTATAACACAATTCTGTTCCATGGAATATTTCTTTATAAGCTCTATAACCTTTCCAGCTGCTATGCTGCTATCCGCTGATGACTTTATCTCAACATTAAGCTTTATACTGACAGGACTGCTTTTAACAAGCTTTAACACCTCTTCAAAAGATGGAACCCTTTCACCCCTATATTTTTCTGAAAACCAGTACCCGGCATCAAGCTTCTTTACTTCCTCATATGTCATATCTGTTATATTCTTGGCTACACCTGTTGTCCTATATGCTGATGCATCGTGCATAACTACTATATAACCATCGCTTGTCATCTGCACATCAAGTTCAATATAATCAGCCATATCATCTATGGCACGCTGGAAAGCTGCCAGTGTATTCTCCGGTGCTTCCCTTGATGCACCCCTGTGTGCTGTTATCTTAGTATCATGGAATATAGCAACTCTCTCAAAAGGGTTGCTGTTAAATGTTAACACCACATATAACACATCCAGGACTATCGACATCACAAGAACAAATGAATATATAATCCTGTTTATCCTTGCGCTTCCTTCATCTATATCAACAAACTCAAAATTAATATCCGAAAGATTCTCATACTTGTAATACATATATGATATCATAGAGAATGAACAAGGTATAGATAAAAATACAAGAAATAATCTTACTATCGTCCTTAATGTACTAAGCACAGAAAGATACACCGCACTACCCATATAAGCAAGATCAAGCAGTTTAACTCCGGCAATAAGTACAACAGATATAATTATATAAAATATATAAATAGCCGCTAAAAGTGCAAGATTATATAGTACAACTACACCCACTATCTTCAGTACATTATTTTTAACAATGCTTCTGCTTTTAGCACATGACTGTCTGAAGTTTTTTCCCTCCATCATGTATATGTTAAATGAAAAAATATCCCGTATAACAAAGTAAAACAGGCATATTATGATAATTGCTGTCACAATAAATATAACAGTTCTGTTTCGTTTTACCTCACTTTTTATAATATTTTTTACACTTTCGCTAAATATAATATTGCCAGTAACTGTCACATTAATAACTATTATAGATATCAGAAAATATAAAAAAAGCGGTATGCTCTGAATCCTCAACAGCTTTTTAAGCCGCAAAAAGGCATTATATATGTTATCAATAATAGATGCCTGTATACCTTTTCTCTTGGTTTCAAAACATACTGCAAGATATGCCATTTCATATAAGCAGTAAACTATGAATCCTATAACCCCTAAGAGGCAGAATATGATTATTACAGGATTCATAAACGCTTTCGCTATATATTCATTTGTAAGATAATTAATCCCTGTTATTCTCATGCACAAACGGATAACGCCCGTAATAACAGGATAAAACACTGCTAATGCAAGGAGCTTATATGCAAGTTCAAACAACAATACATGTCTTTTACTGCTTTTTAGCAGTTTCATGTTATTTCTAAGACTTTCTAACATATCTCACCCCGAAATCACCTATGAAATCTGTTAAGAAGATTACTGCAGCCTGATGCATGTTTAACTGCATCTCCCATTCTTTTGTTTAATAAACGCTTTGTAAAATGATATGAAAAATCACATACATATGACACAACAAGAACAACTGAAATCACTGTAACCGCTGACATATGCATAGAAAATACTGCCTGTTCTACAAGCCTGTTAAACACTCCGAATATAAGCACTGCCAGAAATCCCCAGCCAATTGTGCTCTGAAGGCATATTATACCCTTATAATTAAATCTAAGGTGATCATAGTTCCACCATACTTCGCCGAACAGCTTTAACATAAGCTTCGCCGTCATATACTCAAATATTGTTGCACATACAGCACCAAATATATATAATGCAATATAGTTGTTTTGTATAGGTGCAAATATATTGAAAGCTATATATGTTCCAAAACCGTATATTACACAAAATGGCAGCTTTGCAAACCCTCTGTTTTCCCAGTAGCCAAGCTGCTTTCTTATAACTATGCACTCCATTGCCCATCCAAAAAAGCTATATATAAAAAACCAGACTGCAAGCTGGTTAATATTCATTCCCCTGAAACTGAAATCCAATAATATATTACGCATAACACTCCTTAAGTTACGTTCTGTTTCATACCTCTTACAACATAATCTGCTCCATTGATATTATAATATCAATGGAGCAGTTAATTATACATTAATTCATAAGTTCATCAAGCGTTGCCCGTACTGCTTTGATAAAATCCTGTGTATTAAGTGTTACAGGATTCTCTAATGTTGTTATAAGCGCAAGATCCTTTGTCATCTTACCATCTTCTACTGTCTTGATACAAGCCTTTTCAAGTGTATCTGCAAATCTTACAAGTTCAGGAATAGAATCAAGTTCTCCTCTCTTTCTTAAAGCTCCTGTCCATGCAAATATAGTAGCTATAGGGTTAGTAGATGTTTCCTCTCCCTTAAGATGCTTATAATAATGTCTCTGTACTGTACCATGTGCAGCTTCATATTCATAGAAGCCCTTAGGTGATACAAGAACTGATGTCATCATGGATAATGAACCAAATGCTGTAGCAACCATATCTGACATAACATCGCCGTCATAATTCTTACAAGCCCAGATATATCCTCCCTCTGAACGAATAACTCTTGCTACTGCATCATCTATTAATGTATAGAAATATTCAATGCCTGCTTCCTTAAACTTATCAGCATAATCATTATCATATATTTCCTGGAATATATCCTTGAATGTATGATCATACTTCTTAGATATTGTATCCTTAGTTGCAAACCAAAGATCCTGCTTAGTTTCAAGAGCAAAGTTAAAACAGCTTCTTGCAAAGTTCTCTATAGAATCATTAAGATTGTGCATACCCTGTATGATACCAGCACCCTTGAAGTTATGTATAAGCTCTCTTGTTTCGTTACCCTGTTCGTCTGTGTATACAAGCTCAGCCTTTCCTGCTGCTGGAATCTTCATCTCTGAAGCCTTATATACATCACCATATGCATGTCTTGCTATAGTTATAGGTTTCTTCCATGTCTTAACATAAGGTTCAATACCATTAACAATGATAGGTGCCCTGAATACCGTACCATCAAGAATAGCTCTTATTGTTCCATTAGGGCTCTTATACATCTCCTTAAGGTTATATTCTTTTACTCTTGCTGCATTAGGAGTGATTGTAGCACACTTTACTGCAACACCATACTTTTTAGTAGCCTCTGCTGAATCTATAGTAACCTGGTCGTTAGTATCATTACGATGAACAAGTCCAAGATCATAATATTCTGTGTTAAGATCTACATAAGGAAGTAAAAGTTCATCCTTAATAAGTCCCCATAACACTCTTGTCATCTCATCTCCATCCATCTCTACGAGAGGTGTTGTCATTTTTATCTTTTCCATACCGCAATCCTTTCCATAATGGCAATTATGTCCAAAATATATAAAAAATCTGTCTTTAATTATAAAATATTTTCATGATTTTGTAAATGCCTCATTTCATTCTTGTTATATTACCAGCAATATCTATCTTCCATATCTGTACACAACTATCATTGCTATAATCCTTAAGACTTTTTATACTATAGCTTCCAACTGTGTCATACCATGCTTCATCTCCTGATGTACGCCGTATAAGTGTATCAAAGTACATTGTTGATGCTGCCTTTGTTATATTACTCTCAGAGTTGCTTTCAGGTATTACTTCTTCCCATATTGCATAAAACCTTGTATCTTTTTTTATTGATATTTTATCACCTGGATCATAAGTGTTTATTCCATCTGACCAGCCAGTTAACTCAAAACCAGGCTTCGTTACCTCATCTTTATCTGGCAGTGTGATTTTACTTTCTTCCCACTTCGCATAAACAGTTTCGTTACATGCATATGGATAACTGTAAATATCGGCTTTACCTTCACTGTTATACCAGTAATCATTCACATCAGCCATTTCTTCAATATTAAGACTGATTTTCCAGCTGCCATAACTATCTGGTCCATACTCTGGTCCCCGGTACCTGATTCTTATACTGTTAACCTTATTAACATAGACATCTACATAGTTATTATCATTTGAATGTGGTAAAAACCATATTTCCTCGTTATCACTGTCACCATCAAGAGTACTCCACTCAACATTAACAGAAACCTCTTCATCTGTACTATTATAACCATCATAGTAAAAATACAAATTGCCAGTATATGGTCTTGTTAATGTTACTGTTGAAATAATAGAATTATCAGCATTAGCATCTGAATAATTATAACTTTCATTTAATATACTTCCCAGACTGACTTCATTTCTTTTTTCTTTCAACATATATCCTTTAAACTTATTAATCTGGACTATATCAGATAATAATAGTCTGTCATTATAGTTATCATCATAAAAAGAAGCTTTATATTTCTGTTCAGGAACCGTTATATCAGGCAGTCCTTTCCTGTAAGATACCATAACTGATTGTGTTCCCCTTGTTGTTGCATCCTCCTGTGATAATGTCAGTATGAATTTTCTTGATATATCAACATATTTTTTACAAGCCTTTGTCACTGTATATCGTAACGACGAACCATCTGCATATGTATCTGGAAACTCATATAACATGGCATCCCACCTTGAATCCTGTTTAATATCTTCAACTCCAAAACCAAACGATGTACCACTATCTACATGCCACAGAAAGTTCTCCCGATAGCCATCAGGTGCTTTCTTTGTTGGTGTATGCCAGTATGTGCTTGAATATTCACCCCATGAACCATCCTCATTCTGATACCTCACATATATCTCCTGGTCATTCTGTATTTTTAATCTGGCTACACTTATATAACTAGTTTTTGCACCACTTACTTTATAGGCAAAGGTTGTTCCATCATCAAACTGCTCTGGCATCCTGTATAGGTTTGAATTCCATTTTGAATTTCCAGTTATATTCTTAGTATCAAATGTATATGTTGAACCACATAATACATTTTCAGTTATTGCTGACGTGTCATCCCATCTTTCCCACGTACCATTCTGATTCTGATATCTTATGTATACAGTCTGCTTATATGATTTTATAACCTCTTTCTTCTTAGTATGAATATAAATGCTCCGGCTCCTATTCATAGTCCAGTAGTTATCCCATCTTTTACATGCTTCATTCCATGTGGAATCATACCATTTTATGTCACCTTCCTGTATATAATCAAGTTCATATCCATCTTTAAGATATATCCATGTAGGAACCAATGTACCTTCTTTATATGTAATAGTCTGTCCATCTGAATACCGCATATCAAGACCACTCGTGCTGTGTCCTATAACATCACTGACTCCAGAATCCCATTCGATGTTAAAGTTGCATGCCCATCCTAATGTGATAGTTAATGGTTTTCTTTCACCGGAATATTTATCTCCATCATAATTGATATTACAGCCAGCTTCAAACAGGTAACCGCCAAGCATTTCCTTAACATTGTTGTCTGGATTGTCCCAATTGTTATAGTTTTTATAGCCAGTGAAATCCACATTGAATATACAGCCTTCTTTCGAAATATTGTATACACGAAGATACGGCGTATATCCACGACAGTTCACATGTTCTGTAAATGTTCCTTCATGCGGTGCCTCATTATCACTATAAAAAGGTATATCATCAAAATATATCTGTTTATTCTTATCATTCATATATACCCATTGTAAATCAGCTGTGCCACCGGCAAAATCAACGGTTATCTGTCTTTTAAAATCATCATCTGTATAACTGCCCGCTTGATACGCATATGCCAGACCTACAAATGATAATAATAACACCAATACCGATAATATATATAATAAAGTCACTCTTTTTTTGTCCTTCATAGGACATGCTGCCATATATATGCCCCCTTTATTCCACTATTCCAAGACATGTAAACACAACGGAACCACATCTATATATACCCATAACACCCTGAAACATAGCTGTATCCGCGTTAAACAACGGACTCCCCATTGCATCAACCAGGCAATCAAGAATTTCGGTTTTATCTGAAACTGTATAATATCCTTTATATGTATGATAACCACAATGCTCATCATACATAACCCTTGTTGTCATAACCTCTATAGGATATGGACATTCCACTGTACTTCCTGTATTAACATCCTTTCCCATCTGTGCTTCACTTGCGTTTTCACCATATTGCAGTACGCCATTAGCTATATAGATTTCATGTCCATAAGGACTATCTGTTATGGCTGGCTCCTGCTTTTCTTCTAGTTCTGGCTTCACTTCGGGCTCTGGTTTCTCTTCGGGCTCTGGTTTCTCTTCGGGCTCTGTCTTCTCTTCTGCCTCTGATTTCTCTTCTGAATCTGACTTTCCTTCTGCCTCTGACTTTTCTTCTGAATCTGGCTTCCCATATTCTTCCTGTTCTTTTATATCTATATCTGTTCCTGAATCTGCCTGTTCATTTGATTCTTCTGGATCTGCAAGGTCTGATTCTTTTTGTTCCTTAAATTCTTTTTGTTCTGCAAAATCCAATTCTGATTCTTTCTGTTCCTTGGATTCTTTTAGCTCTGCAAGATTTGATTCTGTTGCTTTTTTTGTCTGTATCGTTTCAACTGCAGCACTATTTTTTTCTGGCACTTTGATTTTATCATCCGCATTCTTCTTAACAACGGCTGCAGCTGCTAATAATGCTCCAATCGTCACTGTTATTAATATTATCTTCAATAAATTATTTCGTTTCATTCTCACTTTCTCACTTCTTCCCTTCTTTATTTTAATCTTATGATACCAGGGTCAAAAGATCTAAACCCACATGAGCTTGCCCATAGGTGGGTGAAAACCTTAGGACCCGCCCCAATATGAGCATAAAAGTGGGATATCCCACGATGTGCGAATATGGGGGAGTTTATAAAATAATATATACATAATCCTGTTATATCTAAGCATGACATGCACAACATGTCTTATATAAGCGGATTGATATTGTTAATATAATATTAAATGTCTTGTGGAAATTAATATGAATCAATGTGACATTACATTATATATTCACATCAGATGAATAGTTTTTATTAAGATTACCAGATTAAATATTCTTTATGCTGTCAATAATATCTATAGAGTTATTATCCTGATTTTGTCATCTTGTGTTTATATCAGGAATGTCATATATATTCTTCCAATCAATCATCTCCTGTCTTTTTGTTACCGCGCCATAACTTTATTATTTAAACTAAATATATCATATATATACTTAATTGTCAATATCGTCAGTATTGTTTTTTTATTATTTATAGAACGCGTAATAACGCGTAATAATTATTACATTTTCTTGTATTAAATACTCTGGTTTGTTATAATTACATAATTGATTTATAAGATATATGTGTCAGAATTTTCTTTTGACCCCCATATCTTTATCTCACAAACAACATTTAGTTTAGGAAAGGACGGTTTTGTAATATGTGCGGTTTTGCTGGATTTACAGGATACCTTGAGAATGGTAAAGATGTTCTTACTGATATGATGAATAAAATTATCCACAGAGGTCCCGACAGTGCCGGTCAGTATATAGATAACAAGGCATATATGGGCTTTAGAAGACTTTCAATCATCGACCTTGATAACGGAAGCCAGCCTATGTTTAACGAAAATAAAAAAATTGTCATCACTTTTAATGGTGAAATATATAATTACCAGGATTTAAGAAAAGAGCTTATTGAAAAGGGACACACTTTTGCAAACAACTCCGATACAGAGGTTCTTATTCATGCTTATGAAGAATATGGTGAAGATATGCTTAATAAACTTCGCGGTATGTTCGCTTTCGTTATCTGGGACAGCGAAAAAGAAACTCTTTTTGGTGCAAGAGATTTCTTTGGTATTAAGCCTTTTTACTACACAATAGTTGATGGAAATATAATATATGGTTCAGAGATTAAGAGCATACTGGCTCATCCTGCTTATAAGAAGGAAGTTAACGATGTGGCTCTTGAGAATTATCTTACTTTCCAGTACTCAGTACTCCCTGAGACATTCTTTAAGGGTGTATACAAGCTTATGCCTGGACACTGCTTCACTTTCCATAACGGACAGATTAATATAAAAAGATACTGGGAACCTACTTTTGAGGCTGATGAAAACAAGTCCCTGGATGATTTTGTACAGGAGATTGATGATGCCATGCATGATTCAGTAGAACATCACAAGATTAGTGATGTTGAGGTTGGCTCATTTCTTTCCAGCGGTGTTGACTCAAGCTATGTCGCTGCCACCTTCAATGGTGATAAAACATTTACAGTTGGTTTCGACTACGAAAAATATAACGAAATAGATTATGCAAAGGCTTTATCTGAAAAGATTCAGATAGACAACTATTCAAAGCTTGTATCAAGTGAAGAATACTGGGCTGCTATCCCTAAAATCCAGTATCACATGGATGAACCTTTAGCAGATCCTGCTGCCATCGCACTTTACTTTGTAAGCCAGACTGCTGCAAAACACGTCAAGGTTTCTATGTCTGGCGAAGGTGCTGATGAATTCTTCGGTGGATACAACATTTACAAGGAACCTCTTGATACTGCAGGTTACAGAAAGCTTCCAAAAGGTCTTCGTAAGGGACTTGCTAATGTAGCACAGGCTATTCCATTTAAATTTAAAGGTAAGAATTTCCTTATAAGAGGCAGCAAGGATATTGAGGAGCGTTTCATCGGTAACGCATTTATGTTTAATGAAAAAGAACGCGCAAAGATATTAAAGAATCCTACTGGAAAGTACGATCATAAAGAGCTTACAAAGCCTTTCTATGATAAAGTTAAGGATAAGGATGATGTTACGAAAATGCAGTACATTGATATCAACTTCTGGCTTATTGGTGATATTTTGCTTAAGGCCGACAAGATGAGCATGGCACACAGCCTTGAAGTACGTGTTCCTTTCCTTGACAGAGAGGTATTCGATGTAGCAAGAACTATACCTACTAAGTATAAAGTAAACAAATCTAATACAAAATACGCTATGCGTATGGCTGCTCACAAGTATCTTCCAGATATGGTTGCTGAAAAGAAGAAGCTTGGATTCCCTGTACCTATAAGAATCTGGCTCAAGGATGACAAGTATTACAATATGATAAAGAAAGCCTTCACAAGCGAAGCTGCAGAAAAATACTTTAACACTAAGGAGCTTGTTAAGTACCTTGATGATCACAAAGAGGGAAAAGCCGATAATTCAAGAAAGATATGGACAGTATATATGTTCCTTGTATGGTATAACGATTTCTTTGGTGATTCTGAATATGCAGCATAGAAATATTGGTGTTTAATTGAATATTAGTTGGTGACGAACGGACGACAAATATAAGCTACAGGCAGTCCTGCACACTATGTTCAATGCCAGAAGCTTTGATTGGATATTTCTAAGTCTTTCCATATAAACTATGATAACTGACGCTACCGCTCAGACGCGCCGTCCATGGCGCGGCTTCGCTGCTTCGTACATCCGTGTACGAAGCTAGCTGGTTGACTAAGGGAAAGACTAAGAACTATCACAATCAAACTTCAAGTGCATTTCGCATAGTATGCAGGACTGCCTGTAGCTTATATTTGTCTGTGTTGTGGCATAATTTAATGCTGAATATTCAATTAAATCAAGGGGACGAAACAGGGCGGAATTGTGCACTTTGCGCACAATTCCGCCCATCATGCCTCTCCCCTCTGATTTAGACACACATTCATTTTCATAAATTAAGACAACGTCAGACAGCACATATGAGAAAAGCAGGTGCGCAAACATCATAAGATGCACTTGAAGTTCAATTGTGATAGTTCTTAGACTTTTCTTTCTCTACCCAGCTATCCACAGACACGGATGTCTGTGGAAGTGAGATATGGGACATGGATGTCCCGTATCGAACGGTAGCGGAAACTACCATTACGTATATGAAAAGTCTTAGAAATATCCAATTGAAGCTTCTGGCATCGTTGATGTATGCACACCTGCTTTTCTCATATATGCTGTCGTCCGTACGTTAAGAATGTGTTCTAAACATCAACTCTGTTTTACAGATGAAGCACTCTTTCTTTTATCTCCTGTGTACGTCCCTGGTTCCAGAACTGTGTACCAATATATCCACATGTTCTTCTAGCAACATTCATCTTATCCTGATTACGGTTTCCACAGTTAGGGCATTCCCAGATAAGCTTTCCGTCATCATCTGTTATTATCTGAATCTGTCCTGTGTATCCACATACCTGACAATAATCGCTCTTAGTATTAAGTTCAGCATACATAATATTCTCATATATAAACTGCATAACTGAAAGAACAGCAGGAATATTATCATTCATATCAGGAACTTCCACATAACTGATAGCTCCTCCAGGTGACAGTTCCTGAAACTGTGCTTCAAACTTTAACTTGTCGAATGCATTTATATTTTCTGTAACATGTACATGATAACTGTTAGTTATATAGTTCTTATCTGTTACACCTTTTATCTTACCGAATCTCTTCTGAAGATTCTTGGCAAACTTATATGTTGTTGATTCCAGTGGTGTTCCATAAAGACTGAAATCTATATTAGTTTCTTCTGCCCATCTGTTACATGTATCTCTTAAATATGTCATAAGCTTTAAGGCGAATTCTGTTCCATCAGGAGCTGTATGTGTAACCCCCTTCATATAATAGGTACATTCACATAAACCTGCATAACCTAACGAAATAGTTGAATATCCACCATAAAGAAGCTTATCTATAGTTTCGCCCTTCTTAAGTCTTGCAAGCGCTCCGTTCTGCCACAGGATTGGTGCTACATCCGAAGGTGTTCCTTTTAATCTGTAATGTCTGCACATAAGTGCTCTTTTACAAAGTTCAAGTCTTTCGTCAAGAATCTTCCAGAACTTATTCATATCCTTACCTGATGAACATGCCACATCAACAAGATTAAGTGTTACAACACCCTGGTTAAATCTGCCATAGTACTTAGGCTTTCCTGTCTCAGGATCATTATATGGAGTAAGGAACGAACGACAGCCCATGCATGGGAAGCAATGTCCATCACCATTCTTATCAACCTTAAGTTTTTTCATAATCTTCTCTGATATATAATCAGGAACCATTCTTTTAGCTGTACACTCTGCAGCAAGTTTTGTAAGATTCCAATACTTAGAATCCTCTCTTATGTTGTCCTCTTCAAGAACATATATAAGCTTAGGAAATGCTGGTGTGATCCACACACCCTTTTCGTTCTTGACACCCTGGATTCTCTGCTTTAACACTTCCTCTATAACAAGTGCAAGATCCTCTCTTGTCTGACCTTCTGGAACCTCATCTATATACATAAATACTGTTACAAACGGTGCCTGTCCATTCGTAGTCATAAGTGTGATGACCTGATACTGTATCATCTGTACACCACGTTTTATCTCATCTCTTACTCTTAGCTCTGCAACCTCTCTTACCTTTTCTTCACTTGCTGCTATACCTGTTGCTTTGAATTCTTCAGCAACCTGCTTCACAAACTTTTCCCTGCTTATCTGTACAAATGGAGCAAGATGTGCAAGCGATATACTCTGTCCACCATACTGTGAGCTCGCTATCTGTGCTATAGCCTGTGTCGCTATATTGCAAGCTGTTGAAAAACTGTGTGGCTTCTCTATCATAGTTTCACTTATAACTGTACCATTCTGCAACATATCTTCAAGATTCACAAGGCAGCAGTTATGCATATGCTGTGCAAAATAATCTGCATCATGGAAATGTATAAGTCCTTGCTCATGTGCATCTACAATATCTGCTGGAAGTAAGAATCTCTTAGTTATATCCTTACTTACTTCACCAGCCATATAGTCTCTTTGCACGCTGTTTACAGTAGGATTCTTGTTTGAATTCTCCTGCTTGACCTCTTCATTGTTACATTCAAGAAGGCTTAATATCTGTTGGTCTGTTGAGTTGGACTTTCTTACCAACGCCCTCTTATATCTGTATGTAATATACTTTCTGGCAACTGCAAATGCACGAAGATTCATAATCTGATTCTCTACAAGATCCTGAATCTCCTCTACGTTAAGAGATCTGTTCATCTCCTCACATATGCTCTCAACATTATCTGATATTGTCTGAATCTGCTCATCTGAAAGTCTCTCACTATGAACCACTTCCTGATTAGCCTTAGAAACAGCCGCCATAATCTTGGTAATGTCAAATGTTACCTCTGAACCACTACGCTTAATTATCTTCATTTTAATTAAACCCTCCCATTCATATATGCCAGATATTTTAATGTAAATGTCAAAATTCACTTTCGACATACATATCACTATGTAATCTGCCTATCACAAGAAACTCAATAGACAGCCTATAGACAATGTAATGCACTATACAAGTGTCCTGGTTATCACCTGTATAGTGCATTAATAATCACTATCTTTGAACAAATTAAATTTTACTACATATTGGTGCTTTCGTCAACTCACCATACTATATATAGTATTAGATACAAACACGCCTCTATGCCTTATAACTACTGCATTTGTGAAAATACATCCATTATAAAACTACTAAAATATTTTAAATAATTCTATAAGTATGATGTAAGCATAGCCATCTTAAAAAGTCTTATTATGACTGCATAATAAGACTTTTAACTTTAGAACACAGCTAACATATGCTAATCATCTTCTCTTGCTGATCATCTTTACTGCATAAGCATATTGACAAGTGTAGCAGTTATAACACTACATTCTATCTCATATTCTGCCCATTGTGATGCTGCTTTCATTCTGTTTACCGTAAACATGCCTTTAACTTCATCCTTACTTCCAATAAGACAATGAATCGTAGAATATATATGTCTTTTTCTCATCTCATCTGCGAACTCTGGTGCGACATCTCTGTTGTTATTAACAAAGCTGGCTGCTATATACGTCTTATCTCCCATAAGTCTCTTAAAACCATCTGAGTATACATATGACATATCTTCATCCTCAATGCTTGTACCAACTGATATTTTCCTGACTAAATCCTTGCCTTCATATATGCTTATATTATCTACCTTGTACAGCTTCTGCATATGTTCAAGCATAGCCATAACCGCAGCTTTTTTATCATTGTTATACTGTATCATAATGTCAGTAAGGTATCTTAGCTCGCGCATCTCCCTGCCATCATTGATTATCTTATCTTTCTTATTAATAGAATTTTCATAAGCCTCCCTGTGCATTTCATCCCTGAAGAATACATATCTGTCTCTTCCCTTTTCCTTTGCCACATACAGACAAAAATCTGCTTTTTTAAATAACTCCTCGTATTCATGACCATTATTAGGGCTGAACGCAACACCTATGGAGGTTGTAACCTGGAAGTTCTCATAATCGTTCTTAAATTCCCACTTAACCTGTGTTCTTATGGCTCTTAGCACGCCTCTTAAAGCATAGTCATCATTGATGCCTTTAAGGACTATCATGAACTCATCACCACCGATACGTCCTACTATACCATCTTCTCCAACAACCTCTTTAAGCTTCTTTGCCACTCTTGCAAGCACCTTATCACCATAAAGATGCCCATATCTGTCATTAACCTGCTTGAAGTAATCTACATCAAGAATAACTATACTTACCCTGTCAACCGTATCCTGCTTAACAAGCTTAGCCGCATATTCTGTTATGGTTTTCTTGTTATATACCTTCGTAAGTGAATCCATAGTAAGTTCATCAACAACCTCAACTATGTTTCCCATGCTGTTAACTCCATCTGCAAGAACAATTCTTCCTGTGACAATATTCTCACCAGTATATTTAGTATGTATAGTACCTATAAACTTGACTTTTTCGTTAACCTTTCCCATAGTTCTCATACTTGTAGTAAGCTTCACACAGAAATCTGACATATATGTTTTCATGCAATTGACAAGGTTATCAAGCTCTATAATATCTTCAGGTACTACTATTCCATCAGCCATATACTCACGCCATTCATCTAGTGGCATACGAACTCTGACTTCTCTTGTGCTTCCCTCATACCTGACTATTTTGATATCTCCACTCTGACCAGAATATGTAAATACATATTCCCCAGTAAGTCCCATAACCAAACGTTCTCTGGCTATATCATCACATATCTTGTAATTAGTCTCCACTATACTGTCTATATCCAGCATCTCAATATCAATATTACGCAGCACAGAATCACCTTCAAAAGCAATAAGCTTAATAAGGTTAAGCCTGTACTCACCATTGCCATTCTTAAATAAAAAACACTTTTCTGTTTCTACACCATCAAACCCGTCAATAAATTCTATAAAACTTTCTTTTTCCCCTGGATTAACAAACTCTGTCAGGCAGCCATATGTAACATTACCAAAATATTCATTGAATGCCCTATTTGTTACACTTGTCAGATAAAATCTATCTATAACAGCTTTTCTTCTGTCAAGTCTGTGTGCTGCTATATAACTGTCGTTAAAAGCAGCATCCTGTTGTGAATGCATAATATTTCTTCTCCTTAATACCATTATATACGACAAACCATGTTATATATTATAATTTATTCTTAACAAATATGCAATGTTTTTACAGCCTTTTTTGTAACATTTTTACCAATTGCTGGTACTTTAGTACCAATACAAAATGTAGTATTTTAATTTAAAATTCACTATGATATAATACAACATGTTGTTATTAATTATTGAATATATCAGCTTGATAACAATATTAATATGTGGAGGTTTTTATTATGGAGCGTGTAAAGTACAGCAAAGTAGAGGTGAAACACGGAAACAGCGTGAAAAAGTTTCCAGTATATGAAATCTATCTTGATGACATGATTGTGACGAAGGTATCATCTGAAATGGAAGCAGTCGAGATGGTATCCCGCTGGCAGGAGATTTATAAGTAACAGATTGCTACTTTTAATGATTATATATTGTATTATAAAGCTGCCACAATAAGATTACATATTGTGGCAGCCTTGTTTATTTTCCCTTTTCCTCTTTCCTTTTCCTCTTTCCTTGTTCTTTATGTTTACACTATTCTACAGTTTTTAAGGCTTCATCCATAGGGATTTTTTTAATCTTTGCCATCATAAAAAACGATATAACAACATATACTGTTATGTTAAGTATAAACATGACCGGAAATATATGCGGAGCATAATAGCACGATATCCAGCCTGACATTTCCTCCATAAACACTCTGAACAGGTAGTTCATAATAATAACTGATAATCCTATACTCAAAGCTACTGAAAAAGCAACTACTATTGTCGTTGATGTTACATAAAGTCTGCTTATCTCCCTGTTAGAATATCCCAGTATCTTTACCATTGATATTGATGTTGTATTCTTCTCTACTATAAGCTTTGTAAGAAGGAACATAAGAACTGCAAACAACACAACTGCAAATATCTTTACAAGATTAAATGTCTCACCCATAGAACGGTCTAACTGTCTTGATACCTTTGTAAGGTCATCAAGTGTTATCTGTGTTGCAACATATTTTTCGTCTATATCAAGAATATTATCTGAAAAATATCCGCTATAATAATCCTCTGACTTATCAAACACATTCTTAAATGCTGCATCTGACATAAATATTGCAAAGGATGATGGATAATCATACATATCTTTTACTGTAAATTCATATTCGTTATCATCATACTTTTCTTTAAGCGTTATCTTGTCGCCTTTTTTAATCCTGAACTTGTCAGCATATCCATTTGTTATATACACTTCATTATCTTTAAGAGAGGCTGTGTTTATATCTGCATATATGCTGTTGTCTTTCACACCATATACAAGCACATCCTCACTCTTTAATCTTCCCTCTATAGTAGCCAACGTCTTTACACAGTATTTTTCAGCAGCATTATCATCTACATCGACTAAAGCTTTAAGTACATACTGATGCTTTGCTATAAGCTTATCTGTTATCTCATTCTGATAATGTGTCAGCATAGGACCAAGCATAATCCCGAACAACAATAAAACATTGGCAAATAATATTCCAATAAACAATGTTATATAATTAGGCATATTCTGTATTATTATTCTTAATCTGAATCTGTTAAAAAATCTGAAAGCAGGCAGTCTCATAGCCTTTTTCTTCTGTTTTCCTGAAAGATCTCTTCTTAAAAACTTAAGTGGCGAAAGCTTTAATCTGCAGCCTATTATTACAATATTGATAACAAGCATTATAATAACTGGCACAACTGTCGTAAGTAAAAATGCATCTGCATTCCATAATGTATGATATGTTGGAAGTGAATAGCTTCCATAGTAAGTAGCTACAAAGATATCCTTAAATACTGTATATCCAAGAATATTTCCTACAAGTGCACCAAATATAGTAACAATGATCGGAAGAAGAATATAATGTCTTAAAAGTTCGCCTCTTGTATATCCTGATGCCCTTAATGTTCCTATAACATTTGCCTCTTTTACTATAGTGTTATTAGTTGTAACTGCAAAAACAAATGCCATGATAACTATAAGTACATATAAAAGCACTATCATCATAGACCTGTCGCTACCTATATCATCTCCTGTAAAATGTATAGCCTGATTAATATACTGTGGTATGTAATTAACCAGTATGGCATTTGCTGATATTGTTTTCACAAAATCATCAGCCATAAGCTTAGCCTCTTTATCATCTTCCGGCTTATTATCGTAAAGCCATGAATAAACATAATGGATATGTGTATCATCATACGCATCAAAGCATTTCTGCGACACAACACCTACACCAAATTTAAGTGAATCAAACATGGTATCTGAGTTATCTGAAAACAGACTGCTATAGTCAGAAAGTGCAACAAGACCAGTTACTTTAAGTATACGAGAGCCTACTGTTAATGTATCCTGGACTTTGATATCATTATTTACCGCATACATCCTGTCTATTGCAATCTCATTAATGTCTTCTGGCAGACTGCCCTCCATAAGATCCACTTTGTCAATCTCTTCCCTGTTAACATAGAATCTGAGCGTGCTCTGACTGTCTTCGTCGTTTTTAATATTATTATGCCTTGCAACATTCTCTTCTTTATAGAAATTCTCATATATAGTAACATTTTCTTTTTCAAGTTTATCTATAACGCTTTCTTCAGCCTTTGAATAAAGCTCAAAATTACCATCTTCTATATTATACTTTTCAAAGCTTTTATTATATGTATCATACATACTTCCATCAGCAATCAGAAAGCCACTTATAAGCCCGATTACAGCAGTCATAAATACAAATATAACTATATATTTGGCAAGTTCTCCCTTAAGCTCTCTTAAAAAACGCTTATTCAACGGATTCCTCATAGCAAATAACCTTACCTTTCCTTACTTGTTCCGTTTTTTACTTTACATAAAATCTTACACATCATTTCCAGTTATTAGCACTCAAGCTTTCCAGCATCTATTTTGTCACTTGAAAATTGTGCTATCAATCCATCTTATACAGATATTACCACTCAAGATTTCTGGCATCTATTTTGTCCTTATTGACAATATTATCCATAATCTCTCCGTCTCTTAGCTTTATAACTCTGTCTGCCATATTCTGTATAGCATCGTTATGTGTAACCATTATTACTGTATTTCCATATTTTTTATTTACATCTTCTATAAGCTTTAAAATCTCCTTTGATGTATGATAATCAAGTGCTCCTGTTGGTTCATCACATAGAAGTATATCCGGATTTTTAACTATGGCCCTTCCTATTGCAGTTCTTTGCTGCTGACCTCCCGATAACTGGTTAGGCAGCTTATATCTATGTTCAAAAAGTCCAAGTGTATTAAGCAGTTCATCTATATCAAGTGGTGAATCACTCAGGTAAGCTCCAACTTCTATATTTTCCTTAACATTAAGATTAGGAATCAGATTATACATCTGAAATACATATCCCAGATGTTTTCTTCTGTATCTTGTAAGTTCACTTTCTTTCATATCCTTTGTTTTTTCATTGTTAATACTTACGTAACCTGAATCCGCATCATCTATCCCACCTATTATGTTAAGCAGCGTAGATTTACCAGAACCTGATGGACCGAGCAATACACATATTTCTCCTTTCATGACCTCAAAGTTGATTCCTTTAAGCACCTCTACTTTAGTAGAACCACTGCCATATGACTTCTTTAAATCTTTTACAGTAAGAAACATATTGCTTCCTCGCTTTCCTTTTTATATTTATGCTGCCTTTTTATGTGACAATTTTTCAGCCTTTTTCAGTTTTTTTCAATCTTTTTTCAGCTTTTCTCCATCTTTTTTTGCCTTTTTCGGCCTTCTAATATTGTCTTTTTTGTAGCTTGGCTAGTTAGATAAGGCTAACTCTACGTTAATATTATAATATCTTTGCGCTGAAAAATAAACATTGCAAATGAGAATATATATCATTAAGCAGGATATCTGGGAAATTATGGACATTTAAGTAACTTGTTGTTTAACACATATTCTTAACGTACGGACGACAGCATATATGAGAAAAGCAGGTGTGCATACATCAA
>ERZ838516.1123-NODE-1123-length-37428-cov-4.905012_pt1 | contig 37428 bp, 28 predicted proteins | sample MGYA00519910_ERZ838516 | MGnify/ENA primary metagenome ERZ838516 (study PRJEB31850, sample SAMEA3708837) | human gut metagenome | biome: human gut; feature: human-associated habitat; material: faeces | place: China | collected 2014 ... | reverse complement strand
CTTTAGTACATAGAATGTACCTCTGTGCGGACAGCCTGCACACATTACAGGAGGACGAACAGGTGTAGGCTCGTCTATAACGTCAAATTCAGGTGCGTCTATATCCAAAACGGCTTTCTTTATCATTGACGTTGTATATTCGCCTTGAAGTGTAAATACGTCCTTGCCTATTACATCAACTCCGACGCTCTTACAGAAATCTTCGATAACAGGGTCAAGTTCTTCGATAACGAAAACTTTATCATACTTTGACGCAAATTCTTTTATCTTCTTTTCAGGTAGCGGATAAACTATACCGATTTTCAAATAATCAGCCTTATCGCCAAGTGCTTCTTTTGCATACATATATGCGATACCGCCTGCGATAATACCGATTTTTGAGCCGTTTTCTTCAACTCTGTTAAGAGGTGATGTTTCAGCCATTTCCTTTAGTGCGTTTATTCTGTCCTCAACGACAACGTGACGCTTTATCGCATTACCCGGCATCATTACATACTTCTGCGGATTTTTCTCGTAATCCTTTAATGCAACTTCCTGCTTTTCTTCTTCCTCAACAAGACTCTGTGAGTGAGAAACTCTTGTTGAAAGTCTTAAAAATACAGGTGTATCGTATTTTTCGGAAAGTTCATATGCAGTCTTTGTGAACGCCTTACATTCTCCGCTGTCAGACGGCTCTAACATAAGTATTTTAGACGCCTTTGCATAGTGACGTGAATCCTGTTCATTCTGTGATGAGTGCATACCTTGGTCATCGGCAACGCACAATACAAGACCGCCGTTTACTCCTGTATAGCTTGCAGTGAAAACAGGGTCAGCCATTACGTTAAGTCCGACGTGCTTCATACAAGACATACTTCTTGCGCCGGCGATTGACGCACCGATTGCAACTTCTGCCGCAACCTTTTCATTCGGCGCCCATTCAACGTATATATCGTCATATTTAACTATATTTTCTGTAATCTCGGTACTCGGTGTGCCGGGATATGAGGAAACAACGCTTACACCGGCCTCATAAGCACCGCGTGCAACCGCTTCATTTCCAAGCATTAACTTTTTCATCATGTAATCCTCCTCGTTATTTAACCATTATTATAATTTTAACAAAATTCGCCTCTATCGTCAAGTACATTGTAGAAAAAAGCAACAAAACATATTATACTTTCATATTAAAATACCCATTTGCATTAAACAAATGGGTATCAGTTCGGATTTTGCACGTTCCAAACAATCATTCTAATTCAAATGCACCTGTGTAAAGTTGATAATACTTACCTTTTTGTGCAATAAGCTGTTCGTGATTACCGCGTTCGATAATTCTTCCGAGTTCAAGCACCATAATTACATCTGAATTTCTTACCGTTGAAAGTCTGTGTGCGATAACAAATACTGTACGTCCTGTCATAAGTGCGTCCATACCTCTTTGAACTATCGCCTCTGTTCTTGTATCAATACTTGAAGTTGCCTCGTCAAGTATCATTACAGGCGGGTCTGCAACCGCCGCTCTTGCGATTGACAAAAGCTGTCTTTGACCTTGCGACAAGCTGCCGCCGTCACCAGAAATAACTGTATCATATCCGTCAGGCAACATATTTATAAACTCATCTGCATTCGCAAGTCTTGCCGCCGCATAAACTTCTTCGTCCGTTGCGTCAAGATTACCGTATCGGATATTTTCCTTAATTGTACCTGTAAACAAGTTTGTATCCTGTAAAACGATACCGAGCGAACGTCTTAAATCTTTCTTTTTGATACGGTTAATATTAATTCCGTCATAAGTTATCGTACCGTCGGCAATATCATAGAAACGATTTATAAGATTGGTAATCGTAGTCTTACCCGCACCTGTCGCACCGACAAACGCAACCTTTTCGCCGTGGTCGGCATACAATGTTATATCGTGAAGTACGATTTTTTCGGGATTATATCCGAAATCAACATCGAAGAATTTAACTTCACCCGTAAGACGTGTGTATTTAACACTGCCGTCCTTTTGAACTTCTTTCCAAGCCCACATATATGTCTTTTCTTCCGTTTCAACTATATTGTCATTTCTGTCGTACTTAACATTGACAAGTGTAACATCGCCGTTGTCCTGTTCAACTTCTTCATCCATAAGATTAAATATTCTCTCCGCTCCGGCAAGTGCCATAACGATTGAGTTAAGCTGTTGCGATATTTGGTTTATCGGCATTGTAAATGATTTTGAAAGTTGCAAAAATGACGCTATAACGCCAAGTGTAAGTCCCGCAACACCGTTTAGTGCAAGTGCACCGCCGATAATAGCTATAAGCACATACTGCAAGTTACCCAAATTAGCCATAATCGGCATTAGGATATTTGCGTATTTATTAGCCTCGGTTGCGTTTTCACAAAGTTCTTCGTTAATCTTATCAAAATCTTCTTTTGAATGTTCTTCGTGACAGAACACCTTAACGACCTTCTGACCGTTAATCATTTCTTCGATATAACCGTTTACCTTACCGATTGACTGCTGTTGTTTTATAAAAAATCTTCCGCTCGCTCCGGCAATCTTCTTTGTTACAAACATCATACAGGTTGCAAACACCAACACAAATATTGCAAGATAAACATTTGATATAAACATTGCAACGACTACCGATATAATTGTGACTGCCGATGAAAACATCTGCGGAATACTCTGTGCCATCATCTGTCTTAGAGTATCTGTATCGTTTGTGTAGTAACTCATTATATCGCCGTGAGTATGTGTATCGAAATATTTAATTGGCAATTTCTGCATATGAGCAAACATATCGTCACGAATTTTCTTTAACACACCCTGTGCGATTGATACCATAGTTCTGTTATAAAACAATGTAGCAAGTATTCCCACTGCATACACAATACCCATTACGCAGATTGCTTTAAGCAAGCCCGTGAATACAGGGTTTGTACTGCCCAAAAGCGGTGTTATATAGTCATCGATAAGCGTACCGATAAACATTGAGCCGGCAACGTTTGCAACGGCACTCAGCAATATACATATCAATACAAAGATAAATCTGAATTTGTATTTCTTCATATATGAAAGAATACGTTTGATTGTCTTACCGGTATTTTGTGCACCGTGTTTATTCATCGTCACCGCCTCCTTTCACCTGTGAATTATATACTTCACTATATATTTCGTTGTTCTTCAAAAGTTCTTCGTGAGTACCTATTCCGTTTATTTCACCGTTATCCATAACAATTATCTTATCTGCGTCTTCGACAGATGAAATTCTCTGTGCAATAATAATCTTTGTCGTGTTCGGTATTTCTTCACGGAACGCACGTCTGATACTTGCATCTGTCTTTGTATCAACCGCACTTGTACTGTCGTCCAAAATAAGGATTTTCGGTTTCTTTAACAAAGCTCTTGCGATACAAAGTCTTTGTTTCTGACCGCCCGATACATTTGAACCGCCCTGTTCGATATAAGTATCATACTTATCAGGGAATGTCTGAATAAATTCATCGGCTTGTGCAAGCTTACATACTCTTTCGATTTCTTCATCTGTTGCGTGGTCATTACCCCAACGCAAGTTTTCTTTGATTGTTCCGGAGAACAACACATTTTTCTGAAGTACCATTGCAACCTCGTCACGCAATGACTCAATATCATATTCCTTTACGTTTCTGTCACCGACAATCACTTCACCGTCGGTTGTATCGTAAAGTCTTGGGATAAGCTGTACAAGGCTTGACTTTGAACTTCCCGTACCGCCTATAATTCCGACAGTTTCACCCGATTTAATATCAAGATTTATATTCTTAAGGCAGAGTTTTCTCTTTTTCTTTGAATATCCGAAGTTTACATTTCTGAATGAAATATCGCCGTTTTTAATTTCATATACAGGATTTTCAGGATTTGTAAGATCGCTCTTTTCGTCAAGTATTTCGACGATTCTTTCAGATGACGCTCTTGCCATTGTAATCATTACGAACACCATTGAAAGCATCATAAGGTTCATAAGAATTTGCATTGTATATGCAATAAGGCTTGTAAGCTCACCTGTTGTCATAGTTGACGCAACGATAAGCTTTGCACCGAACCACGATATGAAAAGCATACAGCCGTATGCCGCGAACTGCATAAGCGGTGCGTTAAATGCCAAAAGTTTTTCGGCTTTTACAAAGTCATCGTATATATCTTCAGAAACGTTTTTAAATTTCTTTTCTTCGAAATCTTCTCTTACAAATGATTTAACAACTCTTATACCTCTCAAATTTTCCTGTACAACGTTGTTAAGTTTATCGTATATCTTGAATACTCGTTCAAATATCGGGTGTGCGTGAGTCATTATAAAATACAATCCGCCGCCCAAAACAGGAATTGCAAGCAAGAATACAAGTGAAAGTTTATGATTTATACCAAACGCCATAATAAGCGAGAATATAATCATTATCGGACCTCTTACCGCAATTCTGACTATCATCTGATAAGCATTTTGTACGTTCGTTATATCAGTTGTAAGTCTTGTTACGATACTTGATGCAGAGAATTTATCAATATTTGAAAATGAGAAGTTCTGTACATTATAGAACATATCCTTTCTCAAATTCTTCGCAAAACCTGCCGATGCACTCGCCGCAAATTTACCCGACAATGCACCGAAAACCAATGAAATTACACATGAAATTGCAAGGGCGATACCTATTTTCAATATGTAATTCATATTTCCAGCGTCAATACCCTTGTCAATAAGCATAGCCATAAGAAGCGGTATTACAACTTCCATAATAACTTCAAGAGTAACAAAAATCGGTGCAAGAATCGAATCACGTTTATACTCTCTTACACTTTTTAATAATGTCTTTATCATCTAATTCCTCCTTTAAAAATGTAGTACGCTACATATTAAGGTAAAAATATACCCTATTTTTCACACTTATCATTGTCTTGGTACATATGTTCGTAAACCTTTGTTAAAAGTTTTTTGAGTTCTTTTTCCTCCTCATCATTTAATGCACCTGTTATCAACGAATCCATATACTTTCTGTGTTCTTTCATTTCACTGCCAAGCTCAAAAGCCTTGTCAAACAAAATAACCTGTCTGCATCTATGGTCCTCCGGATTTACCTCAACACGCACAAAATTATTCTTCTCCATACGCTTTAAAAGTCCGATAATCGTGGAATGTCTTAACCCAAATTCCTGTTCAATCTCCTTTTGCATTACAACATTCTTGCCCTTTTCAAGCATATAAAAAAGTATATTTGCCTGCGAACAGGTTATATCGTATTTCTTCAGATGTGCATTTGCCGCCATAGACATAATCTCATCTATCCTCTTAAAATAAAAGCCTATACCTTTCTTTTTCACAAATACACCTCCTCGCAAAAAAATGTAGCGTACTATACTTTTTGTGTAGTACGCTACATATTATACACATTATTAATATTAATGTCAATAAACCTTTTTCAAAGTTCATATTTTGTTCATTAATTGTTCACGTTATTCGGAAACGTAACATAAATAGTTGTACCTTTGCCGACTTTGCTCTTTACGCGTATAGTCGCATTATGGCAGGCACAAACGTGCTTTACTATTGAAAGTCCCAAGCCTGTACCGCCGACTTTTTTTGAGTGGCTTTTATCAACGCGATAAAAACGTTCAAATATTCTTTCCGTATCTTCGGGCGGTATTCCTATACCCGTATCCTTTACGGACAGTTCCACGCCCTTTGCCGACTCGCCGACAAATACGGTTATTTTTCCGTTATCCTTATTATACTTTATCGCATTGTCAAGCAAGTTATATACAAGCTCACTCACCAATGTCACGTTACCTTTTATGAATGTCGGTATCTTCGTATAATAAATCTGAATACCTCGTTCTTTTGCGGCTTTTTCAAGAACACATATCGCCTCTTCCGTAACCAGCGAAAGGTCGATATTTTCCGGATTTTCAACACTTCCCTGTTCGTCAATATTTGATAGATTTATTATATCATCTATAAGAGTAAGAAGTCGGTCGGACTCTTTTTCTATCTTTCTGCCAAACTCCTTGATGTCCTCCGCCTTTGCCATACCGTTGCTTATCATTTGTGCATATCCCGAAATGGTTGTAAGCGGTGTTTTAAGCTCGTGCGAAACGTTTGCGGTAAATTCACGTCTGATTTTTTCCGTCTTTTCTTTTTCCGCATTTTGATTTGCTATTCTTGCAAAAAACGGTTTCAACTCGTCATATATCTCTGCCTTGCCTATATTATTTATATCCACTTCATTAATCGGATCTAAAATATATTTCGTCAAATGCTTTGCACTCACAAACGAAACAGCAATAACGCATATTAAAATAATAATAACTATCGGCATTATGGTCAAAACCATATACATTATTACTTTTGTCGGCTGTGACATTCTTAATATACTGCCGTTATTCAATTTTACGGCATAATAATATATTTTTTCACCAATCGTTTCGGAATTACGGCTACTGCTCCCGTTTCCGTATGTAACGGCTTGTTTAACTTCCGGTCGTTCAAAATGGTTTTCCATTGTAGTTGTATCCGCCTCGTTATCATAAATAACCGTACCGTCTGATTTGATAAGCGTCACTCGAATATCGGATACATCATCATACATTTTGGTTAATATATTAATTTCACTGTTTTCGTCATAACCGTCTAAGCATTGTGCCAATATATTTGTTCTTGATTTTAAATCTGATTTTTCCTTTATCGAATACTGTGTACAATATGCCACCAAAATAAGCAGCATACTTACTATAACTGATGATATTGTAAGAATTTTCAGCGTGCCGTTTATAGCTTTTCTCATATCTTATATCCTACATTTCTTATAGTTTCGATACACTTGCCCTTTTCGCCGAGTTTATGTCTTAAACTTCCTATATGAACGTCCAGCGTTCTGCTTTCACCCTCAAAGTGATAACCCCATATCTTTTCAAGCAAAACCTCTCTCGGCACAACTGTGCCTTTGTTTTTCAGAAGATATTTAAGAAGTTCAAATTCTTTAAACGTTATCGCAATATCCTTTCCGTCAACCTTTACATTCCTGCTTTGGTTGTCCAAAATGATACCCTTGTATTCGATTATATCAAAACCGGCTTGCGGACCGCTCCTGCGAAGGACTGCTTTAATTCTTGAAATAAGTTCCATAACGCCGAAAGGCTTTGTTACATAGTCGTCCGCTCCGTATTCAAAGCCTTTGACTTTGTCACTTTCAGTACCTTTGGCTGTTATCATAATAACAGGAACATTTTTAGTCGTATCGTTGTTTCGTATATCTTTCAGTATAGCAATTCCGTCTTTATCCGGCAGCATTATATCCAAAAGCACCATTGACGGCAAACGCTCGCCAAGTCGTTTTTCAAAATCTGAGGCACTTTCAAAGCCCTCTGCCTCAAACCCTGCTGATTTCACTGCATACGTTATTAAATCTCTTATTCCCTCATCATCTTCGACGCAATAAATCAAATCCATAAAACAATCCCCCATTTATAAATTATTCAACTTCTGATGATACCGAAAACGGCAATATATACTTTTTACCGAATTCAACGCACAATTCTTTATATTCAGGATTGTTTCGTCTGTTACTCATAACGTGATGCACATCATAATTTTCGTCATTGAGTTCAATAATAGCTGCAGCAACGTTTGCACAGTGATCAGATATTTTTTCAAGTGCGGTAATGTAATCGGTAAATACAAAACCTTGATTTACACTGCATCTGCCCTCTTGCATACGCTTTATATGACGGTTTTTAAGGTCATTTCTAAGTCTGTCGATAACGTCCTCCAAAGGCTCAACTTTATTAGCAAGTTTAACATCGTCCTTTGAAAATGCACTGATTGTAAGGTCGATAATTTCACCGACGGCATTAACCATTATAGTGATTTCCTGTCTTGCCTTGTCGGAGAAATGAACGTCTTTATCACGTTTTTCTCTCGCCGTAAATACCAAATCGGCGGTATAGTCCGTCATTTTCTCAAAATCTGATATTGCGTGAAGAAGTATTGAAACTTTCTGCGAATCCGATTCATTCAAGCTCTTTGCCGAAAGCTTTACAAGATATGCACCGAGTGCGTCCTCATATTCATCGGCAAGATTTTCTGTTTCTATAATTTTCCTATCTATCGACTCTGAATACTTTGCAACACATTCCTGTGCCATGGTAAAACTCTCTTTTACCATATATGCCATATTTGTAGCAAGCGTCATACATTGTTCAACAGCGAATGACGGAGTTTGCAAAAATCTTTCGTCAAGCAAACCGAATGTGCTTTCTTCCGCACCCTCTTTAATTGTCATTCTTGCCAGTTTTTCAAGTAACTTGTTAAACGGCAACAATACAGCCGTTGCAACAACATTGAATATCGTATGAACTATTGCGATATTAAACGGTGTAACAGAATCGCTTACAAATGCAAAATTGAAGATTGCGTTTGCCACATAGAATAATACAAGGAATAAAACCGTACCTATAATATTGAAATACAAATGCACCATTGCGGCACGTTTTGCGTTTTTGCTTGCACCGATACATGATATAAGTGCAGTCACACAAGTACCTATATTTTGTCCCATAATTATAGGAATTGCCGCACCGAACGTTATTTTACCCGTAGAAGAAAGTGCCTGAAGTATACCGACAGATGCAGATGACGATTGTATAACAGCCGTTAAAACAGCACCTGCAAGCACACCTAAAATAGGATTTTGGAACATTGTAAGTATGTTTGTAAATGCCTCAACATCTTTTAAAGGCTCAACAGCCGCCGACATTGTTTCCATACCGAACATAAGTACCGCAAAACCAAGAAGTATGTTACCGATATTCTTCTTAGAGTCGCTCTTTGCAGCCATTGTAAATACAATACCGATAAGTGCTAAAACCGGAGTGAAGTTAGCCGGCTTACAGAGTTGAATCCAAAAACTGTCTCCCTGTATACCGGAAAGGCTCAATATCCATGATGTAACAGTCGTACCGATATTTGCACCCATTATAATACCGATAGCCTGTCCGAGTTTCATAATGCCTGAGTTTACAAAACCTACAACCATAACCGTAGTAGCTGAAGATGACTGTATAACCGCCGTAACGGCAGCACCCAAAACAACACCTTTTATAGGATTTGACGTAAGTTTTTCAAGTATCTGTTCAAACTTACCGCCGCCAAGCTTTTCAAGACCGCTGCCCATTACGTTCATTCCGTAAAGGAACATCGCCAGTCCTCCGAACAATGAAAATAAACCAAAAATGTTCATAATTTTATCCCCTTATTTATATTTTATAAAATCCTCTAAGCTAATTATATATAATCTATGTAAAATTGTATTCAAGCCTATCTTAAATTTATGTAAAATCTTTTAAAACTCGCCAATATTCGATTAATTTTTCAAGCGAAAACATTGCGTTTGCAGGGCTTGTAGACGGCAGTTTTACCGCATTTAAGTCAGAATTGTATTTTACAAACAATTTATACGCGGTATTTCCGTTTGTAAAGATTTTTTTAATTTCAGCCGTTTGTAAAATCCGTCTTAAATCATTCGGCGTAACATTTTTTATAGAGCTGTCGGACGAACCTTCTATGTCACAGCTTGCAATAACGTCCCAAACCGCAATATTATGTTTTATCAAAAATGCTTTTTTCTCCTCTGTCGTGCTTGGACAGACGTCATTCATAACACTTGCAAGCACCTTCCAAAACCTGTTCTGCGGATGACCGTAGAAAAAGTTTGCTTCACGTGATTTTACAGACGGGAAACTGCCGAGTATAAGTATTTTTGAATTTTTATCGTATATGGGTTCTATTGTATGAAATTCCATTTCTATCACCTCTTAAATAATACTGTATAAACCTTAAATACACCTTAATTTTATAAAAATATCAGTGAAAATCAAATTTTGTATTGACTATTATATTTTTATATTATATCATAAAAATATTCACAAATAAAGAAAGGATTATAGATTATGAAAACAGCAAACGCACCATTGTTTAAAGACCCAATTCATAACGGAGCCGCCGACCCTGTCGTTATATATAATGAAGAAACAGGCACTCATTATATGCTTTACACCGCAAGACGCGCAGACGTTGAAGAAGAAGGCGTAATGTGGGTACACGGTACTGATATAGGAATTGCGGAAAGTAAAGACAACGGTAATTCATGGGAATATATAGGTATATGTAAAGGCCTTGAATACGGCGAAGGCAAAAATACATATTGGGCACCGGAGGTTATACGTTTCGGCGAGCTTTATCATATGTATGTAAGCTATGTTCCGGGAATTCCTGCCGACTGGAATCACCCGCGATACATTCTTCACTACACCTCAAAAAATTTGATTGATTGGAATTTTGAAAGCAAGCTTAACCTTTCATCAGAAAAAATTATTGACGCTTGTGTATTCAGACTACCGAACGGTATTTTTAGAATGTGGTACAAGGACGAGCGGAACGGCTCTCATACATATTTTGCCGACAGCAAGGACTTATATAATTGGGAAGTTAAAGGCTGTGCCGCCGATGATGTTCCGCACGAGGGCGCTAATGTATTTGAATTTGGCGGTAAGTATTGGCTTATAACCGACTGTTGGAGCGGTTTGGACGTCTATTATTCGGACGACCTTACAACTTGGGCAAAGCAAAGCAGTCGTATTCTTGACGTAGGCGGTACAAGAGAAGATGACGGAGTTATCGCAAATCACGCCGATGTATATGTAACAGATAATAACGCATATATTTTCTACTTCACTCACCCCGACAGACAAAAAAATATGCTTGAAAATAATATCGGAAACGAACGCAGAACGTCAATTCAAGTTGCCGAACTTGAAGTTAAAGACGGTGTTTTGGTATGCGACAGAAATAAGGATATATCGGTTAAACTCAGATAAAATAAAAGGCAGACGAAACGTCTGCCTTTTATTTTGCCGTAACTATATTTATACTGTTTCCGTCACTTGTCATTACAATATCGCCGCTTTCATCGGTGCGATACACTTCCACACCCGCGTCACTTAGTTTACTTAAAGTTTCTTCATTAGGGTGACCGTATGAATTGCCTTTTTCTACACTTATCACGGCATACTGCGGCATAACTTCACGCAAAAACGGATATGACGTTGATGTTCTTGAACCGTGATGACCGACTTTAAGCACCGTTGATTTCAAATCCGCACCGCTGTTTAATATTTCTTCTTCCTCGTCGCTTTCGGCATCACCCGTAAATAAGAATGACGTATTTCCGTATGTGATTTTTAATACTATTGACGTACTGTTTAAATCCTTGCCGTTTTCGTCAACAGGTCCTAAAAATTCAACCGTACTGCTGCCAAGCTGAATTTCGTCACCGACATTCGGGTGCTTGATTTCAACATTTTGTTCTTCCGCTTTTTTCTTGAAATTTTTATATGCCTTTGTATTCGCCTCTGTTTTCGGTGCATATATGTTGTCCGCTTTTGTTACCGACAACGCACCCGACAAACCGCCGACATGGTCCTCATGAGCATGAGAACACACAACATAATTAAGTTCCGTAACATCTTCTTTCTTTAAATATGCCGCTACCAAATTACTGTCCGCAACATTTCCGCCGTCTATCATCATCGTTTCGCCGTCACATTCTATAAGCGCCGAATCGGCTTGTCCTACATCTATAAAATGCACCTCAAAATTCGAATTTTCGGGTATATCCGACGGGTTTACATTACTTCCTGATATTCCGAATGACATAACAAATGCCATTAACATATTTAAAATCTTGCTCATCTTCTACTCTCCCTTCATATATAAAATTATTATAACTTATAATTGACTTAAGCTGCAAGTATTTTGTTGATTATTTTGATGTTTAATGTTAAAATATCTGTATAGTATAAATTTGAAAGGATATTGTATATGTTAAATGCTGTGTTTTTTCCGTTTTCGGAAATGTATATAAATCACGTTAAATCATCAGAAAAATATGATATGAAGATACAGCACTACCATGACGCATATGAAATATATTTGCAGGCGGACGGTGAGAGATACTTGTTCCTTGACGATATTTGTTACACGTTAAAGCAAGGCGATTTGGTAATTTTAAAGCCGTTTGACATTCACTATATGGAAAGCCGCGACATTGATTTTTACGAAAGATATGTTTTGAATTTCAGCAGTGATATGCTGAGCGGAATTTTGACAAAAACAGAAACCGATATTCTTTTCGATAACATCAAGTCGTGCGTATTCCATCTTAATGATGTGCAATTTACGCTTATTCTCGATTATTTCAAAAAAATTGACGCATTTTCAAACAGAATAGGTTTGCTTTCCGAAAAACTTGCGTTAAGCAGTGTTTTTCAGCTTGTTTCTGTAATTAAAGACCTTTCAAAAAATGCCGAAATTATCACAAGTCAAAATACTCCGCCCGAAATAGTTACGGCGATTGACTATATAAACAATCACTATAAAGAGGACATAAACCTTGACATTATAACCGAAGTCGTGCATATCAGCAAATATCATTTTTCACGACTTTTCCACAAAGCAACGGGTGCAACGTTTCTGCAATATTTATACAATGTGCGTCTTGTAAACGTCCACTCACTGCTTGCCGAAACAAATTTAAACTTAAACGAAATCGCTATTCGTACAGGCTTTTCGTCAAGTGCGCATTTATCAAGAATTTTCAAGCAAGTGTACAATGTTTCACCGCAAAAATTCAGACGTATGTTAAAAGAGAAATCAAAAAAGCAGTGATTAACACTGCTTTTTATTATTGCTGAAGTTGTTTTTTGAATATTGTTCTGAAAATCAATCTTGCAAGCGGTCCTGCAAAAAATATTTGCCAGCACAATGCCATTGGAAAATTCATAGCTGTTGTTTGCAACCATACCGCAACAATTTCTTTGCCCGGATTTTTAAACAACAATGTTGCAATCATACTCATTGTCGGACACATAATACATACAATCATTGACGAAATTGCAAGCGTGATAAAGAACGGATTATCCACTCCCGGTCTTATAAATCTGAATGCAAGCTTTGTCGCAAGTTTTTCGACTGCGAAAAACTCAAGTATGAATGCGGCAGGCCACATTATAACCATTTCGTGAAATGCAAGCAAGAACACCTCATTGCTCATCTGTCCCTTGTTCAAGCTGATATTATAGCATATCATTGCGTACACCATAATAAAAGCCATAATCAGTGTGAAAATAATGTTTTGAAATTTTGTCTTTGGCATAAATTTTTACCCTCTTTTCTTAAATTTACGCAAAAAAACAACACATCCGTGTTGTTCGTTATCATCGTTAAGCACAATGTGTCGTTTCCAATTATATACCAAAGCATTATTAAATTGCGAGGATTATTTTAACATAACCAGTCTGTGTTGTCAATACCTTTCTCTAAAAATAATCAAAAATCACATCGCAAGATGTGATTTTTGGAGCTGTCGACAGGCTTAATTACTTACCCATTCTCCGACCGATTCGTTTGTTACAACATTTACGTTTCCGGAGAAATCGGACGTATAAAGCTTACCGCTTTTTTTATCCACAAAGTAAATTTTATCATTTTCAACATCGAATTTTTTTACTGCTTTATCATAAATACACGTCAAGTCGCTTGCGTCAAGACTGCCTATATAAAGTCCGTTATATGAAGTTATAAGTCTGCCGTCCGCAGTCTTTACATCGTCTGCATAACAAACATAATTATTGTCACTGCCGTCAAGATTTACGCGGTAAACTTCTTCACGGAAAGGGTTTTTATAATAAATCGTATCTCCCCACTGTGCAATAAGTTCAATATTTATCCATGACGCGTCGCCCTTTACGACCAAATGTTGATCTGTTCCGTCTATGTTCATACAATAAATATCTTTTCCGTTATCTTGATTTACAAACAGAATTTTATCTGTCGGCGTTTGCTTTTTACATATAAGCGAATTAATTTGATTTAAGGTCTTAACTTCACTTCCGTCACGGCTAATTCTCATCAAATTACCGTACCAAACACCGTTTTCGACAAACAGATAATCTCCGTAATAAAAACAGTTAAACGGATACAGCTTAACATCATTGTCACCCATGCTTAATTTCACAAGTGACGTTCCATCAAGAGTAATTCCGTACATTATATTGTCATTATCCAAGTTGAAATATATGTAATCCTTGTACTTTTTAGGGTATCTGACCGAATTGTCCGTAAGTCGTTCAACGTCGCCGCTGTCAATATTCATACGATAAAGAACGCCGCTCTTTTTTCCGCCGTCCGATTCCTGATAATATATCCACCCATCATCAACGGCAATTTTATTGACCGTTTTATTGATAAGTTCCTCTTCACCCGATATGTCATTTGCTCGGTAAAGGTGTCTGTCATTTTTAGACAAATAGTAAACATTATTGTCATACATCTCAAGTTCACAGACGCTGTTATCAGATAATTTCTGTCTGTTTGCACTGTTTTTGTCTACTGAATATAGCTTTTGATAGTCAGAATCGGATGCATAGTATACCGTACCGCTTTCGTTTATACGGCTGTCTATAACAACTCTGTTGTTTTCACCGTCCCAACCGACAGTTGCGCCTAAAGTTTCGGAAACCGCTCTTACGGGAACATATGTTCTGTCGTCAATTATTTTAGCAGGTACGTCAAGCTGAATTTGGTCAACCCAAATTGCCGAACCGTCTGAATTATATACTCCCGTACTCATAATTTGATTATCAACAGGCACGCATATAAATTCGCCGTTTCTCTCTGCCCAAACCGTTCTGCCGTTATTGTCCCACGACACATTTGCACCGAAAGCCTCAAATATCGCTCTCATCGGTACAAGTACACGTTCGTCAATATTCTTCGGATTAACGTCACATTCCAATTTTTCGCCGTCAATATATACTTCTATAACGTCATTAGCAAAAGCATTTACGCACGGCAACATAATTACTCCGCTTATCAAAAGTGCAATCAGTTTTTTCAAGATAATCGCTCCTTTATTACAGCATAAATATCATCATTTATATCTTCGACACTTCTTATTTTTCCGTTTTCAACACATGAAATATGTTTCCAGCCGAAACGTTTTGATACATATACTGCATTATCATAGCTTTTTTGAAGATACGATATATCACTCTCGTGTATATCCTTTTTATCCCCACCGTTTGACTTGTTCGCCCTGTCTTTCATTAATTCTATACCGTACTTTGGCGGCATATCAAGAAATATCGTAACGTTCGGACGCGGAAGTCCGTAAACATTGTATTCAAGGTCGTCAAGCCACGTTAAAAACTTGTCTTTTTCTTCTTGATTTTCGATTTTGCTTGCCTGATGTATAAGATTTGACGACACATATCTGTCTGCTAAAATCAATGTACCGTTTTCGTAATCCTTTCCCCAATCGGTTTTATACGTCGCAAATCTGTCAGCCGCAAAAAACGTTGATGTGGCATACGCATTCACATCTGACGGCTTGTCGCCGAATTCACCGTTTAGGTACATCTTTACAAGTGTTGACGATGGGTTGTCATACGCCGGAAACGACACAGACTTTATTTTTAATTCGTTATTTTCAAGACGTTTTTTTAAAAGTTCCGTCTGTGTTTGCTTTCCGCTCGCGTCAACGCCGTCAATCGCTATAAGTATCCCCATAATTTCTCCTAAAATCAGTCTTGTTTGTATTTTTTTCCTTTTGCAATTACCGTTGCCGCAAATTTAGGCAATTCCATCATTCTTCCTATACGCCAAGGCTCTTTGCAAAGTCTGTAAAACCATTCCATACCTGTTTTACAAAATATTTCAGGTGCGCGTTCAACTTTTCCGGCAAATACGTCAAGACTTCCGCCAATGCCCATCGCAACGCGTACTTTAAGTGCATCTCTGTTTCTTTCAATCCACTGTTCCTGCTTAGGTGCACCCAAACATACAAAAACAATATCCGCACCTGAATTATTGATTTCCTCAACAATTTCAGCTTCTTCTTCCGGCTTGAAATATCCGTTTCTTGTACCGACAATATTAAGGTCGGTGTATTCTTCCAAAAGCTTTTTCTTTGCCTCTTCCGCAACACCCGGCTTACCTCCGAAAAGGAACAGCTTGTGGTCTGTGTAATTCATTTTTTGCAAAACCTGTCTTGCAATGTCATATCCTGCCGCACGTTCGCTTATAGGCTTTTTCAAAATCTTTGACGCATGCACAACGCCTATGCCGTCGGCAGTAAGCAAGTCAGCATTATTAAGAAGTTTACAAAATTTTTCGTCTTTGTATGCAAGCATAATTATTTCCGAATTAGGCGTGTATACCGCATGAAACTTATCTTCGTCCAAAAAACGCATAATGCAGTCAGTAGCCTGTGAAATGTTCACCATGTCAACGTGAACACCAAGTATGTTTACTTTATCCATGTTCTTCTCCTTGCTTTGAATATATTTTATTTGCCACCACTCCGTCACTTCGTGACACCTCTCCTCAAGGAGAGGCTTTTCGGCTCCCAATGAGGGGAGCTGTCGGCATTGCCGTCTATGGGGTGGTTTTTTTGCGACCTATGATCGCCTCTACGGGTATCCTCATTTGCCACCACTCCGTCACTTCGTGACACCTCTCCTCAAGGAGAGGCTTTTTCGGCTCCCATTAAGGGGAACTGTCGCCATTGCCGTCTGTGGGTTGGCTTTTTATGCGACCAATGATCGCCACTACGAATATCTATTATCTGTTATCTATTTTTGTATACTCCTTACTGTGTACCATCGACTTATATGCCGGTCTGATAATTCTGCCGCAGCCGATAACTTCTTCAAGTCTATGTGCGCACCAGCCGACAATTCTTGAAATAGCGAAAAGCGGTGTATACATTTCGGTAGGTATGCCGAGCATTTTATAAACAAAGCCCGAATACATATCAACATTCGCACACATAACCTTATGATTATTTTTAACTTCCGCAAATACACCCGGTGTAAGACGTTCAACACTGCAATACAGTTTAAATTCCTTTTCAAATTCAGGGTGATTTGAAACAAGCTGACCTGCTTTTTCTTTAAGCAAAATACATCTTGGGTCACTGTATGTATAAATAGCGTGTCCCATACCGTATATAAGTCCCGAACCGTCAAAAGCCTCTTTACGAAGAATTTTTGCAAGGAAGGCCTTAACCTCCTCATCATCTTCCCAGTGCTTAACGTTTGCCTTGATTTCTTCCATCATACCCATAACTTTTGCGTTTGCACCACCGTGCTTAGGACCTTTAAGTGAGCCGATAGCCGCCGCAATAGCAGAATATGTATCAGTATCCGATGAAGAAACAACTCTTGTCGTAAATGCCGAATTGTTACCGCCGCCGTGTTCAGCGTGTATCATAAGCAATACATCAAGCATTTCCGCTTCTTCACGAGTATATTTATTATCGGGTCTTATCATATAAAGCAGATTCTCAGCTGTTGACAATCTTGGCTGCGGTGTGTGAAGATACAGACTTTTTCCGTCATGATAATGGCTCTTTGCCTGATAGCCGTATGCCGCCATTACAGGAAGTCTTGCAATCAATTCTATTGACTGACGCAAGATATTACCCGTTGAAATATCATCCGGATTTGAGTCATACGAATAAGATGCAAGTACGGAACGGGCAATTTTATTCATTATATTCTTACTAGGAGCTTTCAAAATCATATCTTCCGCAAAGCCTTCCGGCAATACACGAAGATTTCCGATAAGTCTTGAAAAATCGTCCAAAGTCTTTTTATCCGGAAGATGTCCGAATAACAGCAGATATGCTACTTCTTCAAAACCAAATCTCTTCTCTTTTTCACAGTTTTTAACTATATCTGTAAGGTCATAACCACGGTATCTCAAATGACCTTCCATAGGAATTTTTTCACCGTCATCAATATAGTAACCCAAAACCGCGCCGACAGAAGTAAGTCCTGCCATTACACCTGTACCGTCATCATTTCTCAAGCCTCTTTTAACGCTGTACTGCTTAAAAAGTTCCTTTGAAAACGGCTGATACACATCTGATGCTTCTTCTTGAAATCTCTCTTGTAATCTCTTTTTATCCTCTTCCTTTAACATATCTCCACTTCCCTTCCGCTCCGCTATATCAGAGCTTGAAATTTATATCAGACTTATTTGATTGTCCTCTCCCCTTAAAATTCCTCCGGCTGCCGGAATATTTTTTGGTCTGTAATGCTCAATGTCCTCAACTGTGCATTGTTCTTTGTCTACAACCTTAACAACCTTTGCGTCTTTTTTACGCAACGTTATTACCTGTATACCCTGTGTACTCTTTGTCGCTTTAAGCGGAATTTTTTCCGTATTAACCAATAACACTCTGTTATTATCCGACATCAGAACAACATCTTTATCTTCATCAAGAAGTCTTATATCACATATCGGCGACTTATTTCCGTATGCACCGATAAGTTTTTTACGGTTTGTCTTAGTTTCATAATTTGAAAGCGCAACTTTCGCCATTTTACCGTTTTCAAACGTAAACAGCATTTCGCCCTTATAATCCGTTGTTACAACAGTATACACTATTTTTTCATCTTCTTCAAGTCCAAGTATTCCCGGCAGGTACTCGCCCATAGTGCTTACCTTTGCATCTGCAAGGTCATATGTTTTCATTTTATATGCAACGCACTTATTTGAGAAGAATATAAGTTCGGATTTATTTGTCGATTCCATTGTCTGAACAATTTCATCTGTTTCCTTTAATTTATGCTCCGTTGTGCTTGAACGAAGTGATACGGCTGAAATCTTCTTAATATAATTATCTCTTGTTACGAAAATTGTAAGCGGATAATCGTCTATATTTTCCGTTTCGTTATACTCCGTTATTTCCTCACCGCTGATTAAAGTCGTCTTTCTTTCCTGACCGTATTTCTTTGCGATTTTCTTTAACTGGTCTGCGATAATATTCTTAACCTCGTTATCGTCACCCAAAATACGGTTCAGTTCTTCAAGTTCCTCCATAAGTTTTTCAATCTCTGCGGTTCTGTTTAGGATATATTCCTTGTTCAAACTGCGAAGTTTGATTTCCGCAATGTACTCCGCTTGAACTTCATCAATGTCAAATCCCTCCATAAGATTGGGAACAACATCGGTATCTTTTTCCGTATGACGAATTATTGCAATCGCTTTGTCAATATCAAGCAAAATCTTTTTAAGACCTGTTAAAAGGTGAAGTTTTTCGCTTTTTTTATCAATATCATATTTAATACCGTTTTTAACGCAGTTCATTCTGAACAGTATCCACTGCTGTAAAATTTGCTTAACGCCCAGAACCATAGGTCTTGCATTAATCAAGATATTGAAGTTACAGCTAAAACTGTCCTCAAGCGGTGTCAGTTTATAAAGTTTTGTCATAAGCATATCGGGATCAACGCCGCGTTTTAAATCAAGTGCGATTTGAAAACCGTCAAGACCTGTTTCGTCACGTGCATCTGAAATTTCTTTCAGTTTGTTCGCTTTTACAAGCTCCATAATCTTGCCGATTATCGCTTCAACTGTCGTTGTATAAGGAATTTCGTTGATTTCGATACAGTTATTTGCCTTGTCGTAAGTATATTTTGCACGAAGTTTAAAACTTCCGCGGCCTGTTTCGTAAATCTTACGCATTTCGCTTTCAGAGTAAATAAGGTCCGCTCCCATTGAAAAGTCAGGTGCAGGCATATATTTAATCACGTCCGCATTTTCGTTTTTCATACAAGCGATAGTCGCGTCACAAACTTCTTTAAGATTGAATGAACAAATATTACTTGCCATACCTACGGCAATACCTTGATTTGGGTTTATAAGAATATTCGGAAACGCAACCGGCAAAAGCGTCGGTTCTTTCATTTCACCGTCATAACTGTCTGTAAACTCAACCGTATTCTTATTAATATCCTTAAACAGTTCCGCACATATCGGATCAAGTCTTACCTCCGTATATCTTGACGCCGCATATGCCATATCTCTCGAATACTGCTTACCGAAGTTACCCTGCGACTCAACAAGCGGGTGCAAAAGTGCCTCGTTACCACGTGTTAAACGTACCATTGTTTCATATATGGCACTGTCACCGTGAGGGTTTAATTTCATTGTCTGTCCGACTACGTTAGCCGATTTTGTAAGTTTTCCTCCCAAAAGTCCCATTGTATACATTGTGTACAAAAGCTTTCTGTGAGCAGGCTTAAGTCCGTCTATTTCAGGAATTGCCCTCGATACGATAACGCTCATCGCATAGGGCATATAGTTCTGCTCAAGTGTTTCGGTAATGGGCTGTTCGTCTATCGGAGCATATATAATCTCTTTTTCTTCTACTTTCTTTTTCTTCCTTGCCATAAAATTCTCCTATCCTTTATGATAAGTCAAGCATTTCCATATATTTTCCGCCATTGTCGGCAATGTACTCTTTTCTGTCCGTAATATTATCGCCAAGCAATACGTCAAACATTCTCGATGTGCTTTCCGCATTTTCCGGCGTTACTCTTATAAGCCGTCTTGTTGACGGGTGCATTGTCGTAAGACTCATCATATCAGGCTCGTTTTCACCAAGACCTTTTGAACGTTTAATGTCGTATTCGTCACGTTCTTTCGACAATCCGTCCTCTGTAAATTTCTTTAATATTTCTTCCTTTTCGCCGTCTGTATACGCAAAATGTTTTTCACCCTTACGCTTTGTCTTTGTAATCGTTATTTCGTAAAGCGGTGATTCGGCAATATACACCTTGCCTTTTTCGATAAGTGTAGGCATAAGGCGGTATATCATTGTAAGAACAAGCGTTCTGATTTGGAAACCGTCAACGTCGGCATCTGTACAGATAATAACCTTGTCCCAACGCAAATTGTCAAGATTAAAACTTTCAATATTTTTATTATGAGCAGACTTAATCTCCACACCGCAGCCAAGCACTTTTACAAGGTCGGTTATAATATCGCTCTTAAAAATTCTCGGATAATCGGCTTTCAGACAATTCAGTATCTTACCTCTAATCGGCATAATCGCCTGAAACATCGGGTCACGCGCCAATTTACACGAACCTAAAGCCGAGTCGCCCTCCACTATATAAACTTCACGTTGTGAAACGTCCTTACTTCTGCAATCAACGAATTTTTCAACTCTGTTCGTTATATCCATTGTACCTGTAAGTTTCTTTTTTATATCAATTCTTGCCTTTTCGGCATTTTCACGGCTCTTTTTATTGACAAGAACTTGATTTGCGATTTTTTCGGCGTCTGTTTTGTTTTCTATAAAGTAAACTTCAAGCTGTTGACGTAAGAATTCCGTCATTGCGTCTTGAATAAATTTGTTATTTATCGCTTTTTTCGTTTGGTTTTCGTAACTTGTCTGAGTTGAGAATGAGTTTATAACAAGTGCCAAACAGTCCGCTACGTCCGCAAATGTTATTTTTGAATCGTTTTTATTATATTTGTCATTCTGTTTCAAATATCTGTCAATCGCATATACGAATGCGTTTCTTACCGCCTTATCGGGTGAACCGCCGTGTTCAAGGTAACTTGAATTGTGATAATATTCAAGCATATTGACTTTGTTTGAGAAACAGAATGCAACTTGCATTTTCATTCTGTAATCCTCTTTGTCCGCCCTGTCACGTCCCTCGCGTTCCATTTCCCACGTTTCAACAGTTGTAAAGCTATCATCGCCGACAGTTTCTTTAACATAGTCAACAATACCGTTCTCGTAATAATACTCGAACATTTCCATACCTGTTTCGGTTTCGTTGTAGAGAACGAATTTCAAGCCTGCATTAACCATAGCCTGCTTGTTTAAAACATCTTGAAAAAATTCAAGCGGTATATTTATATCGGTAAAAACTTCGGTGTCGGGTTTCCATTTTTGTACCGTTCCTGTCTGAACTCTTCTTGTTTCAGACTTTTGAAGTCCTCCGATGTTTTCGCCTTTTTCAAAATGCAATGTATACTGCGTTTTGTCACGCACAACGGTTACATCCATATATTCACTGCTGTACTGCGTTGCACACGCGCCAAGACCGTTAAGACCCAAACTGTACTCATACATTCCGCCTTTATTGTTATCATACTTACCGCCCGCGTACAATTCACAATATACAAGCTCCCAGTTAAATCTGCCCTCGCCCTCGTTATAGTCAAGAGGTATTCCGCGGCCGTGGTCCTTTACTTCTATGGATTTATCCATAAAACGCGTAACTTCTATTAAACTTCCGTAGCCCTCACGAGCTTCATCTATTGAATTTGATAATATTTCAAAAAAAGAATGTTCACAGCCTTCAAGACCGTCTGAACCGAATATTACAGCAGGACGCTTTCTTACTCTGTCCGCACCCTTTAGACTTGTTATGCTGTCATTTCCGTATTCCTGTTTCTTTTTCGGCATAAACTAACCGTCCTTTCGTGTATTTTCGCTTTCAGCTATAAAAATACTATTATATCTTATTAATTATACTACTATATAGGTTGTTTTGTCAAACGCCGTAAGGCAACATTTAGATTAAATGAATGTTACACACTTCTTTATTATTTGTTCAATATTGATAAAACAACCAAATGATTACAGAGAAAATGATACATTGCGTAAAAAAAATATTTTCCTATTGTTTTACGACATTTTTTATGCTAAAATTATAATGTATATACAATGTATATACAGTTTATTAATACATTAATTTTAACGATTTGAGGTTTTAACTATGAATACCGCATATATATATCTTCAACTGTATAAACTTTTTGATGACGTAACGCCTGTTCCTGTTGACTGTGGTCAGCTTTGTGACAAGGCTTGCTGTAAAGGTGACGACAGCGGAATGTTTCTTTTTCCGGGTGAAAAAGAAGTTTTTAATCTGTTAAATCCCGATTGGGTACGAATTGAAAAGACAGACTTCACATATGATTATAACGGAAAAACATATACCACGCCTATAGCTATGTGTCAAGGTTATTGTGACAGATATCAACGTCCATTAGCCTGTCGGATTTTTCCGCTTACACCGTATCTTGACAAAAGCGGTCATATGGATATTATCGTTGACCCACGCGCAAAAGGCGTCTGTCCTATGGCTAAAGGTTTTTATCTTGAAGATTTTGACGCGGTTTTCATTAAAAATATTAAAAAGGCATTTTCTTTACTTATGAAAAACAAGCAATTTAAAGCCTTTATGGTTGAATATTCAAAATACTTAGATGAATTTAAGCGTTTTTATAAATAATTAAACATTATTCAGAAAGGATATAATTTTAATGCAGGAAAATAACAATGAGAACGAGAAAACTCCAAACGAAAATGATGCAAACGAAGTAATGCAAAATTCTGAAAATACAGAAACAAATGATACCGAAAAAACAGATGTTACTCCTGTCAGTGAAGAAAACGTTTCCGAAAGCGAATTGACGGAAAATAACGAGTCTGATGTTTCCAATACAATCAATGAAGAAGAAACAGCCGATAATTACAGTTTTGACGATGAGGAAGATGATTTTGCAATTTCTCCCGAAGAAAATGACGAAACAGCTCCGTCTGAGCAAGACGACAATGCAGACGACGATACAGAAACAGATATTGAAAAAGAACAGAGAAAAGCTGAACTTACCAAAAAAATCAAAGCAGGATTAAAAAAAGCGGCTGTTCCCGCTTTAATCGCAGTTATCGTACTGATTTGTACTTTCATTGCATTTTTCATATATTCCCTTTCTACTATAAAAGAAGATAAGGTTATGAAAAATGTGTACATAGAGCAGTTGGACGTTGGCGGTCTTACATATGACGAGGCGCTTGATTCAATAAACGCAACATATCTTTTACAGAATACTGCAATCACATTGACTTCAAACGGTCAGACATACGAAATAAACGGCTCAGACATCGGACTTACAGCAATTGCGGAAGATACCGCAAAAAAGGCTTTCGATTACTGCAAATCGGACAGCACATTAAAAAATGCATTTGCCGCTATTGAACTTATGTTCAAACCACACATAATCGTTCCTGCCGTACAAGTCGATACCGAACAGCTTGACGCAAAGCTTAACGAATTCGGTAACATTGCACTTGGCGAAAGAAAACAGCATTACGTTGAATTTAACGACGACGGTACACTTACAATATATTCCGGTAAGACAGGTTATAATTTAGACCCATCAACCGCCGAGCAAGAAGTTATTACCGCTCTTAGCAATGAAATTTTTAATAACATCGCGGTAACATTCACTTCTGCTCCACCGGACGAAATGACTGTTGAATCACTTGACGCACTTGTATACAAAGACCCGACAGACGCAAGATACGAAGTCAACGGAAATGATGTAAACATAGTCGCAGGCGATACGGGACGTTACATAAATAAAGATGAGGCTGCAGCAATTATAGGAAATGTATACGAAGGCTGTGAACCTGTCACATTGCCATTCTACGTTTCATATCCGACCGTTGACGAAAACACATTAAGAGAAAAATTATTTTCGGCAACATTGAGCAGTTATTCAACATCATACGGCGGTTCGACCGCAAACAGATGTGCCAACGTTGCAAGAGCGGCAAGCCTTATAAACGGCAAAGTCATCGCACCCGGTGATGTATTTTCATTCAACGACACAGTCGGTCACCGCACAATCGAAAACGGTTTCTCTACCGCAAAAGAATACGTTGACGGCAAGAGCGTTGACGGTATCGGCGGCGGTACTTGCCAAGTCAGCAGTACTCTTTATTCGGCGGTATTGTATGCCGACCTTTCGATTGTTGAACGTCTTAACCATATGATGACCGTAGGTTATATTCCGCTCGGTCAGGACGCAACCGTTTCGGACGGCGGAGTTGATTTCAAATTTAAAAACAACACCGACTATCCGATTAAAGTTTCGGCTTACACAAGCGGTGCAACAATCACTGTAAGCATTATCGGTACTGATTGGGAACCTCACAGAGAAGTTAAAATTTCAAACACTTCTTCAACTTCCGGCAAAAATACCGTTGTTCATTCAACAAGATATGTATATGTCAACGGTGAGCTTATCTCAACCGATACGCTTAATACAAGTACATATATGCCGCACGAGCCATAATGCAAATTGCATAAATGAAAATAATATAAAACTTAATATTTTTTCATTTTACCCCTTGCAAACATTTTTAAATTATGGTATTATAATATTAATCTTACAGCAAAGACGTTGTATAACAGAGCGAAAACTCTGTTATATTACGTCTTTTTTTGTATAATAAAAACATTATACAAAAACAAAATATTTAAAGAACGGAGAATTGATATGTTTAACTCAGATTTGACAAAGCACCTCGCAGAGCTTTCAAAGCTTGAATTTACAGATGAAGAGCTAGAACAAATGACGGCTGATATGACAAATATCATAGCTATCATGGATAAAGTATGTGAATTTGATACATCAAAGCCTGCCTATGCACTTGATGCGGTTGACTATAAAGATTTAAGGGCGGACGAACATCGAAATTCGTACCCTACCGAAGAAATTGTTAAGAATGCGAAGAATGTTAAAAATAACAGTTTCGTAGTTCCTAAAGTAGTTTAACAGTCAAGAGAAAGGATTTGATTAACGTGGCTTTAAAAAAACTGAGAGAAATGCTTGACAGTAAGGAGATCAGTGCGGTTGAACTTACCGAGCAATATTTTGACAGAATAGAAAATTCAGATAAAGAAATAAACAGTTATATAACAGTGTGCAAAGAAAACGCACTTGCGGACGCAAAGAAAGCACAGGAAGTTATCGACAGTGGCAACAGCGGTGCATTTACGGGATTGCCTATTTCGGTTAAAGATAACATATGTACACTCGGTGTCAAGACAACCTGTGCATCACATATGCTTGATGACTTCATTCCTCCGTATAACGCAACGGTAATGGAAAAATTAAAGAAAGACAACATCGTTATGCTCGGCAAAACAAATATGGACGAATTTGCAATGGGTGGTTCTTCTCAAACATCATATTTCGGCGGTGTTAAAAACCCTTACGACTTAACTCGTGTTACAGGCGGTTCTTCCGGCGGTGCCGCAGCAAGCGTAAGTGCCGACCTTTGTGCCGCCGCACTCGGTTCGGATACAGGCGGTTCTGTTCGTCAGCCTGCTTCATTCTGCGGTGTTACAGGTCTTAAACCGACATACGGCACTGTTTCAAGATGGGGACTTATCGCATTCGCATCTTCACTTGACCAAATCGGCGTTATCGCAAAGTCTGCCGAAGACACAGGCTATATGCTTGAGGGCATTTACGGCTATGATGAAAATGACGCCACATCAAGCAAAAAATCAGAGGGCAACTATAATTCACTTATCGGAAGTGATGTAAGCAAATTAAAAATCGGTGTACCGAAAGAATTTTTCGGTGACGGTCTAAATGACGAAGTTAAAACGGCTGTTTTAAACGCCGTTGAATATTACAAAAAACTTGGCTGTGAAATAGTTGACGTTTCACTTCCGAGTCTTGAATATGCGGTTTCGGCTTACTACCTAATTTCATCAGCCGAGGCGGCAAGCAACCTTTCACGTTTTGACGGTATCAAATACGGTCTTAGAAGCGGTCTTGGTGAAGACTTTAACGACCTTATTAAAAATTCACGCCGTGAAGGATTCGGTCAAGAGGTTAAAAGAAGAATTATGCTTGGCAACTACGCACTATGTTCGGGTTACTATGACGCATATTATAAAAACGCAACGCGTATAAGAACGCAAATAAGAAACGAATATTCCGATATATTCAGCAAGTGCGATGTTATGCTTACACCGACCGCACCGACTACGGCTTATAAAATCGGTGAACAGGAAAACGATCCCGTTAAAATGTATCTTGCCGATATTTATACAGTAACCGTAAACATTGCCGGACTTCCCGCAATTTCCACAACCTGCGGTTACGATTCAAAAGGTTTGCCTATCGGTATGAGCCTTATCGGAAAAGCATTTGACGAAAAGACAATAATAGCAGTATGCGACAGATTTGAAAAAGACTTTGAAAGAAAGGAGATTGTACTATGAGATACCAACCCGTAATAGGACTTGAAATTCACGCGGAATTATTGACAGATTCAAAAGTATTCTGTACTTGTCAGAATGAATTCGGCGGCAGCGAAAACACTCGTGTATGTCCAAGATGTTCGGGACTTCCGGGTACACTTCCCCTTTTAAATCAAGGTGCGGTAAGGCTTGCCGCAAAGGCAGGTTTTGCACTTGACTGTACCGTAAATAATTACAGTGCATTCGACAGAAAGAATTATTTTTATCCCGACTTGCCTAAAGCATATCAGATAACACAATTTGACCACCCGATCTGTACAGGCGGTTATATAACCGTCACAGGCGGTAAGGACATCAGAATTAACCACATTCACATTGAGGAGGACGCGGGTAAGCTTGTGCATGACGATTATGAGGGCATTTCAATGGCTGACTATAACCGTTGCGGTGTACCGCTTATTGAAATCGTAACAGAGCCGGACTTCCGTTCAATCGAAGAAGTTCAAGACTTTGTTGAAAAACTTGCTTTGCGTTTAAAGTATGCAGGCGTGTGTGACGCAAAAATGGAGCAAGGCTCAATGCGTGTTGATGTTAATATTTCAATTATGCCTGTCGGCTCAACCGAATTCGGTACCCGTGCCGAACTTAAAAATCTGAACTCATTAAAAGCAATCGGTCGTGCGATTGAATATGAAATAAACCGTCAAGCGGAAATTCTTGATAACGGCGGTACTGTTATTCAGGAAACAAGACGTTACAACGACAACCACGGCGATACAAAGGCATTACGTTCAAAAGAGGATGCACACGATTATCGTTACTTCCCTGAGCCGGATATTCCTCCGGTATTCCTATCGGACGAAGAAATTGAGGACATAAGAAAGTCAATGCCGGAAATGCCGCAAGACCGTTTTGTACGTTATACGGAAAAGTACGGACTTCCGACAGATGACGCTAATCTTATTATATCAAGCAAGGAATTTTCAGATTTTTACGATGAGTCTGTAAAAATAAATCCGGACTACAAACAAATTTCTAATCTGATGCTTGTTGAACTTAACAGAAACCTTAACGATTCCGAAAAGACTATTTCAGATGTAACATTCTCCCCTGCCGATTTGGCAGAACTCGTTAAAATGTCAACAGACGGCGTTGTTTCAAAAAATGCCGCCAAGGATATTTTGAAGATTATGTTCAATAACGGCGGTAAGCCTATTGATATTGCCAAAGAAAACGGATTTATTATGGACAATGACACATCGGGTCTTGAAGAAATTATTGATAAAATTATAGCCGAAAACGCAGACAGTGTTGAAAGCTACAAAAACGGTAATCAAAAGATTTTCGGTTTCCTTATGGGACAAGTGGTACGCACAGCGGGTAAAGGTGCAAACCCTAAACTTGCTAAGGACTTATTGACTGAAAAATTAAAATAAAGGTGGAATTAATATGCAGAAAATAGATGGTTCACAGCTTATAAGCGAAATCACTCTTGACGATTTGCAAAAAGCTGTCGGCGGTTCAATAAGCTTTTGTGCTTGTGTGCATAAGCTTAGAAAAATGAGCGGTTTCTCATTTGTAATACTTCGTACGGGAAGATATATTCTTCAATCCGTTTATTCAAAGGATAAATGTACAGGCGATTTTGACTCACTTTGTGAGGGTGCTTATATCAAAATCACAGGTGACGTAAAAGAAGAAAAACGTGCTAATCACGGCTATGAAATAACTCTTTCTTCGTTTGAAATACTTTCAAAACCTGCAGAGGAATACCCTCTTCACGTTTCAAGCAAAAAGCTAGGCTGTTCAATCGAAACTTCAATGGCACACAGAAGTGTCGCACTTCGTCACCCTGAACAGAGAGCGGTATTTAAAATTGCAGAGGGCGTTGTGTCGGCATTTCGTGAATTTATGTTGAACAATAACTTTACAGAAATACATTCACCAAAAATCGTTGCGGCAGGTGCTGAGGGCGGTGCTAATATATTCAAATTGAAATACTTTGATAAAGACGCATATCTTGCACAAAGTCCGCAGTTCTACAAACAGACTTGCGTAGCATTCTTTGACAGAGTGTTTGAAATTGCCCCTGTTTACAGAGCCGAAAAACACAACTCTACACGTCATTTGAACGAATATATCGGACTTGATTTTGAAATGGGATTTATCAACGATATGCATGATGTTATGGCTATGGAAACGGCTATGCTTAAATATGTTGTTGAGTATTTGCCGAAACATTACAGTGACGAGTTGGAGCTTTTAGGTGCAACATTGCCTGTTATCAATGAAATCCCTTCGGTAACATTCTTTGAGGCACTTGATATTCTCGGCAAGTCACATAATCAATTTGACCTTGATCCTACAGATGAAGTTAAATTGTGCGAATACGCAAAAGAGAATTATGACAGTGAATTTATATTCGTTGAAAAGTTCCCGGGATTAAAACGTCCGTTCTATGCAATGGATTCGGCAGACGACCCTAAACTTGCCGAAAGTTTTGACTTGCTTTTCAGAGGTCTTGAAATCACAACAGGCGGTCAGAGAATACACGATTATAACGAACTTCTTGAAAAAATGAAACGTTATCATATGGAGGAGGGCGACCTCGGTGCATATACCGATATATTTAAGTACGGTATGCCACCGCACGGCGGACTTGGTATCGGTCTTGAACGTGTCGTTATGAAAATGCTTGGTCTTGCAAATATCCGTGAGGCAAGCTTGTTCCCAAGAGATATTCACCACCTCGATCCGTGATGATATGATTATTTAATGTACTTTCGTAGGGGCGACCAATGGTCGCCCTTTTATTTTGCTCATTTGCCATACCTCTGTCGTTTCACGACTGCTCCCCTCAATGGGAATACAGCAGTGGCAATATTACACATTAATTTTTAAAACTCCAAAATTTTTGTTTTTTTTATCAATTATGGATAAATCAAAAAAACAATGCAAATAATATTTAACACAAATATAAATTTATTTTGGAGGAAAAACGATGAAAGCAACAGGAATTGTAAGAAGAATAGATGATCTCGGAAGAGTTGTTATTCCAAAGGAAATACGACGCACTATGCGAATCAGAGAGGGCGATCCTCTTGAAATTTATACAGAAAAAGACGGTGAAGTTATTTTTAAAAAATACTCCCCAATCGGCGAGCTTGGTGACTTTGCCGCAAATTATGTTGAAACACTTGCCAAAGCAAGCGGACACGGTGCTTGTATAACCGACCGTGACAATGTCATTGCAGTATCGGGATTACCGAAGAAAGAGCTTATCGAAAAGCCTGTAAGCAGTGAGCTTGAAAATGTAATGAACGAAAAAATCATTGTAAGCTACAAAGACGGCAAACCCGTTTCAGTCGCTGACGGTGTTGAAAAATACAATGCGGGCGTTGTTGTTCCGATAGTATCGGAGGGTGACACGATCGGCTCTGTTTTGTTCATTTTAAAAGAGGGTGAAACTGCGTCTGAAGTCGAAGAAAAATTAGCAGAATCCGCCGCCGGTTTTTTAGGCAAGCATATGGAAGGCTGAAAAGGTTGCCTGCAATGTAAAAGGTGACTGCATTTTGCAGTCACCTTTTATTTATCTTCTTCGTTTATCAAATTTACGTCGTTTTTTAAACTTTTCACGTTCTTCATAACGTCTGTGTTGTTCTGTCCTTCTATGCGGTTTTGCCTTATATATTTCGTTCTTCTTTTTCTTTTTCGGTGCAAGATACTTAAATATACCTTTACCCTCAAATTTCTTTGTTTTACCGAGATACAATACAACCGCTATTGCCGCCAAGCAAAGTACCGCTACTATGCTTACAATCGCAACTGCCGCTCCTCCGCTCTTTCTGTCGTGATGTCCCTTTTCCTGCGGAAGTGCTTCATTCGGTTCAAATGACGGCATTGGTCCAGGCATCTCAACCGGTCCTACAAGTGCCGGCTTTTTTGTCGGTCTTGGTGTCAGGGACGGCTTTGGTGATGTTGATTCCATAGGCGAAGCCGTTTTTGTCGGTTTCATTGTTCCCGTCACCTTAGTCGTTGTCTTTGGTTTTGTTGTCGTTTTAGGCTTTGTTGTTGTTTTCGGTTTCGTTGTTGTCTTTGTTGTCTTATTTGATTTTGATGTACTTGATGATGTCTTATTTGACGTATTGCCTGAAGATTGTGCTTTTGTCGGTGCAGGTGTTTCAAACACAACCGAATCATTCACGTCAAAATTAAAGAATGTCGCTTTATTCTGCAACTTTCTCAAATGGCTTGTAAGTGCACACACTGCCAAAGACGTTGCCTCACTGTTACTCTTTCCCTTACCGGTCGAAAATCCACCGTCTTTTTGCTGATACTGCATTAAGCCGTCTACCGCACTGCCGTTTTTAGCCACAAATCTGCCGTCATTGTCAGCATTAACCCCCAACGTATCAAGTGCGATAACAGTCATTGCCGTTGATTCAAGGTCACCCCAATCACCGTCCTTGTCCTGTTCTGTCGACAAATAATTAAGTGCGTCTTCAACCGCATCTTTAGGGCTTAAATCAAGCACATAACCCGTCTGATTTTGCGTTATCGTATACGCACCGCTTGTTTCGCAATAAGGTGCAAGCGCCGTAATTGCAATTGCGGTACTGTACACGCTGTCATCAAAACTGCCGTTCGTATTTTGATGTGACAATATCCCGGCAAGTATATCGTTTCTGTTTGACAATGCCCATTCAGGAGTTTCAAAACTCTTTGAATCAAGAGCAATAAGTCCCCACGAATATCCGTTTACACCCTCTTTTCCGAGTGGTGAAACATTATCTCTGTAATAAATACCGTCCGCAACCAAGTCACGTCCGCCGACGTTTCTCGGATCACCGCCTGACGCTATCGTTGCAAGCACTGTTCTTTGCATAGACGAGGCATTATGTTCTTCGCCGTAACCTGCCGCAACTCCGTCAAGACCAGCCAAATATCTGCTGTAATCATAGTTTTTACCCATTCGGTTCAAAGCCATAATATAAAAATCAGAACTGTATGATCCGATTCCGTAAAACGGACTATCCTTATCAGCTTTCCATTCTATTGCTTTTTCTATAGCACTTTTTATGTCGCTTTCACTTGTTTCCGCATTGACGCACACTGTCGGAATCAGCATCGAAGTGCATAAAACAGCCGCCATGATTTTTTTCTTCATATTAAAAATCCCTTCTGACTTTAAATACTCTATATCAGTTTATCATTATACCATACATTACTAACAGTTTTCAACCATTATTCTTTACAAAATTCATTATATTTTCATTACAAATTTTATCGTCATATTAAACTAAATTCACTGTTATTTAATTATCAATTTTTATCAATTTATGATATGATAAAATTTAAGGGAGAATTGGAGGTATTTTTATGAAAAAACTTTTATGCACGGTACTTTCGACAGTGCTTGCTATATCATCGGCAGCGGCTTTAAATATGTCTGCGTATGCTGACAGTGCAAACACGCAACAGGTAAGCTACAACTATTGGTATAATTCTTCTACAGGATATACCGATGAAAATGTGCACACACGTCAAATGGAAAAACTTGACCGCGGTCTTATCGCAATAAAAACAGACGGCGGTGTATATTTAAGTTGGCGATTATTTGACAGTGAGGACAATATTTTCGGCAGTGCCGATAAAAATGTGTCATTTAATGTATATCGTGACGGCAAAAAAATAAGCGAAGTCGCAACCAAAACAAATTATGTTGATTCAACCGTTGGTACAAATTACAGTGTTGCACCCGTTATGAACGGTGTTGAGGGAGATAAGTGCGACGCAGTAACGGTAAATGAAAACAGTTATTTTGACATACCGCTTTCAAAACCTGATGATGAAACAATTTATGACCCATCAGGCAATGAGCTTGCTACATATTCATTCTTCCCTGCCGACTGTTCAACGGGTGACGTTGACGGCGACGGAGAGTACGAAATAATCGTGAAATGGACATCTTCCGAACATGACGTCGGTTCGCCTGGTGACCCTGCATATTCCGGCACGGTACATCTTGCCGCATACAAATTAGACGGTACAAAGCTTTGGAAGAACGATATTGCACTCGGTAAAAACGTATATTCAAGTGCACACACACTTCAGTTCCTTGTATACGACTTTGACGGCGACGGCAAATCTGAAGTAATGTGTCAAACTTCACTCGGTTCAAAGGACGGACAAGGCAAATATGTTTCAAATGCCGCACAAACCGATGAAGAAATTAAAGCAATAACAGATGAAGAAAATTCAACTGCCGATTACAGAGGTTACGGCAGAATTACCGAAGGTAAAGAATTTTTGACAGTATTCAACGGTGAAACAGGTGTCGCAATGGACACTATTAATCTTCCGACAACTCGCGGAAGTGAAAACGGTGTAGATTACGGCGACGATTTCGGTAACCGTTCAAATCGTTTTGTATCCGACATTGCCTATCTTGACGGCGAAAAGCCGTATGCAATATATTTAAGGGGCTACTATTTCGGCAGAAACGGCAAACAGCGTACAAGTATTGCCGGTATAAGCTGGGACGGTACAGCTTTATCCCCTACTTATCGTTTTGATACGCAAAAAGGTCAAGAGGGATATTACGACGGTGCTTATCAATATGTCGGAAACGGCAACCACAACTGTACCGTTGCCGACGTGGATAATGACGGCAAAGACGAATTTATCACAGGCGCATTATGTATGGAAGTCAATGACGACAACGAATTCCGTCCTAAATGGTGTACATATTTACAGCACGGTGACGCACTTCATATAGGAAACTACGACCCTACACATACCGGTTTTGAATTTTTCACAGTCCACGAGGACAGCGGAACAAACAGCCTTAGCGGTAATGACATAACTCTGGATTTCGGTATGTCTGTTATTGACGCCGAAACAGGCAATATTATGTTCCACGAAGGTGCGTCCGATGACACAGGTCGCGGTGTTATGGCGAATGTCGGTGCCGGCGGATACTATCAAATTTGGAGTGCAAAAAACTCTGCAAGACAATCTAACGGCGGCACTGATTTCACAACTGCCACTTCACTTACAGGCAGAAATACACCTTCAATGAATTTCCGTATTTTCTGGGACGGCGATTTATATGACAACTTGCTTGACGGTGCAAATATCACCGATTGGAACGGCCGTAATATGAGTAATATATTCAGTGCCAGAAATTATGATTGTGTTTCAATCAACGGTACAAAGGCAAATCCGTCACTTCAAGCCGACCTTTTCGGTGACTGGAGAGAAGAAGTTGTCTACCCTACAACAGACGGAACGGCTCTTAGAGTATTCTCAACAACCGATACGACAGATTATAAAATCAAAACACTTATGCAAGACCCTGTATACCGCAGCGGTGTTGCGGCGGAGCAAACGGCGTACAACCAGCCTCCGCATGTCGGTTTCTATATGGGTAAAGAAGTGTTTGACACAAGAACACTTACAAGCATAGCCGTAACAACACAACCTACAAAAACTTCATACGTTCCGGGCGAATCGTTTGACAGAACAGGTATGGTTGTAAAGGCTAATTATTCGGACGGTACTTCGGAGGAAATAAACACTTATACGGTTTCCGAAATCGACAAAGATATAATCGGTGAACAGACACTTACTGTTTCGTACTTAGGCAAAACGACCGATTTGAAAATAACGGTAAAATCTGTTTCAAGAATTACTGCACAGACTTCAAAATCAACATACTATCTCGGTGAAAATATCGATAAAAACACAATTACAGTTACCGCATATTACTCTGACGGTACTTCATCGGTGCTAAACTCAAACGAATTTGAAGTGACAGGTTTTGGAAACACGCTTGGTAAACAAACTCTTACAGTAACGTATTTAAACAAAACCGCATATTTAACAATTCAGTTATTGGACGCAAACATTGCCGCACTTAATAAACTGTATGAAACATCAAGCACAACATCAGAATTAACAACGGCACAAATAGGCAGTTATTCGGGTGACTTCACGCTCGAACATACAGTGAAAATCAATTCAATGCCTGCAGACGGTAACAAATACAAAAACAGTGCAGCAGGATTTTTCGTAAGATTTATGGCTGACAAGCAAACAGGCGGCGGCTGGTATATTACAAAAAAATCTGATACTGAATTGAATGTTGCATGGAAAAACACAAGAGCGTCTTCCGTAGGCACAATCAAGCTTGGCGAAACATATACTTTCCGCTACAACTTTACAAATGTCGGCAACGGAAACGGTGCGACTGTTACGTTGACTGTTATTGATTCAACGGGTAATACGGTTGCCTCAGCGAGTGACCTTAACCTTAGAAACTTCTCCGACACAGCAACCGGTAGGACTTCACCTATCACATACGTTCAGATTTATAATCAAGCCAACGCAAACTCAACATCAAGTGTTGAATTTGCAAATGCAAGATATTACACTACAAGTGAAATAACCATAAACGGTCAGAATGTTGCTTTAAACATCGGTTGCCTGACAGATATGAAAGGATATGCCGCAAAATATTCAAACGGTATTTTGACAGACTTAGCCGATATTACGCCTACAACAACCGGACAATCTACTGTTTTACTTCAATTTGAACCTGATAAAGTGTTTATTTGGAACGATATGACTCCTGTTGATTTTTGGCAAAAAACAGAATAATTAAATCAAAAGGTGTTGCAATATGCAACACCTTTTTGATTTATAAATACATATTAATTATCAATAACTTCCTTAGCCATATTAATAAGTCCCTGCTTATCAAGCGGTGAATCTATTGCCGTAATATTATAATAAATTCCGTCCTGTTCCCACTCAACGCCTTGCACTTGTGAAATTTCAACCTTCTCCGCACCGTAGCTGAATACATATTTACCGCTTTCCTCGTCTTTCATATCCTGTTCAGTCTGCTGATAATCAGCCGGAACAACCTTATTTACATACGATATATATGCTATTGCTATGCCGTTATAATCGCTTACTTCGCTGTTTCCTTGGTCTTTATGGCTGTCCGCGTAAGTGTCGGCACGTAACATAACTTTGTCACCGTCTTTTTCATAATCAGCCTTAAACGATTTATACTTTTCTTCTGTTCCGTTTTCTTCGTCAACATACTTATTTTTTCCGTTATGTCCGCCTTTAAATGTATAGCCGTTTGAAAATTGTTCGACAATCTTCGGTGAAAAGCCCACATTTTTATTAAGCGTTTCCGTAACAGGAATTGTTGTATAATCAGGCTTTGTTGATGTACTTCCCACAACATAATTGACTGCACCTTTTGACGCAAATGCCACTGTGCCGACAGCCAATACTGCCGCCGCAATAATGATACTCTTTTTAAAAGATACTTTTTTCATTTTTACATTCTCCTTTTCAAAACTATCCAACGTCATACAAAGTTTATTATGAAAATTTTCACTTGGTTTCGGAAAGGCATTTTTCCAATCATATTTATTCATCTTCAAGTTCCTCCTTTAAATTTTTACGACCGATATGCAGACGGCTTTTAACCGTTCCGACAGGAATTTTTAATATATTCCCTACTTCTTCGACAGAATAACCTTCTATATAGTGTAGCATTATTACTATTCTGATTTTGGGTTTCAGCTTTTTAACCGCATTATAAAGCTCGGTGTAGTTTGAATTGTCCTTATATTCAAAACTGTTGTTACAGTCCTCTATCGAAACAACCCTTTTATATTCACGCAACTTTTTATAACATTCGTTTATTAAAATTCTTATAAGCCACGTTTTGAAATACTTTTCTTCTTTAAGAGTGTGAATTTTCGTATATGCCTTTAAAACAGCCTCCGAAACAACATCTTCACAGTCACTTTCACTTTTAAGCATACCCTTTGCAATATGGTACATTGTATTCTCTGATTTCAGAACTTCTTGTGTAAATTTTTCTCTGTCCATTGGATTTTACCTTTCTGTATAAACATCAGCGCTTTTTGTTTGTACATTAGTTAGATAGTCATGGGCGGCATTTGGTTCATTTTTATATAAAAAAACCGACGAAAAATTTTCGTCGGTTTAAAAAACGTATTTAAGCTGTCATCACGGTTGTTTACCGATGTAAGCAAGGATACCGCCGTCAACATATAGAATGTGACCGTTTACAGCATTTGATGCATCTGAAGCAAGGAATACAGCAGGACCTGTAAGTTCTTCAGCTTGTAGCCATCTGCCTGCAGGAGTTCTGCCGCAGATAAACTGGTCGAACGGATGTCTTGATCCGTCAGCTTGCTTTTCTCTTAGCGGAGCTGTTTGAGGTGTAGCTATGTAACCAGGGCCGATACCGTTACATTGAATGTTGTTAGCACCGTATTCTGAACAGATGTTTCTTGTAAGCATCTTTAGACCACCCTTAGCAGCAGCATAAGCTGATACAGTTTCACGGCCAAGCTCTGACATCATTGAACAGATGTTTATAATCTTACCATGACCCTTCTTAATCATTGAAGGAATAACTGCCTTAGATACGA
>ERZ838516.1093-NODE-1093-length-38177-cov-4.590053_pt1 | contig 38177 bp, 31 predicted proteins | sample MGYA00519910_ERZ838516 | MGnify/ENA primary metagenome ERZ838516 (study PRJEB31850, sample SAMEA3708837) | human gut metagenome | biome: human gut; feature: human-associated habitat; material: faeces | place: China | collected 2014 ... | reverse complement strand
AAATACCAATAACAAATTTATGAAAAAAAATCGAAGTCTCTTTTGAAATCCGATACAAAGGTATCGTTTTGTCATCGTAACCTTGTCACTTATGTATTAAGTTTCGGTTACACTATGATTACATTCAAAATATATGCCTATATACGGCACATGAACGTAAAGGTTTCATAATTAATCAAAATTAATTCTTAATTGCAAAGGATCATCGGTAGTTAATTCTTCGAAAGGATTTGATACAGAGAGACCTAGAAGGCGTATTCTAAATTGCGTAAGTTCTAAATCTTTGAGTAATTTTTTGGCTAAGGGAAGAATATCCTGTTTTGTTCGTAACTCGTGTGCCATAGTGACACTACGTGTCTTTTGGGTAAAATCGTGGAATTTGATTTTCAAGGTTAGGGTATGTCCTTTGAAATCAGACTTTTCTAGTCGGAGAATTAATTCCGTTGTCACGTGGTACAGTTCTATGATGACAGCGATATAGTTCGTCAAGTCATTCTCGAAGGTACTTTCACAGCCTACGGATTTACGGATTCGTTCGGGGGTAACCATTCTGGGATCGATGCCATTGGCAAAATCGTGATACAAGGTACCGGCTTTCCCGAAATTGCGGGTAAGGAATGTCAGTGTACATTTCTTGAGGTCAGCCCCCGTGTGTATGCCTAGTGAGTGCATTTTACGAGCCGTGACTTTGCCGATACCCCAGAATGCCTCGATCGGGAGTTTGGAGATAAAAGCGGGGGCCCGGTCAGGATGTATGGTGTAAAGCCCGTCGGGTTTCTTGTAATCGGACGCGATCTTGGCAAGGAATTTATTGTAAGAGATTCCGGCGGAGGCCACGAGTCCTAGTTTTTCTTTAATCTCTTTCTTGATTTCTCTGGCGACATCGACGGCTAACGGGATGTTTTTTTTGTTCTTGGTCACGTCTAGAAATGCCTCATCGAGTGCAAGGGGTTCGATCATGTCCGTGTATTCGTGGAATATTTCGTGAATCTGCATGGATACCGATTTATAGTATTCCATGTGAGAACCGACGAAAATGAGGTCGGGACAAAGCTGTTTGGCTTTCATGGACGACATGGCAGAACGTATGCCATAACGGCGAGCCTCGTAGCTGGCGGCAGCCACGACCCCGCGTTTCTCCGGACGCCCCACGACAAGCGGTTTTCCCCTGTATTCCGGGTGATCCCGTTGTTCGATAGAGGCGTAGAACGCGTCCATGTCGATATGAATAATTTTTCTGTTTTCCATCTCCCGTTTCGATGAGTAAATATACAACTTTCTCTTGAATTTTGATGTATATTTGCGGCCCCGAATACGAGGGGAAAATTAGGGTAGATAGTTAAATAATATGGAAAGAAAGGTTGATATTCAGGAACTCTCGAATTTCTTGATGGATTACACCACGAGTATGATGGGAGTCGGGGTACACACGGCGAGGGCCGTGAGGAGTGTTTCCCGTATTGCCGAGTCGTTTGGGTATGGGATTGACGTGACGATTTTTCAGAAAAATATTACCATGACGATCAAGCACCCGGAAGATTATTCTATCCGGCGAACTTACGTGCGAAAGATTCCTGCCTTGGCGATTAACTTTCAAGTGATTTCTGAGTTAAGTGCCTTGAGCTGGGAGGCTTACGATCATCATCTGTCGTTGGGCGAGTTAACGGCTCATTACCATGAGGTGATGAACGAACCCCGCATTTCCCGTTGGGTGGTGCTGGTTTTGGTTTCCTTGGCCAATGCGGCATTCTGTCGCTTGTTCGGGGGAGACGGGATTGCCATGATGCTGGTTTGTGCCGCGACTTGCGTGGGTTTTTGGGTACGGCAGGAGATGATGAATCGCCACGTAAATCATATGGTCGTTTTCGTTGTATCGGCTTTTATTGCCTCGTTTATCGCCTCGGCCGGGACCTATTTCGGTTGGGGTAAGACCCCGGATATAGCTTTGGCTTCCAGTGTCCTTTATCTGATCCCCGGGGTACCTTTGATTAATTCGATTATTGATATTTTGGGAGGTCATGTGCTGATAGGTATGTCTCGTGCGGTGAATGCGGCGATACTTATAATTTGTATCGCATTGGGGTTGTCGGTAACATTATTAATTTTAGGATTGGATACGCTATGAACTGGGATTTAGTATTATCTGTATTGCTTGATGGAATTTTTGCGGCGATAGCGGCTATCGGTTTTGCCGTGATTTCCAATCCCCCGAGGAAAGCGATTCTTATTTCGGCTTTGTTGGCTGCCGTGGGCCACGCTCTTCGATTTTACCTGTTGAATCACACGGCCTTGGGTTTAATCCCCTCCACGTTATGTGCCTCGTTTACGATCGGTTTGTTCAGTATTTATTTTGCCCGGTTGATTCATTGCCCGGCAGAGGTTTTTTCTTTCCCTTCATTGCTACCCATGATTCCCGGAATGTATGCTTACAAGACAATCTTGGCATTGATCCGTTTCATGAGAACGGAGGATGAGGAAATTCTCCCCAACCTGATTGTAGAGATTTTCCGCAACGGATTGACAACCGCTTTTGTTTTGGCCGTGCTGGCTATCGGGGTATCATTGCCGCTATTCATTTTCCATAAGCAAGCGATTTCAATGACTCGTTTCCTGCGAAGGAGGAAAGAGTAGAAATACAGTGAGGTGATGACGGTTACTTGTGCCGGAGTCTCTAGGGAGTCTCGTTAGTAAGTTAACGGGAAGTCAACGGGAACTTAACGAGAAGTCGACGGATGGGATTGGTTCATTTGTGGTGGATGAATCATGAATTCACGATTCAGATATTAACGAGAGTATAGTGCATTCCCGAGGCAAGTTACTGGTAATATACCTGTTTGTCGGTAAGGAGGGGGAAAAAGAAAGAGGGAAACTTTCGTTTCCCTCGTGTCGTAATTATTTTTGGAATAATTTGTTCCAGTTTTTGTATTCTCTCTCTTTCCAAGGTCCGTTGTGGTAAACGTAGCTTGCGATAGCGGGAATAACGGTGGTTCCTTCAGCGTAAACCATTTGTTCGTAGGTAACGTCAACTTTACCCCAAGAGCAAGCCTCTTTCAAGGTAGAAGAAGAGCAAGCCCCGTCGCGAACATCGGCCACGGTGATCTGGATGGCGTATTTGTGCATCGGTACGTCGAATCCGAGGATTTCAGCACAAACAACGGTGTCTTGAGCGAAGTTCTTCGGGGTTCCACCACCTACCATGAACAAGCCGGTTGTTCCTGCCTTGATCTTGATCTGGGTCAATTCGATAAAGTCTTTTACAGAGTCGATCGACACGTGTTTGTCGGGGTGTTCCCATTGGTGTTTACCAATTCCGAATCCTGCACTACAATCAGAGAATGCGGGGCAGAAGATGGGTACTCCACATTCGTAGCAAGTCTGGATCAAGCTGTCTTTCTTCACGGCGTGTCCTTCGTGTAACCATTTACCGATTTCCCAGATAAATTCGCGTGATGAATAGGGACGCGGCTCCAAATTGTTAGCGATCTCGTAAGTTGTGTGGTCGCAAGCCTGTAATTCTTCTTCATCGATGAACGTATCGTAAATACGGTCAATGTAAAGTTCTCTTAATTGCATGTCAGGCACATCCTGATGTCCCTTGTAGTGTTTGTAACCAAGGGCCTCGAATAAGTCCATATCGATGATAGACGCACCGGTAGAAACTACCACGTCAACCATTTTGTTACGAACCATATCCACGTAAACCTGCATACATCCGGCAGCACTGGTACTTCCGGCAATGGTAAGAATATTAGTACACTCTTTCTCTCCGACCATCATCATCAGAATATCGGTTGCTCTGGCCGTATCGCGAGAGGTGAATGACATATCGCGCATCGCGTCGATCAATTGGGTTGAGTCATACGACTTGATGTCGATGTGTTTGATAGTGTCTTTTAATAAATCTTTCTTTTCCATTCTATTTATCTTAAAAATATAAGGTACAATTATGAGGACCTTATTGACTCAATTTCGTCATTTAAAATTATTTCATTGGTTTTGATATTTTATGCTCAATATCTGGTAGATTAGTTTGCTAGCCAAAAAGTCAGATGATTTGTTGACTTCGTTGGGGCAAAGTTCTACCACGTCCAAACCGACAATGTTGTGACGTTCGTTGATCAATTTCAGGAAGTTCAGCACTTCTCTGTAATAGAGTCCGTCCGGTTCCGGGGTTCCTGTAGCCGGAAGGATAGCCGGGTCGAAAACGTCAAGGTCAATCGTGATATACACGTTGTCATGTAATTTTTGGGACACCATGTACATCCAGTTGTTACCTTCTTTGGCATCATGTAAATCGTGAGCATAGAAAATACGGTCCGGCATGATGTTCTCTTTTTCCTCGATAGCGGAACTTCTGATTCCTACCTGAGCCACGGTTGCCACTTCTTTGGCACGTGCCATGACACAAGCGTGGTTGTGGGTTGATCCCTCGTATTCGCTACGCATATCGGAATGTGCATCCAACTGCAGGACAGAGAATTTTTCATAGTGTTTGGCGAAAGCCCGGAATGCACCGATACTAACGGAATGCTCTCCTCCCAGAATAACCGGGAACTTTTTATCAGTCAATATTTTGTCTACCTGTTTTTCAACTTCCTGAGACATGGCTTCCGGAGATGAGGCCTCTGTCACCGGTTCCAAGGTTGCGATACCATGAGTATATACTTCGGAATCCGTTTCAATATCGTAGAGTTCCATGTTAGCCGATGCTTCAAGAATTGCATCGGGACCTTTATCTGCCCCTTTCAACCACGTGCTTGTCCCGTCATAAGGTACAGGTAATACTACAATCTCGGCAGTTTCGTATGCCGTAAACTCGCTCTCGAGTCCTCCATAATTTTTATTTTCCATATCTAATTGGGTTTATAGTATTTATAAACTCCTTTCTTTGTAAAAAGGTTTGCAAAACTAACGAATATAATTGAGAATTGAAAATGGAAATTTGAAAATGAAAAACTCATTTCCATGTCATCATTTTCGGTTGTCAATCTGGCTGTTAACGATGTGTTTCATGAACTCTATGGTTTCCGTTTTATTGATATTCATAAGCTCCCGGTTGCGCATAATCCATTTCCCGTTTACCATGCTGGAACGGATGTTTTTGCTGTTGGATGCATAAACGATGGCTGAATACACGTCGTAGATCGGGAGCATATTGCTGGCATCGGCATGAATCACGATCAGGTCGGCTTGTTTCCCGACCTCGAGAGAACCCGTGAGGTGATGAATACCAAGGGCTTTTGCCCCGTTGATCGTGGCCATTCGTAATGCCGTTCGGGCGTTGACGGCTTCCGGGTTGTAGAGGGAGCCTTTGGGAAGGAGGGCCGCGAAGCGCATTTCTTCCACCATATCCAGCGTGTTGTTGCTTGCCGTGCCGTCGGTTCCGATGCTGACGTTGATTCCCGCTTTCATGTATGTATCCGTGTCGGCGATACCACTGGCCAGTTTTAGATTACTTTTCGGACAGTGGGCAACAGACGTGCGGGTCCGGACGTATAATTCAATTTCTTTCGGGTTCAGCCAGACGGAATGGGCTGCGATCACGTTCCTGTCCAGCAACCCGATCGAGTAAAGGTATTCGGCCGGAGCCATCCCGGTTTGTGCCGTGAGGTCTTCCACTTCTTTACGGGTTTCTGCCACATGGATGTGGAGAGGAATATTGTATTTCTCGGAGAGGACTTTGGCTTTTTGTAGCGTCTCTTTTGAACAGGTATAGGGAGAATGGGCGCAAACGGTAGGATGAATCAAGCTGTCCCCGTACCATTGTTGAACGAGGGATTCACAGCGAGCTATCCCTTCGTCGACCGTGTGAAAACTCGGCGTCGGGAAGTCGATCAGGGACTCCCCCACGACGGCCCGGATACCCGCTTTTTTGGCTTCCGAGGCGATGATGTCTTCAAAGAAGTACATGTCGTTGAAACACGTGGTTCCCGACTTGATCATCTCGATAAAAGCAAAGCGGGCGGCAACTGCCACGTTTTCCGGGTTCACCATACGTGCCTCTGCCGGGAAAATATGCTCGTTCAGCCAAGTGTGGAGAGGGAGATCATCGGCATACCCGCGTAACATGGTCATGGGGACGTGAGTATGTGTATTGATAAATCCGGGCATCACGATCATGCCTTCCGCATCGAAATACTCCGCGTTGGAAAATTCGATCTTTCCTTCCCTGATCTCTTTTATCTGGTTGTCTTCCACCCGGATGGAACCGTTTTTGATCACCTCCATGTCGTCATTCATGGTGATGATGCAAGCATTGAATATAATTGTAGTTGCCATAGTCTTAATTTTTATGCCAAAGTTAGTGATATTTCCGGGTAGACTTTGAAATGTAAATATGATTTTGTGTAATTGGATAATATTTATCAAGCACCCTCTTTTGTTTCGAATTTCATATTTAACATTGTTAAATGTAATTTTTTTCATTTTCTCAGGTAAAAATGGGGAGAGAAAACTGATATATATACAAAAGCTAATAAAGTTTATTGTAGAAAATATGAGGAAACGTGAAAACGATATTGAGAAAAAGGATTTGGAGATGGCCGAAGAGGCGATAAAGCAATCCGAGAATATAAAAGAGGGGCTTGCTTTTCGGGAGGTTGGAGAGATTGGGGAAAAAATGTCTTCGGGTAAGGTTGAAGAGATGGTGGAATCTGTTCATGAAGTGTCGAAGATCGATAAGAAAGAATCGGTTAAAAGAATGTTGACCGAGATAAAGAGACGGGGGCGTAAGAAACGAATGGTGCGTGTATGGTGGTCTGCAGGAGGCTCTGTGGCTGCGGTAATACTTGTGTTCTTTACCTTGACGCAATGGTTCCCGTGGGGAGAGAAACCGGAGGAGAAGAAAATTCCTACGATTGCTTTAACCGAAATAAAAGTGCCGACTTTAATTACCATGGAGAATGATCATGATATTTTATCTTTAGAAACATTGGATTTGAAAGATGCGAAAGTGGGGTATATCGTTAAGGAATTGGGGCAATCGGAAGAAATAATTGATGCCGAGAAACCGATACGTTATAATCGGGTTGTTATTCCTGCGGGTTTCACCTATAAAGTTAAACTTGCTGACAGTTCTGTTGTGACCTTGAATGCCGGTAGTGAATTAAGATTTCCGAATGAATTTCGGGATTCTTTACGGGAAGTGGAGTTTTCCGGGGAGGCATATTTTGAGGTAAAGAAATCTGGTAAGCCCTTTGTCGTGAAAGCCGGGAATACACGAGTGAGAGTCTACGGAACGCGATTTAACCTGTTTTATTGTGAAAAGCTGGCATTATCCGAGGCGGTTTTGGTGGAAGGGAGCATTGGTATGACGGCGAATGGTAAAGAAACTAAGATTACTCCCAATCAACGGGTATTTTATTCCATGAAGGATTCATTGGTGCGTGCTGAAAATGTAGATCCGGCGGATTACGTCGGTTGGTTGGGAAATAGTTTTAAATATAATGGGGCAAGGTTAGATAAAATTGTTTTTGACATTGCCCAGTGGTACGGGGTAGAGATTCAACTTGCCCCGGGGTTAGAAAAACAAACCTTCTCGTTGGAGTTTGACAAGTCATCTACCGTCGAGTGGGTGGTGCGTGCTTTAGGACTGATTATTGACAAACCTATCAAAACAGAAGGAGGTGCATATTATATAGAGTAAATTCATATTTACCAAAAAAGAGAATCTTCTTAGAGAAGATTCCCTTTTAAAACATCACCAAAAGGTTCGATTTCTCAGGTCAGAAACCTTTGGTCGTTGTTCATTCATTACGACGTAAGTAAAAACGTTACATCTAATTTCTCACAAATTTATGAAAAAGAAAGTGGAAATCATCAAAACAGGGGCAAATAAAATTGCCGTCGGTATATTTTTGTTGTTTATTTCGACGTTGTGTTGCCCGAAACAGCTTTTTGCTTCTGAATTTATAGAAGTACAACAACAAGATCAAAAGAAGGTTACTTTAAACTTGAAGGACAGGACTTTAGTAAATATCCTGTCGGAAATTAAAAGACAAACGGGTTTGGCTTATGGCTTCCGCGATAATCGGGATGCCACTTCGAATGAACGTTTTTCGATTCAGGTGAAGGAAGTCAGTGTCGATTCTGCTTTGACCGTATTGTTGAAGGGATCAAAGTATTCCCACCAGATCGTGGGCGATTTAATCCTGATCAGTACAAAAAAAGATAAAACTGCCGAAGAACAGAAGGACTTGATCATGGTGAAGGGAACGGTCGTTGACGAGAATGGGAACCCGATTCCCGGGGCTACAATTCTTGTTCACGGAACATCTCGGGGTATCGCTTCGGACATGGAAGGACGGTATTCAATCGAGGCCAAACCAGATGACGTGTTGAAGATTACCTTCGTCGGCTATAAGGATGAAGTAATCCCAATCAAGGGTAAGACTAAAATCGACGTCCGACTGAATCCAACGGTTGAAAATATCGAAGAGGTTGCTGTTGTTGCTTTCGGTACGCAGAAAAAGGAGAGTGTGGTTTCGGCCATTACGACAGTGGATGCCAGAACGTTGAAATCTTCTAATAGTGACTTAACCTCCCAGTTCGCTGGGAAAATTGCAGGGATAATTGGTTGGCAACAAGGAGGTATTCCCGGAGCTTTGACTGAGGAAGAAATGAATACCAAGTTTTACATACGAGGTATTACTTCTTTTCAAAAAGGAGCGAATCTTGATCCTTTAATTTTGTTGGATGGGGTGGAGGCTTCTAAGTTGGATTTGGCCCGTATTGATCCGGAAGATATCGAGACTTTTAGCGTAATGAAAGATGCTTCTGCCACAGCAATGTACGGGGCCCGGGGTGCAAATGGAGTAATCATCGTGACCACGAAAAAAGGTGAAGAGGGGGCTGTTTATACCTCCGTTCGTTACGAGGCGATAGCTACCATGCCTACGAGCGAAATCGATGTGGTGGACCCGATCACGTGGATGGAAATGTATAACCAAGCTCTTATCAGTCGTGATCCCACGGCGATGCCGAAATATTCGGCGGAGCGGATTGCCCGCACGGGGAGTAAAAAGTATCCCTCTTGGGTTTACCCCGCAAACGATTGGTACAAGACACTTTTTAAGAACTTTGCGGTAAATCATCACATGGGTATTAATATCCGGGGAGGTTCGAAGGTCATTCAATACTACGCTTCTATTAATCACAACCGCGATGAAGGTATGCTGAAAACGGATCGACTGAACCAGTTTGACGTGAACATCAAGAATAATAACACGACGTTTCGCGTGAACTTGAATATTGATTTGAGTAAGGGAATTAAATTAGTCGTGAACTCGTATTCTACTATAGATTCTTATCATGGTCCGTTGAAAGACGTAACAGAGGCTTATAGCTTGGCCTTTTACGCTAACCCGGTGGATTTTGCACCCACTTACCCGGCAGACGATACTTACAACTGGCCTCACCTCCGTTTTGGAAAATCTTCAAGTGGTACAAATCCTTATGCCGAGATTCAGGCCGGATACAAGGATAGGACCCGTTTTTCTACGATGAACCGCTTGGAATATATCCAAAATCTTGCCCCTCTCTTGAAAGGCTTGGAGTTTCGAGGTGATATCTCTTTTAGCCAGACAGGATATTATTCCAATCCTTACTCTACATCACCTTTTTATTATCGCTTATTAGACTATAATCATGTTACCGGGAAACATACTTTGGAGGCTTTAAATCCTTTGGAAGGAAATAGAACCCTGTCAAAGGGAAGTGGTAGCGTGTCCGGTTCAAATCAATTGTCGTATAATATTAAATTGTTACATACCGGGGCTTGGAAAGATCATACTACTTCTTACATCGCCGTGTTATCAGGCCAAGAAACGACGAAATCTTCCCCGATAAGCGTGTTGGACGGGATCCGTCAGCGTAACTTGGGTTTATCCATGCGTCTTTCTTACGGTTACAAGGAACGTTATTATATAGAGGGAAGTTTCGGTTATAACGGGTCCGAGCGTTTTGCCAAGAAGCATCGAATGGGCTTTTTCCCGTCCGTGGGTGGAGCGTGGGTGGCTTCTAAAGAACCTTTTATGATGGGGGCCGCTAACTGGTTATCGTTTTTAAAATTGAGGTTGTCTTACGGGAAAGTGGGAAATGACGGTATTATCAATAACCCGCGGTTTGTACATTTACCTTCTATTTCGCAGGGAAATGATGTGGTTTCTTTCCGTCCGGGGGAGAATACAATTAAACCATATGTTATTTCAGGTTACCCGAATGAAGATATCACGTGGGAGATTGCCGAGCAGGTAAATTTTGGTCTTGAGGCCACGTTCTTCAACGGCCTGTTCGAGACGACCGTGGATATCTACCAGCAGATTCGTCATAACGTGCTGGATAAACGAACGGTTGTCCCGGAGGCTATGGGCTTGGGAATACAGCCGCTCGATAATATAGGTAAAGTGAAGTCCCAGGGGCTTGATTTTTCCGGTAAAATTCAACACGCTTTCAGTCCAGATCTTTGGGTAATCCTGAATGGTACCTTGACGTATAACAAGGCCGTGTTCGAGGAAATCGAGGAGGCGGCGGACAAGCCTTATTACCAGTGGAGAAAAGGTCACGATATTTCGCAAGCGGTGGGTTATATTGCGGAAGGATTGTTCCGTGACGAACAGGAAATCGCTAATTCCCCGGTTCAAGGGGGAGACTTGATGCCCGGAGATATTCGTTATCGCGATGTTAACGATGACGGGGTGGTCGACGTGGAAGATGCCGTGCATATCGGTTTCCCGACTACTCCTCGTTTGATCTACGGGTTTAACGGTTTTGTCAATTATAAGGGTCTGGAATTCAGTTTCGCTTTTCAGGGATCCGGTCAACGAGGATTCTTTATTAACCCTGCAGCCATGTCACCCTTCGCAAACAATCACGCGTTACTTACTGCAATCTACAAGGATCACTGGTCCACGGATAATATGTCGGAGCGTCCGTTGTGGCCCCGGTTGTCAACGAAAAATATCATAGAACATAATCCCCAGGAAGATGCTTCTTCCGATAAAGAGACTCGCATGAGTACCTATTTCTTGAGAGAATGTCGTTTCTTACGTTGTACTTCCCTTGAACTGGCGTACAACTTGCCCAAGCAATGGTCACGTAAACTGGCGTTAAAAAACTTGAAAGTGTTCGTTCGGGCAAATAACCCGTTTATAATTAGCAATTTCGACCTTTGGGATGTGGAATTGGGAAATAATGGATTTAACTACCCGATACAGAAGACTTACTCGGTCGGTTTGAATGTAAACTTTTAACATGTCATGATTATGAAAAAATATGTTATATTAACGATAGCGGTCGTTGCCTCTTGTTTAACGGCTTGTAAAGATTACCTGGACCAAGTGCCGGAGAATGATATCGAAACGTTCGAGACTATTTTTGAACGTCGATCCACTGCGGATGTTTGGTTTACCCAATCCACGCTGGATATGGCTAATAATTTTGTAGGATTCTTTACCCCGGGTGTAATAGGAGCGGATGAATTCGTTACCGGTGATTATGAACGGAGTTTGGGGGCAAAAATGTTGAATATTCCTGATGGCTTGCAGTTGAGTCAGAAACCGATTGGGGATGTTTGGGGGTCTACCTATTATTCTCTTCGTCTTTTGAACACGTTTATTCAACGAATTGTCGATGTTTATGACATGACGGAGGCCGAAAAGATAAATTGGAGAGCCGAAGCGATGGCCGTCAAAGCTTTTTATTATTTTGAACTCGTGAAACGTTATGGTCCGATCGTGCTGGTCCCGACCAATATCGACGTAAATGTGGATTTACAAAAGATGCAAGTGCCTCGTTCCCATGTGGATACTTGTTTTAACGAGATTGTTCGATTGCTGGATGAAGCGATTCCTGATTTATATTACAGCAAGGAAAGGGAGGCTTCACACAAGCTTTTCCCGAGCAAGGAGGGAGCGATGGCATTGAAGGCTAAAGTGCTATTATATCAAGCTTCACCTCTTTTCAACGGGAATGATTTCTACGTGAATTTTAAAGGAAAAGATGGCGAACCGTTGTTCAACACGAAGTATGATCCGGAAAAATGGAAGCGGGCTGCCGAGGCTGCGGACGAAGTCGTGGCATTATGCGAGAGTTTGGGGTATAAATTAATCACCGGAGATCAGGATAAGGCAACTAACCTGCTGAATGACATGCGGGATATAGAACTGTCGATTTGGGAACGTGAGTATGATGGAGTGGAGGCGGTTTTCATGACAGGATTTCAGGGGGCACTGATAAATAGTTTCCCGTATCTACTACCTAATTTTCCGGAAGGGTATCCGGAAAAAGAATCGAGTGCAAGGGGAACATTTGGGCCGAGCATGAAAATGGTGGAATCGTTTTACACGAAAAACGGGCTTCCGTTAAATATGGATAAAGAATGGCCCTATGCAAATCGTTATAAGATGGGACGGGAAGTGGATAACACGTATCAAGGGGTTGTTGCTCTTAACGAGGACGTGCTAAACCTTCATCTCAGACGCGAGCCTCGTTTTTATGCGCACATTGCTGCGGATCGGTGTTACTGGCAACGCGGTCCCGTTGCGAGCAAGAACTTGGAGGTGCAAGCTTACCGGGGGGAAGCTTTCGGGCTCCACGAGAGTTATCTTGATGCCTCAACACGCCAGAATATTTGTGGATATTATGTTAAAAAATATACCCGTACAGAGGTTCAGACTTCCAATTATCGTAGCAATTCAGCCGTGTTAGGGGATTGCCGGTGGCCGGTAATTCGTCTGGCAGAACTTTACTTGATGCAGGCAGAGGCTTGGAATGAATATTTGAATAAACCGGATGACCGCGTGTATGAACCGTTAAATAAAGTACGTAGACGTGCGGGGATTCCGGACGTGCAGGACGCTTGGAAAAAATTCTCCACGCATCCGCAGCAGGTGGAGAATCAAGCGGGAATGCGAGAAATTATACGGCAGGAAAAAACCGTTGAATTCGCTTTTGAAGGTCACCGTTTTTGGGATTTGCGTCGTTGGAAAACGGCCCATCTGGAGTTGAATGATAAAATATTGGGATGGAATGTTTTAGGTGATAATGCAAGAACATTTTATAATAATTACGAGGGCCCCGTGGTTGTATGGAGTAAGGTGAAATTTATATCACCGAGGGATTACCTTTTCCCGATCAAGGCGGAGGAGGTTATGATTTCCGGGTATGTACAGAACCCGGGATGGTAGGAGTGTTTTAGACATGTGATTTTAGATGATAGATTTATAATTACACTAAATAAGATGAAACGATGAAGAATATATTGTTATTGCTATTGTTGACATGCGGGATGCTCGCCTGCAAGGATGATGGGGCGGTTTTCGATGCTTCTATTCCGCGGGAAAATATCAAGTTTGAATCGATACCGGGAGGGGCTATCATGCGTTACGTGTTGCCCGAGGATACGGATATTTTTGCCGTGCGGGCGGAATATAAGGATTACAAGGGTAAACAGATGGTGAAAATTGCCTCATACACTTATGATTCTTTGGTACTTGACGGGTTTAACACGAGGCAAGAGAATGTGCCTGTGCGGGTGTCATTGCTAAACCAAGCTAACGAGGAATCGAAAGCGATGGAGTTCACCTTTAACACGGAGGATTCCGCTCCCGTGGCTTTTTTTAATAATATCGAGGTGAAACCTTACTGGAATGGTTTCCAGATTAAATATAAAGTACCTAAAGGAGCGGATCTTGGGCTTTGTGACGTGTTCTTCATGGGAACGAACCCGATGACACAAGAATTAGACACGTTGTTGTTGGAAACGTTTGCTATCGAGACGGGAGAAAATGTTAAGTATTTCTCTTTGGAACAAATTAGGGATCAGAACACGATAATTATAAAAACGGAGGATAAACGAGGAAATATTGCTATGGAAAAGACGTATCCGGATATTGCTTCTCTGAACGTGGGCAAGCTTGATCCCGCTCGGTTCGAATTACTGGATCCATTCAATTTATCCAAGGAGGACGATGATCTGAAATTGGGTTGGAAATATCTTTTTGATGGCGATACGAAAGGTTCTAAGAAATGGTACGAATATGGTGATGCAGGGATGAAAATGTATTCCTTCTTGGCAGGACCTTGGGCAGTGAGTACTCCGGAAAAGCCTAAATATTTTATATTGGATATCAAGAAGGAACAACAAGTGGCGTCGTTCAAAATGTATGCGATGTTGTATCTTCGGTGGCCGACTCAACCATTGGAATATCGGTATTCTTACGGAAATAAGTTGCCGAACAAAGTAACGGTTTATGCCTCTAATGACGAGGGAAACGATAAAAAGTGGATACAAGTAGGACAATTTTATCAATCTCGTACGGCTGCTGTGCCTTGGGCTCAGAGGGCTTTCGGTGTAAATTATGCGTTCCAGCTCAAATCGGATGTCACGTTCGAGGCTGCAGAACCGTGTTTCTTTACAATCTCTTTTTCAGAAGAAAATCCAGCCTATCGTTTTTTCAAAATAGAGTTTAATGAAACGTTTAACACGATCATTCCGAATTATGGAAACGAATTGGAGTATGTGACTTTGCATGAAATCGAAATTTATGGGAAATAATTAAACAGGGTGATTATGAATAAAATATATTTGTTAGTAATTGTGACGACTATCTTTGCCACTTTTTTCACGGGATGCGAGGATCAGGAAGATACGTGGGATGAATTTACCGGTGATGGGCGGATTCGCTACACGGGAGTGTGCACGGATGTCAATTTGAAATTGGGTTGGGAGGAAGTGACCCTCACGTGGAAAAATACGCTGGATCCCAACCGGGAAAACATTCTGGTGGAATGGGTTGGAGGGGATTTGACAGGTGATACCCTTTTGGGTAAGGATTCCGAGAGTTGTATCATCCGGAAGTTAGATGACGTGACCTACACGTTTCGCGTGTTTGCCGTTTCTAAAGATGGCAGGCGTTCCTTGGGTGTGGAGGCTTACGGGCGTCCCTACACGATGAAACACGAGGCCTTGAACGGTTTTACCCCGGTCGTGACCAAGTGGTTTCCCTTGGGTGATGATAAGCTGGTGCTCTTTTTTGATCGCTGGACAAACACGTTGAAAGACGCCGAGTTGAAATATTATAAAAAATCCAATGAGGAGTTGGTTTCTTTGCTGTTAACGGGAACAGATAGTATCTTGAGCCAGAAATTTTACTTGTTGGAGGATATCGATGTGAACAAGATCGTTTCTGTAGAACGTACGGGACAATTGGATGATTTACCGGGGGTTAATATTGATTTCCCTTCACTTTCGTTAAATATACATGATCGTACTTTTAATTCTGATTTTGTTCGGGAAATGCAAATACGTTATTTCGTGAAAGAATTAGATGAAGATTTTGTAAATTCAATTGAAGTGTTGGAATTAGATTATGATCTGTCCACGTTGGAAGATTTACTTTATTTCCCGAATCTGAAAAAGGTGATATTGGGGAAAAACCGTTACTTGTATCCGGCATATGCGAGCGTCGTACCCCAGAGTATCTTGACGGATACGACGAAGAGTCGATTCGCCTTGGAAGTGCTTCATGAGCAAAAGAATGTAGTGGTGGAAAGGTATAACAAGCATTATTTCCCGTACGAATTTTCAGCTCTTACGGAAAAGGGAAATCCTGAATTGGGAACATTGAATTATATTATGTCACAGGATATTTCGGTTACTCCCTACGACCCATCGGGATTTAATGCTCATCCGGAATTCTTGCTGGATGATAATCAGGCAACGGTGTGGTACCCTCAACAGTCCTCTACTCTTAGAATGCACGAGTTGGTCATAGATTTGGGAGAGGTAAAGAAAGTTGCGGGATTCAAAGTGGTACAAGATGCTACAGACCCGGTGGCAATGAAGTTCGATCTCAAACATTACTTTCGGCCAAGCGTGATGAAAGTGTTGGTTTCGACTGATCAAGCTTCGTGGGATGGAGCCATGTATGATGAAGATAACGTGATCGGGAATACAGCGGGGGAAATCACGTTACTTCGCATGAAAGAGCCTAGGGAGATACGGTATGTCAAAGTGATCGTGAGTGACCTTGTTTATTTTGCAAATTCTAGTATTATTTTGGCGGATTTCGTGGTGTTTGGGGAATAAATAATAATGTAATGATGAGAAAGATCATGTTATTCATAGCTTGCATAGCCTTCTGGGGGCTATGCAATGCTCAGGAAGGTTTCCGGATCACGGGGAACTTGGGACAATTGCAACAAGACACGTTTTATCTAGTGGCTCCTAGTTTGAATGGCACGGTAAACGTGTTGGGTGCTTCGATCTTGAAAGATGGGAATATCGAGTTTCAAGGACGTGTGCCGGAAACAATGCTGGCGACGATCATGACCTCGGATCAGCAAGGGATGATTCCCCTGATGTTGGAAAATGTAAATTACACGATTCGTATCGGGAAGGAATCGATAGAGGTGGAGGGAGGACCGGAGCAAGCCGTGCTTAATAAATTTAACGCCTTGCAGCGAGAAGCGATGAAACAACAGCAGAAATTGCAGGCGGACATGAAAATTGCCTACGAGGAGGGAAATCAAATGCGGGTGGCAGCTCTTTCAGGGCAGGGACAGAAGTTCATGCAAGGGATGCAGAAACAGATATTGGAACTCATAAAAGGAAATGCCAATTCCGTGACGGCGGCATATCTCGTGTTGACTACGGGTATGCAGGCCCCGTCGGAGCAATTGCAGGAATATTATAACCTGTTGGGAGAACGGGCGAAAGCATCTTCTTACGGGAGGATCATCGCTGCTCACTTGGCTGAACAGGGGAAGACTGCTGTTGGCGAGGTCGCCCCGGATTTCACGGTCAATACCCCGGAGGGAAAACCGATTTCCCTATACGGGATCAAGGCGAAGGTGAAGCTGGTTGATTTTTGGGCATCGTGGTGTGCCCCGTGCCGGGCCGAGAACCCGAACGTGATCCGCTTGTATAAAAAGTATCATGACAAGGGATTGGAAGTGCTAGGGGTTTCCTTGGATAATGATAAATCAAAGTGGGTGCAGGCTATCATGCAAGACGGGTTGCCTTGGTTGAACGGTTCGGACTTGAAAGCCCAGGCTTCGGAGATCGCCCGGATGTACAACGTTCGGCAAATTCCTTATACATTGCTTTTGGACGAGAACAACCGTATCGTGGCGAAGAATCTTCGCAGGAAGGAACTAGGCAAGAAGATCGAGGAATTGTTGAAATTAAAGTGATTGAAAATAAGAATTTCAAGATATGAAAAGAATGATGTTATTACTGGGGTTGTGTTTCTGTATCTCCGGTTTGTATGCCCAGAAATTCGAGACGGAAGTTTTGGATGAAGGGAATACCTACGAGGTGCGGGTTAAGCATTTTAACAAGTTGTTCGGCGAGCAATTTACCCCGGAAAAGGTTGCCTCGCTTCCACCGAATAGGGCGGCACAGCGGGAAGAGTGGAGGGAAAAATGTGCTGATAAGCTGTTGACGGAAGACTTAAAAACTGCGATAAAACAAGCCCTCAAGGAGGACGTGGGCAGTTTTTGGGTTATGCTATACACGGATGAAACGGGGAAAGTGATCACTGTAAAATTCGTGATGTCGTCATCTATTTATATAAATATATCCACGAAAATGTTAAGGGAATTATACTCTCGAGCCATGAAGGAGAAACTGAATCCTGAGGATTATCTTTTTGACGGGGGACGCACTTACGTGCTGGATGGATTCGAGCTGGTGAAACGGGTTTTGCAAGGATAGTTGTGTCTATCGGGTGGAAGGATATGATCAATTGATCGAGAGTAAAAAAATTGAATGTTATTATTAATGTTGATTTGTTATTATCGGCAGGCGTGTGGTTTGATTGGTTAAGCTGGCAGGGGCTTCTTCCAGAGCTTCGTCTAGTCATTAAGAAAGCTGAGTTCGGAATGCCGCCGATGGCTCTAGAAGGTTGGAATTTTGTTAAATGCCGTAATCGCTATCAAGGTTTGATATTCGAATTCTTGCTTGATGGTCATGGAAATATGATCACGGTATCCTTCTATGTGGATAAAGAGGTGCGTGATAAGATAAAGGAGAAACATTTAGTGAAAGAGAAATTGAAAATGGATTTCATCAGGATTGAAAAAGGTCGAGTAGAAGTCCCTTTCATGGAGGTTGTAAAAAAGAGATTAATCATTCACTAGAATAAGTTAATATGCGAGTTAAAACAAGAATGCGAAATGTATTTGCAGAAATTTCCGGTTATCTAGTTTATACTAGAAAGCCTTTACTATTATTTTTGATCACGGGTTTATGGTGGTCAACGCTTGGGGCAGTCCCGTGTATGCGAGAGAGTAGTCCGGATTCCACTATTCTGAATTACGATGATCCCCAAGGAATTCCTGTCGTCAACGTGTCTATTAACGGTAAAAGTTATCCGTTCCTGTTCGACACGGGGGCACAAATGACTTGTATATCAGATGAGGTGGTTAGCAAGGAACAACTAGAAGTTCGTTTGACGAATAATTATATTATCGGGATGAGTGGAAATATATCTTATACTTTGTTACCATCAGTTTCCTTGGGTAGTATGATAATAGACAGTCTTGAAGCGATCGTGTTGCCCGGTAATAATCCAAGTTTACGAGCGATCGGGGTGGTCGGGATTATAGGTGCGAACACGCTTTTAAATCTTGTAGTAACATTTGATGCCCAGTCGAAAGCGATCACGCTCTCGCGTTCTTCCTTTGACGAGAGGATGGATTGGATCCCGATGAAATTATGGGATGGACTTCCCCTGCTGGCACTCAAATTGCGTGGAAAGGAAGAGTTATACGATGTTCCGGGGGTATTTGATAGTGGAAGTAGTATGGGGGCTTTTGGTTTGCCTTCGGTGAAAGGTTTCGAGGAGTGGACAGCTGCCGGGCTTATCGATAGCGTGGAAGAGGGGCAGGGAACTACCACGCTTATGCTTGGGGGACGGGTAGGTATGGATAAATTGTATCGGGGTGAATTGAAAGAATGTCATATCGGGAACGGAGTTTTTTCTGGAATCCCGGTATATACAGGTGGCATTGACTATCTGTTACTTTGTTTTAAAATCACGGATCTCGGTAAATTGACACTGGATTATCCGAACAAACGTTTTAGTTTTACAGCCTACGAGGGTGCTGCCGTTTGGGAAGGGGATCAACGTCCCGTGACCACGGCCGTGATTAACGGGGAACTCAAGATTACGGCGGTGTGGGGTAAGGAAGCCCTTGAAAAGATTGCCCCCGGCTACACGGTGACGGCTCTTGATGGTAAACCGACCAATAAAGTACCCCCCGGGATACCCAATATTGACGTGTTTATCGGGATGGTTAAGGCCAAGACGGTTACGGTTCGGGATATGGATGGGAATGAACAGACCCTGCCTGCAACCTTATTTTTGGCGGAATGAGAAAAATTTATATATGATTTTTTGAAATTGATGCGACCATTTTCCTCTAATTCCGTATTACATTTGTAGTATAAATCGGAATTAACAGGAAGATTAGATGATTTAGTGATTGATTTTTTAATGTAAATACAATGAAACGAGTAAATTTATTCATTCTTTTAGTTGCTGGAACATTATTATTCTTTGGTTGTAAGGATAAGACAAAAAACGAGGCTTCTGGGAATGCGGAAACAAAATCTACGGTCACGGTCGGATTGAGGTCGGCTAATACCGATACGTTGAGAGCGACGGGTATAGATTCATTACGTCATCCCTGTCGGGGATGTCTGGATACGATTACCGAAATCCCGTATGATATTCCGGCACAGCGATTCGATGAAACGGCACAGGCTTTGGCTCATGCCACGGGATGTTTTATCGAGACGGATTTGGCAAAGACGGGTAGCGTGAAAGTAAATGCCGTGAAAGGTAAAATGAGTATCCGGGATGCGATTCGCGTAGCAATTAAAGGTACGAAACTGCAAATCACCGAAGAAAAACCGGATCGTCTGAAAGTAGAGATTGTTGAAGAATAGGCGTTGCAAAAATCATCAGCTCCTTGTTGGGGTTCTCCGGGGAGCTGATGAAGTCAATCAAAATTATCTTTTACCATTTGTTCTCCGAATAGCCGGACTCGTACTTCCCGGATACGGAGGTCATATTGTTCGTGGGGGAGTCCTCCTTTAATAGCCATTTGCTTCATGGCTGAGTATTGCTTTATTTCTATTTCACCTAAGCGATAATCCTGTAAGCTATATCCTTCGTTTGTAGCTCTTTGGACAAACATTTCATGGGCTCTTTCGAGACAGGCGATAGCCTCGGTACATTGTTGCTTGATGGGGAAATTATCTTTTTCCAAGGTTTCGATCTCTACCAATAGATCGTGCATCCGTTGTTTGTTTTCTTCTTCTGTCATGATTTGGTGTTTTGGACGATCTTTAATATGTCTCAGGGAACGATGTGAGGTCAAATTCTAAGTCTTGTATTTTACAAGGATTATGTATTGAATATATCAACATATTTTTTTAATATATAAATTCGTCCTCGTTTTCCTCCTGTTACTTCAGATAAAATGCCAATTTCTTCTAAACTGCGAATCAGTTTATAAGCAGATGCAATACTAATTCCCGCAATTTTTGCAATCCAATTAGCACTAGCAACGGGCCTTTTATACAATTCTGTTAATACTTTTAATGCATTTGCAGAACGACTACCTAATGATTTGATTTTTTCCTCGTTCTCTTTTTGTAAGCATAAAATGTTCTCGAAAGTCTTCACTCCATTTTCTGCAGTTTCAATAATCCCCATCAAAAAGAATCGGAACCAACCAATAATATCATTTTCTACCCTTGCTCGTGTTAAATTTGTATAGTAAGAATTTCTATGTTTTTCTAGATAATCAGATAAATACAAAATCGGACGTTTAAGAATACCTTTACTTACTAGATAAAGAGTAATCATCAATCGTCCTGTTCTCCCATTTCCATCTAAAAATGGGTGAATTGTTTCAAATTGATAATGGATCAGTGCAATTTTTAATAATTCAGGGAACAATTTGTCGCTATGTACAAACTCGTCAATATCGTTCATTAAATCGGGGATCGAGGTGTGTACGGGTGGAATAAATATGGCATCATTGATTGATGAACCTCCTATCCAGTTTTGACTTTTTCTAAATTCTCCGGGTTGTTTGTGTTCTCCACGTACTCCGGCAAGTAACACTTTGTGGACATTCCGTATGAATCGGGAAGAAAAAGGAAGTTTTTCTAACATTTTAATAGCCTCGTTCATGGCATTGATATAATTATGAACTTCCATCCAGTCATCTCTTTTATCCAAGGGGACATCTTCTTTTGCTAAAAGAGCCTCTTCTATATTTGTTTGTGTCCCTTCTATCTTAGACGATTGTGTTGCTTCTTTCATCACGTGCATGCTAATAAATAAATCAATATTAGGAACGTGTTCTGAGTACATATCTAATCGTCCAAGCATCCTATCAGCCTTACTTAAAAGGGTGATAATTTCCATGTCATCTAATATCCATACTTTATTGATAAAATTGGGTTGAAAACTTTTATAATAACCTTGATTGATATGAGTACCAGATTGAAAATTTTTCATCACATCTTTATTTTAATTTTTCATACAAATATAGAATAAAGAATCTCTTATTTTAGTTCTTAGCTAAAAAATAAAATAAGAGAATGCGTTATTTTAAAAGTTATCTCAAAACTAAATTAAGCCAATCATTAGATTATGACTATTCCTTGTTTATTACTTCATCATATGTTTCCGTAAAATAAGAATCGCCTCCCGGCGTTTGTTGTAGACGGTTTGGAGGGCGAGGCCCAGTTTCGTGGCGATCTCTTCGGGTTTCCAGCCTTCGAGGTACATGCGGATAACCGTGGCGTAATCGTCGGGTAGGAATTTTAGTGATTCGTACAGGGAATGAAATAGTTCTACTTGCTCCATATTATCAGAGAATTCATACTCGACTTTGCTCTCCAGTTCGAAACGTTGCTGGTATCCCAGATGCTTGATTTTATTCTTGTAGGCATTTTTCAATGCGATAAAGCAAAATGTTTTGATGTAAGGGATCGACGAGAATTGGACGGATTCCCGGAGCCATATATCGGTGAAAATGTCTTGAATCATGTCTTCTGCTGACAGGTCAAGCGTTCTTGTCAGGTGAGTTGCGTATAAGTGTAATTCCCTGTATATCATTCGATAAATAATGCCAAACGAGTAGGGATCCCTTTGATTAAAGGATCTCAAAAGTAGTCCGTTTTCATTATTTGAATCACATCCCATGTAGTACGCTTTTTGCAAAAGTAAATCTTTTTTCAAAAAAATCGTTTTTTTTACGGTAGTTTTTCCGATTTCAGTTTATATATGGGTAAAAGATATTAAAATGAAAACGGAAAAGGAAATAGAAGAGTTGATAGATTCGGTTAAAATACCTTCTGATGAGGAAGTGGAGGCAGCCGGACGTCGGTTCGATAAACGAATTCGGCAAATAAGGCGACGTCGTCAGTTTGCTTGGGGGACGGGATCTGTCGCAGCGGTTCTGTTGTGTGGGGTTATTTTTGTTTTGTTACAACCGAAGGAAGAGGTACAAGAACAAACTAGCGTACTTCCGGTTGTAAAAACAGAGAATGAGGTTACAGCTCCGACGTTGATATTATCCGACGGGAATAGTGTGAATCTGAATGATGGCCAGACAGACACGATGCTTCGCCGCTCGAACATTCAACTTGCGGATAAGCATATCAAATACGATACCACTCCTGCCGTCCGGGAAGTGGCCTATAACACGCTCGTGATCCCCACGGGGTTTACTTACGACGTGACGCTGGCGGACGGAACCTTGGCGACCTTGAATGCCGGGAGTCGTTTGAAATATCCGGAGACGTTCGTCGGGGAACAACGGGAAGTGGAATTGGAAGGCGAGGGCTTTTTTAACGTGGAAAAATCGGAGAAACCCTTCGTGGTAAAGGTGTTGGAATCGAGAATCCGGGTCTACGGTACGCGCTTTAACGTGAAAACTTCTCCCCGAAAAACGGTCGAAACCGTGTTGGTCGAAGGGCGGATCGGCTTTAAATCTCCCGGTCAGGATGAGGTACAGGTTGTACCCGGTCAGCAGGTGGCGTACAACCCGGAATCGGGATTTGTTTCTATTGAGCAGGTGGACGTTCGTTACGCCATTGCTTGGTTGAAGGGGGTGTTTAAATATCAGGACAAACCGTTAAACTTCATCTTGGAAGATCTATCAACTTGGTATGGAGTGACGTTCGAACCGCGGGTGGACGTAACGGGAATAAAGATCACGATGAATTTAAGCAAGAAAACATCCATAGACGAAGTAATAGCATTTTTGAAATTAATGACAAATCGAGAATTTATAGAAGAAAGGGGGAATTATATCATAGAATAATACGAACGTGAAAACAAAAAATTATCCCGCAAGGCAGGATAATTTTCAAAAGCGATTCGTAATCGATTAAAATTGAGACGTTAACGGTTACGATTCTCGGTCAGTAAATGTGATCTACTGTTTAACCAAATTAGTACAACAAATTTATGCAAAAAAATCACGAAAGCGATGTATGCATCGTTAAAAAAATCGTATTGTACACATTTTTAATGTTTACAATGTTTGCGACAGTCTCGCACAGTGCGTATGCGGCGGAGACTTGTATTTTTCAAAGTATTCAGAAAAAGGTGACGGTTTCCATGAAAAACGCGACGTTGGAGCAAATCCTATCCGAGATTAACAAGCAGACAGGAATGGATTACGGTTTCCAAAGTAATGGCAAGGTGGACAAAAATCAACGGTTTTCCCTGAACGTGAAAGGGGTAACCGTGGAAGAAGCGTTGACGACCCTGTTAAAAGACAGTCCTTATGATTATATTCTTGAAAAAAATCGGGTAGTTATTATAGCACGGCAAAAGAAAGTGGTATCCTTAATGTCCATTTCCGGTCGGGTGGTGGATGAAAAGGGAAATCCGATTCCCGGAGCCACCGTGTTGGTGCAAGGGACGACTCAAGGAGTGGCTTCGGATGCCGATGGACGATACACGATTAGCGCACGAGCAGAGGATGCATTGCGGGTTTCATTTATCGGGTATAAAACTGAAGTGGTGGCTATTAAAGGAAAAGAAAAAATAAACATACGATTGAATCCCACGGCAGAGAATATCGAAGAGGTAACCGTGGTCGCTTTCGGGGAACAGAAGAAAGAGAGCGTGGTGGCAGCGATTACCACGGTGAATCCCGAATCGTTAAAATCATCCAGTAGTGACCTGACTACCCAGTTCGCCGGGAAAATTCCGGGGATGATCGCATGGCAAACGGGCGGTCTGCCGGGTGCATTGACCGAGGAGGAAATGAATGTGAAGTTCTACGTTCGAGGTATTACTTCTTTCCAGAGTGGGGCGAATATCGACCCGTTGATTTTACTTGACGGTGTGGAATCTTCCAAGTTGGATTTAGCTCGGTTGGCTCCGGAAGACATCGAGACATTCAGCGTGATGAAAGATGCTTCTGCAACCGCCATGTACGGGGCTCGTGGTGCGAACGGGGTAATTCTCGTGACGACGAAGAAAGGGGAGGAAGGATCCGTGTACACGTCCGTGCGCTACGAGGCCATCGCTTCCATGTCGACAAAAGAAATTGACGTGGTGGATCCTGCCACCTATATGCGAATGTACAATCAGGCTCTTTTGGCTCGCAATCCATCAGCAACACCGGAATATAGCGTGGAACGCATCGAACGTACCGGTTCTCCCAATTATCCCTCTTTCGTCTATCCGGCAAACGACTGGTATAAGATCATGTTCAAGGACTATTCAATTAATCATCACATGGGATTGAATATCCGGGGTGGGAGCCGGGTGATGCAGTACTATGCTTCTATCAACTACAACCGGGATGAAGGTATGTTGAAAACTGATCGTCTGAATCAATTTGACGTTAATATAAAAAATAATACCTTCTCTTTCCGTACAAACTTGAATATTGATTTGAGTGCGGGAATCCGATTATTAATTACTTCTTCGGCTTCTTTGGACAAATATCATGGTCCGATAGATGATGTGAAATCGGCTTACGGGTTGGCTTTTGCTGCTTCTCCCGTGAATTTTGCCGCTACCTACCCGGCAGATGAAACGTATTCTTGGCCGCACATTCGATTTGGTGCGGTAAACACGAAGACCGTGAATCCATATGCGAGAATCCATCGGGGGTACACGGATCGTAGTCGTTATTCAGCTACAACCCGGGTGGAATATATCCATAATCTCGCTCCTATACTCAAGGGATTGGAGGTACGCGCTAATATGTCGTTGAATAAGACGGGGTACTATCACACTCCATTTTCTACCCACCCTTTCATGTATAGTTTAGCCAATTATGATTTTGAAACGGGTAAGCATACATTAAATTCATTGAATGATGAAAATGCAGAGCGAACTTTGCATCCGGAGTCTGCCAGTGGATACCAAATGACACAGGTGGCTTACGGGGCACAGGTGATTCACGTGGCTGCTTGGAAAGAGCATCAAACGAGTTTGACGGCGGTGTTTAATATGCAGGAAACTACGACGTCGGCAGCCCGTTCCGTGTTGGAGGGGATTCCACAACGGAATATGGGTTTCTCTATGCGTGGTTCCTACGGATTCAAAGATAAATATTTTGCAGAAGCCAGTTTTGGTTATAATGGTTCCGAACGTTTTGACAAGGGGCATCAATGGGGATTTTTCCCGTCTTTAGGATGTGCGTGGATTGTTTCCAAGGAAAGTTTCCTTGCCGATACATCTAAATGGTTGTCATTCCTGAAACTGAGATTCTCGTGGGGACAAGTGGGAAATGACGGTGTCATTGATAAACCTCGTTTCACGCATTTGCCTGTCATTTCGGAATCGGAGACAACAGACCCTCGTCCGAATAGGGATATGGGAAATCGGTATTATGTGGCATCCTATCCGAATAGCAAAATTAAATGGGAAGTGGCGGAACAGTTGAATCTAGGAGTTGAGACTAAATTTTTTAGCGGCTTGTTAGAGCTAAATGCTGATATTTACCAGGAAATTCGCCATAATATCATCGATTACCGGATCACCATGCCTGCCACCATGGGGTTGGAGGAATATCAACTGGCTAACGTGGGTAAAGTTCGTTCTCGCGGTATTGACCTTGCCGGAAAGATTCAACATGCATTCTCGAACGATTTCTGGATCATTTTGAACGGGACCTTTACCTACTCGAAGGCAGTTTACAAAAAAATAGAGGAAGCGGTGGATAAGCCGGAGTGGCAAATGAGAAAAAATCACGAGATTTCTCAAGCTATCGGTTACATTGCGGAAGGATTGTTCCGGGATCAAGCAGAAATTGACAACTCGCCCGTGCAGGGAGGTGACGTGATGCCGGGGGATATCCGTTATCGGGATTTAAACCGGGACGGTGTGATCGATGTTAGTGATGCAACGTATATCGGTTTCCCGGAGACACCGCGGATGATCTACGGTTTTAGCGGTTTCGTCAGTTATAAGAATTTTGAACTGAATTTCTCGTTTCAGGGATCCGGAAAACGAGGATTCTTCATGGATCCGATGCAAATCGGGCCATTTCAGGGTGATCGGGCGATGCTGAAAGCCATTTACAAGGATCATTGGAGTCAGGATAACATGAAAGAACGTCCTTTCTGGCCGCGTCTTTCTACGCAGGCGATAACCGTTCATAACCCGCAGGAAAATTGGGGAGGTAGCAAAGAACCTCGCAAGAGTACCTACTTTATGCGCGAATGTCGATTCTTACGTTGCACGGCCATTGAATTGGCTTATAATATGCCGACGAAGTTAACCAGTAAATTTAAATTTAGGAATGTCAAGGTTTATGTTCGTGTAAATAATCCTTTCTTGATTACGAATTTTAAGGTGTGGGATGTTGAATTGGGGGCAAGTGGGTTCAATTACCCGATACAACGCACTTTTTCGGCAGGGTTAAATTTCAGTTTTTAAATAAAATAATAATATAGTTATGAAACATTTATTATATTCATTCCTGCTTTTTTCCCTGTTATTTGCAGGGTGTGACTATCTGGACATGGTGCCTGAAAAAGATATAGAGACGGTGGAGAGTATCTTTGAAATGCGGTCGAATGCAGAAAAGTGGATGGCCGGGGCCTATACAGGGGTTGAAGGTTTGATCGCTTCATACAGGCAAAATGTTTCCTATTTCGGTGCAGATGAATTTGTTGCTAGTGAGCCGCTTCGAAATCAAAGTTCTAATGGTATTTACGCTTTTGGTGGATTTAAAATAGCCGAAGGGTTACAAATGTCGCAGGCTCCCTACGGGGATGTGTGGAGTGAAGGTGGTCAAAAAGCACCTTCTTTGTATGCCAGCATTCGCAGTTGTAACATATTTTTGGAGAATATCATGAACGTGTACAATATGCGGACCACGGAAAAACTGCAATGGGCGGCAGAAGTGAAAGCGTTGAAAGCTTTTATTTATTTTGAGCTGGTACGTCGTTACGGGCCGATCGTTTTGGTTCCTGAAAATATTAGCGTGGACGAGGACATGGCTTTTATGCGGAAACAACGTGTGCATGTGGATACGTGTTTTAATGCGATAGTGAAATTGCTTGATGAGGCGGCTGTTGATTTGTTACCAGGAAACGAAAGAAGCTCTGATCGAGCTGCTTATTTCAGTAGAGAGGCTGCTCTATCGTTGAAGGCGAGAGTGTTGCTTTATGCGGCATCTCCGATGTTTAACGGGAATGAATTCTATTCGGATTTTACCGATAAGGAAGGAAAACCTCTGTTCAGCACTCAATATGATCCTGAAAAATGGCGTTTGGCAGCAGAGGCTGCCGATGAAGCTGCTCTGGCGTGTGAACTTGCAGGGCATAAATTGTATGACAGAAGTAATGCCATGCAGACCGAGTTGTTGGGGACGATGTTGAATGTAGAACATAGCGTGCTTTCCGAGTTTAATAATCCTGAATTTATTTTAGAGTGGAAAGACCGGAGTGAAGCTCTTCAAAATTTGTTTTTACCTCGACTGAAATCTACAGATACGGAGCATTATCTGGGGAGTATCATGGGATGTGTGTCACCTTCGTTGAAAATGGTGGAAATGTATTACACCGAAAATGGTCTGCCTATCGAGATGGATAACACGTGGGATTATGCCGGTCGTTACCACATGAGCCGGGAGGCGAGTGATCGTTACAAGGAGGTGGTGGCGTTGAATACGGATGTTTTGCAATTGCACTTGCGTCGGGAACCTCGTTTCTATGCTTGTATTGCTGCCGATAGAACGTATTGGCAAAGAGGACCCTATAGCGGGAACTACAACTTGGCGGTACAAGTGTACAAGGGTGAGAGATTCGGATCGCAATTTAACACGATCACGAATACGGGGTGGCAGAATATCATGGGATATTGGATAAAAAAAACGTTGAATTCCGAACTAAAAACCAGAGAATATACTGATAGTAAAAGTAAGAATGTCACTCTTCCGCTTATCCGGTTGGCTGAAGTTTACTTGATGCAGGCGGAGGCTTGGAACGAGTACGAGGGACCCAGTAGTAAGGTGTTTAACCCGTTAAACAAGGTTCGCGCACGTGCCGGAATTATGGATGTGGAAACGGCATGGAGAGGCTACTCTCGGGCTCCCGGTAAAATTGACACGAAGGAAGGAATGCGCGATATCATTCGCCAGGAGATTAATATTGAATTTGCTTTTGAGGGCCATCGTTTCTGGAATTTGCGTCGTTGGAAGATTGCCCACGAGGTATTGAATCAAAAGCAATACGGTTGGAACGTTTTGGGGGAATCGGCACAGTCTTTCTACAATAATTTCGAAGGACCGATCCTTGTGGGTGGTAAATATAAATTTACGGCTCCTCGGGATTATCTGTTCCCGCTTAATGCAGAAGAGGTATTAATCTCCAGTCTCGTGCAAAACCCGGGGTGGTAGGCAGTTTAGGATTTGCGTTTGATTTGCGGATCGTAAGTGGAAGATAAATATAAAAAGAAGAGATTATGAAACATAAATTATTTTTATTTGTCATTTTATTGGGATTTTTTGCTTGCCAAGATGATGATGACACTTCTTTTGGCATCAAGATGTCGCAAGAGGGTATTCGTTTTAAACCCGTACCGGGAGGAGCCGTGATGTACTATACGCTACCGAGTGAAAGCGATGTGTTTGCGTTGAACGTTCGTTACTCTGATTTTCGAGGACATGAAGTTTTAAAAGTGGGCAGCTATGGCTGTGACTCGCTCATCCTGGATGGGTTTAACCAAGCCCAGAAAGGTATCTTGGCACGCGTCTCGCTGGTGAATCGGAGTAACGAGGAGTCGTCCCCGATCGAGGTGACGTTTGACACGGAAGATTCGGCTCCTTACGCTTTTTTTGATCAAGCGGAAGTGACTTCTTTCTGGAATGGTTTTATGATGAGTTACCAGACTCCTGACATCGTGGCCGGCATGGTACATGTTTTGTATTTAGGGACCAATCCTTTGACGCAACAGTTGGATACGCTCCTGTTAAAGAGTTTCCCGATCAATCAAGGGGGCGATACGCTTTTCTTTCAATTACAACAGGAACGAGCTAACAACGTGGTAATCATTCGTACGGAAGATTATCGGGGCTACCGTGTAAGACAAAAGATATGGGATAATATTGAAGCGTACCAAACGAGGAAAGTAAACGGGAATGAACTTGAATTTATAGATGTACAAGGGCTTTCCGTGGAGAGTGAAAATGATAAGGTCGGTGTAAAATATCTGTTTGACGGGGATACCAAGGGTGAACAACGCAGGAATGCAAATTCAATGTTGTCGCTTTATACCTTCTTGGCAGGTCCTCAGGCTTGGGGAGCTCCTTTTATTTTGGATATGAAAGAAAAGGTAACTCCTGCTTCGATCCGAATTTACGGAATGTTGAATATGAATATAAAATTTCCTAGTGCTGTTCATGGTAAGTGGAGCAATCACGTGGATGGAGATACCGGGGATTGGTGGTTAGGTGTCTATAGAGATAAATTGCCGAGTGCGATAACCGTGTACGCCAGCAACGATAAAGATGGAAATGATTGGGTTAAGATAGGGAATTTTTACCAGCATTATAACACATCCGAGGAGTTCCGTTGGTCGCATAGATGTACCAGTAAGGATTTCGTGATAAAGGATATTGAGGCTCTTGAAGCGGCGGATCCGGCTTATTGTGAGGTCGAGTTTGTGCCGTCACAAGAGAAATATCGTTATCTGAAATTGGTCGTGGATGAGATCTTCAATTTTAACCAGTATGGCTGGACTTATAATAAGAGTTTCTACCTAACGATGCATGAATTGGAAGTCTATATAAAAAAATGATTGAGTGATGAAAAGATATAAATATTTAGTCGGCTGGTGGATGTTACTGGCTTTGTTGGCGAGTTGCAACGAGAGCTTGGAAGACACGTATAGTGATTATGCCGGGGATGGAAAGATTCGTTACCCGGGGAAGTGTTTCGATTTGTCTGTTAAACCCGGTTGGCAGCGGTTGATTGTCGAGTGGACGAATAGTGTGGATGCCACGGTGAAGAATGTGAAATTGTCATGGTCTGCCTCGGGCGTGAAACGAGATACCTTGTTAAATCGGTCAGCAACATCTTGTGATTTGCGGAATCTAACGGATGGAACCTACCGGGTGGATGTTTCTACGGTGGACGAAGAGGGTAACGAATCATTGGTGGAGACGAATTACGGACGGCCCTATACAGATGAGCACGAGGCGATGCTTTCTTTCACGAGGGGTATTACGAAACATTACCGTGTAAAGAATAATTTGGTATTCTTTATGGATAAATGGAATGAAAACTTTGTAGAGATTAATTTGGAGTATACGGATACTGAGGGGAAAACGATTACTTATCCATTGACACAAGAAGTGTTTAGGAAAAAATTTGTTGTGTTACCGAATGTGAATACTGCGAAACCGATTTCGATTACTCGATTGGGGAAATTGGAAGGTTGTGAGGATTTGATCCGTTTTGCTCCGATTGTATTGGGTTCGGAATACTTGTTAACGTCCGATTTCAAGTCTGTTATACAGCAACGTTATGGTTTTTCTGATCAAACCGTGGAGGGAAAGGCGCAATTGGAGAATTTTATCAATACAGCGACTGAGTTGGAGTTCGATTATAGCATGGGCTCCCTCGAGGATGTGCTTTATTTTCCGCGATTGAAAAAGATTGTAGTGGGTAAGAATCGTTATCTTAATCGTGATTATAAAACTATTGCTGATATAAGCGTGCTTGATCAAGAGGCGAGGACATTAATGGTGTTGGATGTGGCAAACGAATTGATGGGGGTACGAGTAGAACGCTATAACGATCATTATTTTACGGAGTCTAGGCCTTATATTCAGGAAATGGGTAATCCGGAGTTGCCCGAATTGAACGTGATACCACAATCGGATATAAAGGAGATTTCATGTTCCGTGAAAGATGTTAATTATGATTCCGGGTTGACGAACTTGTTGGATAATAATCCGGCTACTTGGTGGGAACCCTTCGTGTCGACCACGATTAGAACGTATGAATTGTTAATCACGTTGAAGGAATTGCAAACGATTAAAGGAATAAAGATTGCACAAAAAGTATTTATGATTGATGATAACAAGAGTCCGAATTATATCCCGAGTACAATACAAATTCAAGTTTCTCACGATAAGATTATGTGGAAAGATCTTACTCACGTGAACGAGAACAAGATTGGTCAGGGATCTGGTGAGGTTACGTTGCTTCCGATGGCTGCCCCTGGTGATATCCAGTATGTTCGGGTGATACTGAATGATCGGGTACTCAATGGTATTTGTGATATCATGTTGGCTGACATTACCTTGTACAAGGATTAATCGGGATTTAAGGTGAATTGAACCCGAAAACAACTCTGAACACAAAAATCTCTCGTCCCGCCGACAGGACGGGGCGGGGGATTTTTTTTGATCAAGAAGGAACAATTTTGAGAAATTCAAAAAAAAGTAAGGGTTTTAAAGTACCAAAGGAAGCGTGTCCGTGTAGGCGGATGGTGATTTGGGAAAAATGAAATTAAAATGGAATATGATGAAAACGATACTTTCTATCATTTTATTCTTGGGCGTGTGTGGGATATGTACTGCCCAGGAAGGATTCAAGATTGTCGGGCAATTGGGCGGTTCGTTGGGAGGAAAGCTCGTGTTGGCTGTTAGTGGGGAACAAGGATTTGTCAAGTTGGGAGAAACCGAGATGGTAAATGGAAGTTTCGAATTCTCGGGTAGCGTGCCGGGGCCCGGGGTGGCTTATATCATGGATGAGAAACAGCAATTGATTGCGACAATCATGATAGAGAACCGGGAGTTCCTTTTGACAGCGGGAGGGGAGGGAATTGACGTGGAGGGAGGAGAGGCCCAAGAAGTGTGGAACGTGTTTGATGCTATCAATAAACGGGTGATGAGGGCGAATATGATCAAAGAACAGAAATTTCAAGTGGCGTATGCCCGCCAGGACAGAGTGGGTGCCGTTGCTGTCCAGCAGGAGTTTCAAAAGGTGGTGTTAAAAGCGATGGAAGAGCAACGGGAATTTTTCAAGAACTACGGGGACACCTATGTGGCGGCATACGCGGTGTATTCACTAATGGAACAAGCGAATTTCGATCAACTGGGCGAGTGGTATAACCTGTTGGGGGAGAATGCTAAAAATACCGCTTACGGGAAGGCCTTGGGGGTGAAGTTGGAACAGTTCCGCAATGTCGTTGTCGGTGGTGTTGCCCCGGATTTCGAGGGAACTCAGCCCGAAGGAGGCACTTTATCCTTGTACGAGGTAAAGGCTAAAATTAAACTGGTCGACTTCTGGGCATCGTGGTGCGGTCCTTGTCGCATGGAAAACAAAAACTTACCCAAGCTTTACAAGAAATACCATAAAGCAGGTTTGGAAATCATTAGCGTTTCGTTGGATAACAAGCAGCAGGATTGGCTGAAAGCCATCAAGGATGACAACATGACATGGAAACATGTTTCCGATCTCAAAGGATGGGGTTCAGCTATCGCTCGCCTCTATCAAGTGAAAGCCATCCCGCAAACTTTCTTGCTGGATGCCGAAAATCACATTATCGCCAAGAATCTTCGCGGTGCCGATTTGCAAAAGAAAATCGCCGAACTTCTGGGGGGAAAGTAAGTTCTATTCCGAGAATATGGCATTTTGTATAATTGAATAATATGAAAAAGAATATTTTATTATTGGTTTTCTTGTTTTTGGGAATAGGTTTAAACGCCCAGAAATTGAAAGTGTATTCTGTAAATGATTTGGTAATAGTCTATAATGAAAATGTTGAAAGACTTCTTTTAGACGGGGAACCCTTAAACATGATGAATGCTATTGTTTCAAATAAGATAGAAGCCTCTCTCTTTTCTCCTTCCCGAGAATGGAAAGAATGGAAAGAAAAAGTAGATCAGTGGTTTGTTCGATTTTTCGAGAAAGTGTTCAAAAACAATAAGGCAGTAAGAGAATTATGGAAAAAGAGTGTTGAAGAGAAAGAGGGGAACTTAAGTTTAATTCTTCATTTCGATCAGGAGGGGAATATTGTGAGCAGTATATTTTATATCCCGTTGAAAATGTATAATGACAAAATATACAATGAATTGCAGAAAGTATCTAATCGATTGCTGAAAGAAAAAGTGTATGTTGATAAAACAAAGTTTAAAAAGACAAGCACCTATGGCATGGATGTGTACAAGATTATTGATATGGTGAAGAAGTACAACATGAAGCTGGAGTAAGCGTTGTTTCGACTTGTTTTGTCATTAGAAATTAAAAACAATAGTAACGATGAAAAAATTAGTAACATTAATTTGTATCGCGATGGGTTGCACCATTGCTTGTAAAGCGCAGGAGGGCTACCGGGTGAGCGGTAAGATTGACGGGATTCCGGATGGTACCCTTTTGTTGGTGAGCGACGAGAAGGGTAAACCGGACACGTTGGGCGTGACCCGCGTCACGAACGGGGCGTTCGTGTTCACGGGAAAGGTGGACGCCCCAATGGCCGTTTATATCGCTGCCCCGGGGCAAAAGAACGTGATTCCCTTGATGCTTGAGAACACGAGTTTCATGCTGAACGTGGGAAGCCGGGGAGCGTTGATAAAAGGAGGAGCATTACAGGAAATTTACAGCCAGTTCAGCAAGGTGAACTCGGATCTCTTGCAGAAGCAGGACAGGATCATGGAAGAGCATCGGCAAGCACAATTGGACCGGGACATCAAGAAGATGCAAGCGTTAAGGAAACAATTTGAAGACGTGGTGGAGGAAGCCCGGTTGCAGGAAAAAGCGTTGCTGGAAAAATACGCGAATTCGTACGTGGCGGCTTACGTGGTGGCAGCAGGGATGCGACAATTGGAACTGGAGGTCCTGAAAGCCAGATACGGAATACTGAGTGATGCGGCGAAGGAGACCGTGCCGGGACGTGCCGTGGAAGCGTTTATCGAGGAGCTGGAAAAGCTTACCGAGGGGGAGCTGGCTCCCGATTTCACGGTGGTTTCCCCGCAAGGAGATTCGCTCTCCCTGCATCCCTTGAAAGCGAAAGCGAAGTTGATTCATTTCTGGACATCGGGGAATAACGCCTGCCGGGAAAATAATGTTGAATTGCTTGATATTTACCAGAAATATCACCTGAAAGGATTGGAAATTATCAGCGTGTCGCGAGATCAGGATAGGTCAAATTGGTTGAAAGCCGTGAACGAGGATGGCATGGTCTGGAAACATGGAATTGATGGCAACGCCGTGGTTTTCCAGCGTTACCACGTGTTGTCCGTCCCTTATACGATCCTGTTAAACGAGGAAAACGAAATCGTGGGTAAGAACTTGAGTACGGCAGCCTTGAAAAACAAGCTCGCTGAACTGTTGAAGAAAAAGAAATGATGATAAATCATTTTGTTACAATAAGCCACTCGGGGGATCATCGGGTGGCTTACTACTACCATGCTTATGAAAAAATAGAATGTCATTGTTGTTTTGTGAAGGCGTTAAAGCTTAAAAATAGATTGAAAGATGGCGGTTGGAGTGCTGTTTTGAAGGATAAAATTTGTAACTGGAATTTCGAAATAGACATTCCTAATTCGGCATCGTCGTTCTACGTTCCCCGGAGAAGGCGGCAGGGTCACCCTTGGCGGGAAGAAAAGACCCCGGGTATCTACGTGTTGCGAGAGATTCGCTGTATTCTTACCAGTCACGTGATTTCCGCCGAGCCCAGAGCCTCATGCGGAATGGTTTCCCAACCGGGAATCCTGTTGGTTGAGGATGTATCCCGATGGGAGCGTGATTGTCAAGAGTGTGGTAGGGTATTATGCCGGGATTAGCCGGGAGTAACTAATATTATTCAAATAAGTGCGTGTTAGGTGACGACCGTGTTATGGTTTTGCACGGTGACGAGGGTGCTCAAATTGTGTGCTGGCACCCTCGTTTTTTATTTATCGAGAATCTCTGTTGATGAATGTCTTTTGTTTTCCTTGTCTGTAAATAACTGTAATCGCTACAGCCGCCGGGGCAGATTTTACGAGGTGTAAAATCAATCATTTATGGAAAACAAAAAGGCCAATACGTTAATACATTCAAGCGAACCCCGTTACGGCGAGGGACATATATTTCTTTGGTGGGAAAATTATTGCCGACGGCTTTTGTACGCTGACATTCTTTACGTCGAGGGATCGGGCAGTTACAGTGAGTTTCATGCGATCGATGGGAGTCGGGTGACGATTTCTTATCGTTTGGGGGTGATGGAACGCTCTTTACCGGACGACACGTTCATCCGAGTACACCAGAGTTTCATCTTGAATTGGCATTATATCGATACATTTGTGGGCAACAGCGTGAAAATCGGTGACCGATGGTTCCCGATTGGGCGGGCCTATCGTTCCCGCCTATTGCAAGTGCTACACTTCCCGGAACTTCCCCGGCAAAACAGTAAACAGGAATTATAATTATCATCTTTAATCATCAATCGGCCTGGTGAATCGGCCATCGGCGGCTTTACTATCTCTTGAAATTTCCAGTATATCATAGCCGTGGTGTCATGTATAAAGGAAGGTAAATCACCTTTCTGAGAAATTTGGCACTATAAATATGCACCTTTCTAACGTATAAATGTTAATGCTTCCGATTTAAATTTAATTTTTATCGTCGATAAATCTTTTCTTTATCTTTAAAATGTCTCCTGTAAGGGTATATTGATTTGTGTGAGATGTAAATTTCTTGGTTTGTATTAACTCCCAAGTATTGTTACTTGATATTCTATCGGACAATATCTATTCTTCTGCCGTTGAGAATCCAATGTAGTTAGGGATTAGTGACGTATCATTTTCGAATCAAAGACGAATCAAAGACGTTCAGTGGGTGTCTTTGATGCGGGCGAAAGGGGAGATTGTCACCTCTTTACTGGGGATGCTTGTTGGTTGTTTATCGCTTTGTTCTATGGTTCGTTTAGGGACATTCTTTTGGCGGACGAGCTGTGTGTTCACGAGTGAGGGGTTTGGATTTATGTCGAATATGAAACGAAAAAGGTTGTTTGTGAAGATATTCTGTTGATTGTGAATCAGTGTTTTATGTCGAATATGCAGACCTTATCTTTGCATCAGAAAACAAAGAAAAATTTTAAAAACGAACGAGTGATGGCAATAACAGAAGAGAATATTCGAGGAAAAATCGGGAATTCAATTTTCTACCGGGTGGGATCGGTGACACGGGTGAGGAGTGCGGCGTCGAAGTACACGGATGCGAACACGTCAAAACAGCGGGAAAGCCGTTCCCGCTTGAGGGTGGCGATACGTTTTTACCGACGTTTGGCAGGGACGGAATTACGGGAAGCGTGGTATCTGGCAGCAAAGGGAATGGGGAAAAGTGGGTATAATTTATTTTTGAAGTTGAACATGATGATTTTTAAGCCTGACGGGAAGATCGGGGATTTTGCCCGGTTGCAGTTGACGGTCGGTCGGTTACAAAAAGTGAATCATCTCGTGGTACGTGTTGATGAGGGGGATGCAGTTTCTATGGAGTGGGAACGGGAGGGGTATCTTCCTTCTGCGGGAAAAGAGGATAAATTGGTGGTTGTTGTGCTTTATGGCGATCGTTCGTTTTCTCCGGAATTTGTCAAGACGAGCGGGGAGATAAGAGGTGACGGGAAAGCCACTTTCCGTTTGCAGCGTAAACGGGGAACGGCAGCCCATTTGTATTGTTTTTTCCGGGAAAAGAATGGGAAGGCTTATTCGCCGAGTCAACACGTAAGAATTTAATGATTTTAGATTTATGATTTTAGATTCCAGCCGCACGGGACCTTGTAATTTTAGATTTAAAAATTCAGGGATTGGGTGATTTCCGGTTGAAGGATTACTTTATGAGCCTTGTAAACTTTCGAACTTTATGAACTAAATGAAGACGAGGCGTTTAGCTGTTCCGAGCGTATCGTCTAGGGGGAGTTGTGCGGGGGAAAGGGAACGGGTAACTTTAATAATAAAAATATGGCAAGAAAAGAGACAAGTAAAAGGGAAGAAACGGCGAGCGTGCCCGTGCAAGTGCTTGAGGAGTTAAAAGAATTACGGGAAGAGGTTTGCCTGGCGATCGAGGCAGCATCAAACGCATCCTACAGGTTGATGGATGCCGAGGAGTTGTGCCGGGCTATGCAAATATCCAGGCAAACATTACGGCGTTACGAGAAACAACTCCTTATCCCGGAGAGGAAGGTGGGTAACAAGAAGTTTTACCTCGCGGCAGAGGTGAAGAATTGTATCGTCACGGCTTTACGACTTTGGAAGGAGTGAAGAACGTGGTCGGGGCGGTTGGCGAGGTGATCGACCGCCTGACGCTCCCGGCGAGGGAGAAGCGACAACTGGAAGTGGACTTGCTGGAATTGTTGGCAGAACACGAGAAGGAGATGGCCCGGTCCCGCTCGGCAGCCGTGGTGGAGGAGGCCCGGGGAAACTGGTTGCAGCGATCGTGGCGACCGCTGGTGATGCTGGTGTTCGCCTTGATCGTTCTCGTGGGAACGTTCACGACGCTGCCCATCCTCTCCGAAACTTCCCGTTTTTGGGATTTGCTGGAAATCGGCCTGGGCGGTTACGTGGTGGGAAGGAGCGGGGAAAAAATCATGCAGGCCCTCACGCGAAAACCCCGTTCATTTTAGATCCTATCAATTTCTTGATTTGTGATTTTAGATCAAGTGATTCTTTTCATTTTAAATTTTAAA
>ERZ838516.1067-NODE-1067-length-39042-cov-43.076154_pt1 | contig 39042 bp, 29 predicted proteins | sample MGYA00519910_ERZ838516 | MGnify/ENA primary metagenome ERZ838516 (study PRJEB31850, sample SAMEA3708837) | human gut metagenome | biome: human gut; feature: human-associated habitat; material: faeces | place: China | collected 2014 ... | reverse complement strand
TGTTCGTGAAGGGCCCGGGTTCCGGTCGTGAAACCGCCATCCGTTCCCTGCAGTCCGCCGGACTCGAAGTCGGTTCCATCACCGACGTCACCCCGCAGGCACACAACGGCGTTCGTCCTCCGAAGCGCCGTCGCGTCTGAGCACTAGAAGAAATCATCAATCCAACGCCGCTTATGGCCGGTGAGTGCACCACCGGCCTGAAGCTGAAAGGATAACCACAGTGCTTATCGCACAGCGTCCGACACTTACCGAGGAATCTCTCAACCCTCAGCGTTCCCGCTTCACCATCGAGCCTCTTGAGCCCGGTTTCGGCTACACGCTTGGCAACTCGCTGCGCCGTACCCTCCTGAGCTCCATTCCGGGAGCGGCTGTGACTTCGGTGCGTATCTCCGGCGTCCCGCACGAGTTCACCACTCTGCCGGGTGTTGAAGAGGACGTTACCGAAATCCTGCTGAACATCAAGGGCATCGTGCTCACCAGCGAATACGATGAGCCGGTTGTCATGTATCTGCGCAAGAGCGGCAAGGGCGAGGCCACCGCGGGCGACATCACCCCGCCGGCCGGCGTCACCATCGCCAACCCGGACATGCATATCGCTACCCTCGCCGAAGATGGCGAACTCGAGATCGAGTTCACCGTCGAGCGTGGCCGCGGCTATGTGCCCGCCCAGATGAACAAGCAGGATAACGCCGAGATCGGCCGCATTCCGGTTGACTCGATCTACTCCCCGGTGCTCAAGGTGAGCTATCGTGTGGAAGCCACCCGCGTTGAACAGCGCACTGACTTCGACAAGCTCATCCTGGACGTGGAGACCAAGCCGGCTATCTCCCCGCGCGATGCAGTCGCATCCGCAGGCTCCACCCTGGTGGAACTCTTCGGTCTGTGCCGTGAGCTCAACACCCAGGCTGAGGGCGTCGAGGTTGGCCCTGCTCCTGTGGCAGAGGAAACCAACCCGGAGATGAACATCCCGATCGAGGACCTGAACCTCACCCAGCGCAGCTACAACTGCCTGAAGCGCGAGGGCATCCACACGATCGGCGAGCTGGTCGCCCACACCGAGCAGGATTTGCTCGATATCCGCAATTTCGGTATGAAGTCCATCGATGAAGTCAAGGAGAAGCTCCAGTCTCTGGGACTCGCCCTCAAGGCTTCCCCGCTGGGTAACTTCGATACCAATAATCTCGAAGGTGGCACCTTCTTCTCGCCGGAAGACGAGTGATCCGCCACTTTTGACCTAACCGCTTCGTTGGATTCGGACGTTCGGGCAACTGCCCACCTGAATCCAACGGGGCTTTCAAGGAGAAACAATGCCTACACCAAAGAAGGGTCCGCGTCTGGCCTCCAGCCCGGCTCATGAGCGTCTTATGCTCGCGAACATGGCCACCAGCCTGTTCCAGAACGGCCGCATCACCACCACCCTGCCGAAGGCCAAGCGTCTTCGTCCGCTGGCCGAGCGCCTGATCACGCTCGCCAAGCGTGGTGATCTGCACAACCGTCGTCGCGTGATGCGCGTCATCCGCAACAAGTCCGTCGTGCACAAGCTGTTCACCGAGATCGCCGAGCAGATGGAGCAGCGCGAAGGCGGCTACACCCGCATCGTCAAGATCGCTCCGCGTCGCGGCGATGCCGCTCCGGCAGCCATCATCGAGCTCGTCACCGAGCCGGTGAGCCCGAAGCAGGCCGTGGTGAAGGAAGCCGAAGCCGCAACCAAGGTTGCCGCTGCCGAGGCTCCGGAAGCCGCCGCTGAAGAGGCTACCGCTGAGAACGCCGAGTGAATCGCTCTTAGCTGATTGAAGGCCGGGAATCGCAAGGTTCCCGGCCTTTGTCATATCTGCTGCCAAGACTGTCGCGCCACATGCCTCACTATGCCAGCCATTTGCTATGCTCAATGCCGTGAGACTACGCATCGATTTGGCATATGACGGTACCGGCTTCTACGGATGGGCGAAACAGCCCGAAATACGTACGGTACAGGGCGAAATCGAACGCGTGCTGCATACCATTCTTCGCGTACCGGAAGGAGACCCGACCGAACCGCTGCGCCTTACCGTGGCCGGACGAACCGACACCGGCGTGCACGCCTCGCATCAGGTATGCCATCTGGACGTCAACGAGGACGTGCTCAAACGCTGCGTCGGCCACATGGACGTGCCGCCCGTCATCGCGCTTACCCGCAGACTTCAGCGCATGCTGCCGGCCGATATCGCAATCCGCGGCATTGCACCCGCTCCGGACGGTTTCGACGCGCGTTTCTCCGCGTTGGAACGTACCTACGTGTACCGAATCGCCGATAGGTCAAGCGAGGCGGACCCCCGTACCAGAAACTTCGTATTGCATATCGACGATGAACTTGACCTCAAATCCATGAACGAAGCCGCTGCGATGACGATCGGCCTGCACGATTTCGGCTCGTTCGCCACCCCAAATCCGGGCGGCACCACCATACGCGAGGTGAAGACCGCGTATTGGCGTCGCGTGCCGCAGCGGACGCTTATCGACGACGGCATGACGATGGGGGAGCGGTACCGTACGCCGACCGTGGAATCGGGCCTCGTCTGCTTCGTGATCGTCGCCGACGCGTTTGCACGCAATATGGTGCGCTCCCTCGTCAACGGCTGCGTGCAGGTCGGTATCGGCAAACGTTCCCTCGACTGGTTTGCAGGAAAAATGGCGGCTCCGCTGCGCGAAGGCTCCACAGGACCGATCGCGCCGCAAGGACTGACGCTGGAGCATATCGAATATCCGGCCGACGACCAGCTGGCGGTCCGCGCCGAAGCCATTCGCGCCAAGCGTACACTGTAGCTTTATTGCGATTGTCACAGCCAGGTTACGGGCGCTTGTCATGTCCATTGCCGAGACATTGTCGTAACAGACCGTTTCGTTTCCCGGAAACGCTGGTTCGTTAGGTTTTTCTTCCATCAAGGCACGATGCCTCAGATTGGCATGCGTTCGCATGGGGTGGAAGGGAGCGTGGAACGATGATTGAATCCGCCGCACGAAGGTTGGCTTCGGAACTGGTCGATCGTCGGGAGTTGATCAACCGGGAGCTGAGCCGTAATGGCGTACGGTTCGGCATCTACAAGAACGGCGAGTACCATGACCGGCTGTTTCCGTACGATCCGATTCCGCGCATCATCGAATCGGACGAATTCGACAGAATGGAAGCCGGACTGAAACAGCGCGTCAACGCGTTGAACGCCTACCTGCGCGACATCTACTCCGACAAGCAGGCCATCAAGGACGGCATCGTGCCGGAAGAATACGTGTACACGTCCGCGGGATACTTTCCGCAAGTCAACGGCGTGACACCTCCGGGCGGCGTGTTCGCGCACATCGCCGGCGAGGACCTGGTGCAGGGGCAGGACGGGCAATGGTGGGTGCTGGAAGACAATCTGCGCATTCCATCCGGTGCCAGCTATCCGCTGTTCGCCCGCGATATCGAACGCAGAATCACGCCCAGCCTGTTCCGCAACGTACGTGTGCGCGACAATCGCGATTATCCACGACTGCTGCGTCAATCCATGGATTTCGTCTCCACCGACGGCATAGCAGTGGTGCTCACCCCGGCAGGTACAATTCCGCGTTCTTCGAACATGCATACCTGGCCGAGAAAACCGGCGCGGCGCTCGCGTTCCCCGAAGACCTCGAAGTCGTGGACAACAAAGTGTACTTCCTCGACTATGCCGGCAGAAAACACCGCGTCGGCGTGGTCTACCGCCGTCTGTCCGACGAATATCTCGACCCGTTCGCGTTCAACCCGGATTCCGTGATCGGCGTGCCGGGAATCCTGTCCGCCTACAGGTCGGGCAATGTGGCGATCGTCAACGCTCCGGGCAACGGCGCGGCCGACGACAAGGCCATCTACTATTTCGTGCCGAACATGATCCGCTATTATCTCGGCGAAGAGCCGATTCTGCACAATGCGCCGACCTACATGCCGATGTTCGACAAGGACCGCAAGGAGGTACTCGACCGGCTCGGCGAACTGGTCATCAAGGATGTGGCGGAAGCGGGCGGCTACGGCGTCGTGTTCGGCTCGTCGCTCGACCGGTCGCGGCGAGAGGAACTGGCCGAACGCATCAAGGCCGAACCGCGCCGGTTCATCGCGCAGGAGGTCATCCAATTCAAGGACATCGACGTGGTGGACCCCGAAACCGGACAGATGAGCCCACGTAAATGCGACCTGCGCGCCTTCGTGGTGACCGGCAAGAACACGCACGTATGGTATTCGGGACTGACACGCTACTCGTCCATACCGGGCCAGATGATCGTCAACTCATCACAGGGCGGCGGTTTCAAGGACACCTGGGTACTGGCCAAAGAGACCGGCGTGGAGCATGATTACGCACCCGGCTCGGAGGTCGTGCGCGTGCTGGAACAGTCCCGCAAGCACTCGCTGGCACTCGTCACCGCGTCGAAGGCCGACAACCTGTTCTGGCTCGGCCGCTACACGGAACGCGTATTCACCACGCTGAGCCAATTCTTCCCCTTCTACGACCGTGTGATGGACACGGATGTGGACGCGTTCCGACCGTTCGCCCGTGCGCTCGACCTGCCGGAGGATTTCGAGGATTTCGACGCGTTCATCCACAGCTTCCTGTACGACGAGAAGAATCCGGATTCCGTACGCAGCGCCATCGTCTACGCGTTCAACAACGCGGTGATTCTGCGCCCCGAACTTGGTTCTCGCTCGTTGCAGCAGGTGGAGTTGGCCATGAGCTCCATAGTGGAGGCATCCGAATACGGCGGCACGGACGCGGACATCTTCAAACACCGCGACATCGCGGACAACATGCTCGCCTTCTGGGGAGGTGTGGAGAATTCCCCCGTCGAACCGACTCTGAAATCGTTCATTTTCGTGGGCAAATATCTGGAACGTCTGGATCTGTACACACGATTCGGATATTCCGTGGAAGAGCTCAAGGCGCCGCTCGCCAAACTGGGCAGCTACATCCTGCCGTTGAACGGTCTGCCGGTACCGCAATGCTTCGCCGAAGGATTGCGCTGGCTGGTCGGCCAGCTGCCGCAGCGGGGATATGCGGAGCTTGCGGAAAAACTGGGGATGCTGCTGAAAGATTTCGATGGGCGCATCTCCACGAAGGATCTGAAGGATCTGGGCATGCTCAACACGATGGACATGGACGCCGCGCGACTGTGAAGAATACGTGCCACAGCCATCGCACGGTGCGTGTATAACGGCTGGAACAAGGCCCACGGCGTGGAAAACGCCGAAGGAACGACAATAATCGCTGAGGAGACGATGTGAAGAAACTGGTGTTTGACTATGAGATGAAGCTCTCATTCAGCTCGCCCGTGACCGACCATCGCTTCCAACTGCGCTGCATTCCAGCCACCGGCCCACGCCAGCAGGTGATCGACGTGGCAGTCAAAATCGAACCGGATGTGGAACTCGAAACCACCATCGATTCCTTCGATTCCGTGGTGATGACCGGATTCATTCCCGAACCGCACACCATGTTCAACTACTCGGTGACCGGCATCGCCTTCGTGGACAACGCGCATATCAAAACCGAAATCTACAAGCCGCTGTACCGCTTCAATTCGGCGTTGACAGTGCCGGGGCCGGCCATCGAAGCGTTGATCGGCATCTGCCGTGAACGCATCGCGTCCCTGCCTGCCGACTGCACGCCGATCGACCAAGCCCGTGAGGTGATGGACGAGGTGTTCAAAACGTTCGTCTACACGCCGGCCTCCACCACCATCCGCACCACCGCCGAGGAAGCGTTCGCTCAACGCAAGGGCGTATGCCAGGATTACGCGCACGCCATGCTGTCCGTGTGCCGGCACGTCGGACTCACCGCCCGATACATCGCGGGATTGCTCGGCGGCGAGGGCGCCACGCACGCATGGGTCGAAATCTACCATGATGGACGTTGGGTCGGTTTGGACCCCACACACAACCGTATGGTCGACGACAACTACATCACCATCGCCCATGGCCGCGATTACCGCGACTGCATGCTCGACATCGGCATCTTCTCCGGCTGCGACGTCAAGCAGGACCAGTGGGTCAACGCTTCCGTGCACGAGCAGGGATACTGATCCCCGACGTTTTCTCGATGCCGGATTCCGTATTTCGGCAGATGCAAAGCAGATAAACAAAAAAGGCCGAAACGCCATTGTTTCAACCTTCATTGCATGCGGATAAGGCGAGATTCGAACTCGCGGAGGGGTTCGCCCTCACACGCTTTCGAGGCGTGCTCCTTAGACCGCTCGGACACTTATCCATTCGTCACCTGAAAACAAGCAACTTGATAATTGTGCCACAGCGGTGGCGATTGTCAAATCGGACTGGCTGCAACGGTGTGATTTCCGGCGTGTCTTGCTTTGCGCCCGACTGTGCGTCCTTAGGCGAACAGCGCTTCGTCGAAGGAAGGATAGCCCCAATCAAGCGCCAATTCGACACGGTCCGCAATCAGACCGGCAAGCACGCCCAGGGATTGCGCCCGCGAATCCGTCGACTGTTTTGCATTGGTGACGCGTGACTGGGAATGATCGTTCGCGGCATTGGAGCTTCCGGCGATTGCCGTTATCTCGCTTCGCGCGCAGTTCATTTCGATGGTGGCGTCGGTCGGTGCCGTAAGGCCGGTGGCGGAATCGAGCATCGTGTCGGGGTGGGCGAGCAAGGCGGTGGCCTCGTACGTTTTCCTACGATCGTCAATGGTGCCCGAGAAGGATGCGAACCGTTGCGATGTGGTCTTATGACGATCGCTGATATCCAGCGTCGCATGGCCGCTGTTGCGGGCCGCCAGCACTTCCATGGCGAATCCGGCACGGTCTTCGGCCTGCGCGGCGGTGGCAAGGGACTTGGAATCGACGTCAAGCGATTCGACATCGTCAAAACGCGACAGCGTGATCGGCGCGACGGCCACCGACAGTTGATCGCCCAGTGCGCGAGCCATATGACGTGCCTGCGCGCTGCGCAACGTGCCTTCGGCAAAACGCGCCGGACATTGCGCCGCGGTGTTCGTCCATGCGGAGACCGCCTGCTGCGCCGAGAAATAGCGGCGGATGATGTGCTGATGCTGGTCGTGTGCGATCTTGTTATCGGCGGTGGCATCGAAATAGGCCTTCTCGCACGGGCTTTGCCGTTGTTCGGCTTCAGCCCTGCCTGCGATCCTGGGCATGGAGCATGCCGTCAGCGCCGGCATGAGGATAGCGGTGCAAAGCAATGCGCAGACGCGTTTCGCGATAAAAGAAACCGAGCGAAAAGAAGGGGTACGTGTCTGCATGAATCATTAGACTAATATCTGACTGTGACCATTGGGCCATGCGCTCGGAATAACTTCATATAGGAGGTCTTGGAAATATGGAACTGGACCTGGCAGGAATGCACCAGCTCGCCGCTGGGCAGGGAATTGATCCCGAGACGCTGGATGCCGCACTCTCGGAAGCATTGCGACTGGCATATCTGAAAACCCCTCACGCTGCGAAGCGCGCTCGCGTCGAGCTTGATCCGCGTGCGGGAAGCTTCACCGTATGGGCCCAGGACGAGATTCCTGGCGAGCCGACTGAAGACGATCCCCATCCCGCGCCGACTCTGGGCGAGGAATACGACGACACTCCGCACGATTTCGGCCGACTGGCCGCTGCGACCGCTCGTCAGGTGATCAGCCAGCTGTTCCGCAAGGCCGAGGATGACAAGGTGTTCGGCGCGTTCTCCGGTCAGAAGGGCAAGCTCATCACCGGCATCGTGCAGCAGGACGTCAAGGACACATCCAACGTGCACGTGGCCGTCGGCGACGTCGAAGCCCTGCTGCCGCGCCGCGAGCAGGTGCCCGGCGAACGCTACCGTCACGGCGAACGTATCCGCGTGTACGTGGTGAACGTGGCCCGTGGTCTGAAGGGCCCGGAAATCGTGGTGTCCCGTTCCCATCCGGAGCTGGTCCGCCGCCTGTTCGAACGTGAGGTTCCGGAACTGGTTTCGGGAGCCGTGTCGATTATGGCCATCGCCCGCGAGGCGGGCGCCCGCACCAAGATCGCCGTCCGTGCCAACACCGAAGGCGTCAACCCGAAGGGCGCGCTGATCGGCCCCGGCGGAGCCCGAGTGCGCGCCGTCATGGAGAACCTCGGTCCTGAGAAAATCGATATCGTCGACTGGTCCGCGGATCCGGCGAAATTCGTCGCCGCGGCGCTGTCTCCGGCCGTCGCCACCGGTGTGCAGGTGATCAGCGAGAAGAACAAGACGGCCATCGCCTTCATCCACGATGACCAGCTGTCCCTGGCCATCGGCAAGGAAGGCCAGAACGCACGTCTTGCGGCCAAGCTGACCGGCTGGAAGATCGGCATCGAATCCGCTGAGGCGCATGCCAAGAAGATGGCCGAATCGGCGGACCATTCCGATGGGGAAACCGAGGAATAAACAACACTTCCGGTAGACAACAAGCCCGTGGACGTACAATCCACGGGCTTGAGTATGCTGGACTCGACAATCCAAAGCGTGACGGCCATGCCGTCATGCCCAGGGAAAAGACGAGGTATCACGAACATGGTTGCACGATGAGAAGGAACAAGCTCGCCGTGAATCAGTAGCGGTCGCGCCCGTATGCGCGCGGCCCAAGATAGGAGAATTGAGTGCCGAAAGCACGCGTATATGAACTTGCCAAGGAACTTGGCGTTGACAGCAAAACCGTTTTAAGCAAACTTGAGGCGATGGGCGAATTCGTGAAGTCCGCATCGTCTACCGTTGAACCTCCCGTTGCACGCAAGCTGAGGAACGCATTCGCGTCCAGCGGACAGGGCAACGCATCTGATTCCAAGAAGCCGGGCCATACGGCCAAGAAGCCTGCCGAACCGGCATCTCATTCCATGCCAAAGCCGGCCGCTCCGTCAGCACCGAAGCCGGCTGCCCCCGCAGCGCCGAAGCCGCGTCATGCCGTTTCCAAGTCCGATGCCCCGAAGCCGGGCCATCGCGCGCCGCGTCCAGGCGAATCCCGCCAGCATGGCAATCGTCCTAACGGCAACGCCCCGCGTCCGCAGGGTGGAGACCGCCGCCAGTCCGGTCGCCCGACGGCCGTTCCGGGAGCTCGCCCCCAGCATGGCAACGCTCCGCAGGGCGGCAACAACGCCAATGGCGCGAAGCCGCACACCCCGGGACCGCGCCCGGGCAACAATCCGTTCAGCCGCAAGCAGGGCATGCACACCCCGACTCCGGGTGATATTCCGCGTCCGCATCCGATGAACCGTCCGAGCGTCAACAATGGCGAAGGACGTCGTGGCGGCCGTCCGGGTCAGGGCGGCGGCCAGCGTGGCGGCTTCCGTGGTCGTCCGGGTCAGGGCGGCGCGAAGCCAGGCCAGTGGGGCCAGCATCGTCCGGGTCAGGGCGGTGGCCAGCGTCCCGCCGGCGGCGGCAATCGTTTCGGCGGCAATGGCGGCGGTTTCCAGGGCGGCAACAGCGCTCCGAGCAATGGTCCGGCACGTGGTGGTCGCGGCCGCGGCGGCGCTGCAGGCGCGTTCGGACGTCAGGGAGGCAAGTCCTCGAAGGCGCGTAAGAACCGTCTGGCGAAGCGTCAGGAATTCCAGGAGATGAAGGCTCCGGTCATCGGCGGCGTGCGCATTCCGACCGGCAACGGACAGGAAGTTCGTCTGCGTCAGGGTGCGTCCCTCGCCGATCTGGCCGAGAAGATCAACGTCAATCCGGCGGCGCTGGTCACCGTGCTGTTCCACCTTGGTGAAATGGCCACGGCCACCCAGTCCCTGGATGAGGCCACGTTCCAGATCCTCGGCGAGGAAATCGGCTGGAACATCAAGATCGTGTCCGCCGAAGAGGAAGACAAGGAGCTGCTGCAGCAGTTCGACATCAACCTGGACGAAGAGGAACTGCAGGAGGACGAGGATCTGAAGCCGCGTCCGCCGGTCGTCACCGTCATGGGCCATGTCGACCACGGTAAGACCCGACTGCTCGACACCATCCGCCGCACCAACGTCATCGAAGGCGAAGCCGGCGGCATCACCCAGCGCATCGGCGCATACCAGGTGACCGTCAACCTTGAGGGCGAGCCGCGCAAGATCACGTTCCTCGATACCCCGGGCCACGAAGCCTTCACCGCAATGCGTGCCCGTGGCGCCGAACTCACCGACGTCGCGATCCTCGTGGTCGCCGCCGACGACGGCGTCATGCCGCAGACCGTGGAAGCCATCAACCACGCCCAGGCCGCGCATGTGCCGATCGTGGTGGCCGTCAACAAGATCGATAAGCCGGGCGCCAACCCGGACAAGGTCCGCGGCCAGCTTACCGAATACGGTCTGGTTCCGGAAGAATACGGCGGCAACACCATGTTCGTCGACATCTCCGCGAAGCAGGGCACCAACGTCGACAAGCTGCTCGAAGCGGTGCTGCTCACCGCCGACGCCGAGCTCGACCTGCGCGCCAACCCGGATATGGACGCCCGTGGCGCCACCGTCGAAGCCCGACTTGACAAGGGTCGTGGCGCCGTGGCTACCGTGCTGGTGCAGTCCGGTACCCTCCACATCGGCGACGCCATCGTTGCCGGCACCTCCTACGGTCGTGTCCGCGCCATGCTCGACGAAAACGGCAACCACATGCAGGAAGCCGGTCCGTCCACTCCGGTGCAGGTGCTGGGTCTGACCTCCGTGCCGACCGCAGGCGACCTGTTCCTGGTGGCCTCCGACGACCGTACCGCACGTCAGATCGCCGAGAAGCGTCAGGCCACCGAGCGTGCGGCCCAGCTGGCCAAGCGCCGCAAGGTCGTTTCCCTCGAAAGCCTCAAGGAGCAGTTCGCCAAGTCCGAGGTGGATATGCTCAACATCGTCATCAAGGGCGATTCCTCCGGTTCCGTCGAGGCTCTGGAAGATTCCTTGATGAAGATCGAGGTGTCCGACGAGGTCGGCATCCAGGTGATCCACCGCGGCGTCGGCGCCATCACCCAGAACGACGTCAACCTGGCCACCGTCGACAAGGCCGTCATCATCGGCTTCAACGTCCGTCCGAACCGCCAGGTGGCGGATCTGGCCGAACGCGAAGGTGTGGAGATCAAGTACTACTCGATCATCTACAAGGCCATCGAGGACATCGAAGCATCCCTCAAGGGCATGCTCAAGCCGGAATACGAAGAGGTCGTCACCTCCCACTCCGAGATCCGCGAGATCTTCCGCTCCTCCAAGTTCGGCAACATCGCCGGCGTCATGGTTCAGGACGGCGAAGTCAAGCGTGGTACGAAGTGCCGTATCCTGCGCAACGGCATCGCCACCGTCAACGACCTCGAGATCTCCTCGCTGCGTCGTTTCAAGGACGACGTCAACTCCGTCAAGGAAGGCTACGAGGCTGGCATCAACCTCGGCACCTTCAACGACATCGAGATCGGCGATATCATCGAGACCTTCGAAATGCAGGAAATCGAGCGTAAGTAGCTGAGTGCTTCGAGCTTCGTATCGATAACCAGGTAAGGAACGCCCACAGCCGGTTCACGACTGCGGGCGTTCCGTGATACAACAAGAACTTTTCACCAAAAGGACAGCAATGGCAGGAACCAATCCCCGCGCCGCGCGCATCGCGGCGTTGATTCAGCGTGTGATCGCATCGTCCATGGAGGCGCAGCTGCACGACAAGCGACTGGCCAACGTGACCATCACCGAAGTGCGCGTCACCAACGATCTGCAGATCGCGAAAGTCTACTGGACCCAGCTCGGCCATGAAGGACACGAGCAGGGCGAACGCCGCCGCGCGCAGCAGGCCCTGAACCAGGCCAAAGGACGCCTGCGTTCCCTGGTAGGCACCAAGGCCGGACTGCGACTCACCCCGCAACTGGAATTCATCTTCGACGAAGTGCCGGGCGAGGCCCATGAGATCGAGGACATCCTCGCGCTCGCACACAAGCGCGACGAAGAACTCGCCAAGTCCCGCGCCAACGCGCAATACGCCGGCGACGCCGATCCGTACAAGCACGACGAGCCCGATGATGACGACTTCGACGATGATGACGATGTCGAGGTCGAGGATTGGGACGATGACGACGAAGCCTGACAACTCCGGTCTGCTGGTCATCGACAAGCCGCAGGGCGTCACCAGCCACGATGTGGTCGCGGCGGTGCGTGGCGCCCTGCACATGAAACGCGTCGGCCATGCCGGCACGCTCGACCCGATGGCCACCGGCGTGCTGGTGGTCGGCTTCGGCAACGCCACACGTCTGCTCAACTACATCGTCGACCACGACAAAACCTATCTGGCCACCATCAGACTCGGCCAGCGCACCACCACGGACGACGCCGACGGCGAACTGCTGCCGGAGGAGGGAACTATCGCCGAATTCCCTTCACGACAGACCGTTGAAGACGTCATCGCCCATCATTTCACCGGGCGCATCGAGCAGGTGCCGAACTCCTATTCAGCCATCAAAATCAACGGCCAGCGTGCCTATGATCTGGCCCGAGAAGGCAAGGACGTGGAACTCAAGGCCCGTCCGGTGACCATCTCGGAATTCAGCGTTTCGGCAGTGCGATACGGCTATGCTTCGACCACATGCGCGGGATCACCGCTTGCCGATGCCATCGAAATCGCCCCGGAGGAATCCTGGCATGCCGAAACCGACGGGCAAAACGAACCGAACATGCAGCCAGTCATGGAACTCGACGTGACTGTGACCTGCTCGGCCGGCACCTACATCCGCGCACTCGGCCGCGATCTGGGCGCCGAACTCGGCCTCGGCGGCCATCTGACCATGCTGCGCCGCATCCGCGTCGGGCGTTTCTCGGTGAACATGCCAAACGTCATGACCGCCCATACGGAAGCCAAAACCTTCACCAACCGCGAAGGCATCGAAGTGACACGCAACCGTGCGGTGCTTGACGATGCCGAGCATGCCGTTGACCACGCACTCGACCTGGTCGCCAGCGCGGCCGCTTCCATGGACATGCTTCCCGTCACCGAACAGGAGGCGACGGACCTGCGGTTCGGCCGTAGAATCGCCCACGACATCCATACGACCATGGCCGCGTACGTTCCCGAAACCAACGATCTGGTGGCGATCGTGGAACGCGCCAAACGTGGCGAGACCAAGCCGGTCGCGGTCTTCAACTGAAACAATCAAGACCGGCCTGCACGCAATACGAACACGACAAACACACGGACAATACGCAAAGAAGGACACATGAAGACGATCACGCTTACCCCCGATGCCAGCGGCATGGTGGATTGGCCGACCCTGAGCAACGACAAGAAGTCCGTGGTGACCATCGGCTCATTCGACGGCATGCATCAGGGACATCAGGCGGTCATCCGCCGTGTGGCCGAACTCGCCGAACAGGAGCAGGCGTTCTCCGTGGTGGTGCTGTTCGACCCGCGTCCCGCGCTGGTGCACGCTTACGCCGCCAAACATGACGGTCAGGAACCGCCCGCAGGCACGCCTGACACGCAGGCGCTGACCAGTGTGGACGAACGGCTGCGCGCCATCGACGCCATCGGCGTGGACTACACGCTCATCGTGCGCTACACCATGGCATTCGCCGCGAAATCATACCGCTTCTTCCTTGGCCAGATGGTCGGCAAACTCGGCATGCGCACGCTGGTGCTCGGCTCCGACGCCGCCATGGGCGCGAACCGCACCGGAAACGTGAAGGCCATTGAGAATCTGGCGCTCGCCACCGGCGTGTTCCAGCTGGAGGTCGTGGACGATTTCGGTCCGGGGCTGACCCGAGTGCCGGTCAATGCGAAGCCGGTGATGCCGTCCGAACCCGGCGAGCCTTCCGACCCTCTGGAGGGGGCTTCCAAGGCCGAACGACGCGCATGGAGCAAGAAGCATCAGGCCAAGGAAGTGCGCACGTGGAGCTCCACCAATGTGCGCTATCTGCTGAGCCAAGGCCGTATCAAGGACGCAGACGCGATACTCGGCCACGCGCATGCCGTGGAAGGCACCGTGGTGCATGGCGAGGAACGCGGCCGCACCATCGGATTCCCGACCGCCAATCTGAGCGAGAACGTCGCCGGATACCTGCCGGTGGACGGCGTGTACGCCGGCTGGCTGGTCGATTTGGGGGAGAAGTCCGCCGACGGTGGCGAAGAAGCCGGGGAGAAGCCGGCCGACGGCGTATCGCAGCAGTATGATGCTTCGTCCGTCAACGCGCGCGTGGCCATGCAGTCGCCACACCGCTGGCCGGCGGCCATCTCCATCGGCACCAAGCCGACGTTCAACGAGGACGGTGACGCCGAACGCGTGGTGGAAGCCTACGCCATCACCGATGACTGGTTGGACCTGTACGGCCATCAGGCGCGCGTGGAATTCGCTGGATTCCTGCGCCCGCAGATCAAATTCGATTCGGCCGACGATCTGGCGGCCGAGCTGAAACGCAACGTCGAGGAGACGAAGCGCCTCACCGCTTGAGACGGATCGGTTCGATTGATTTGATTGGTTCGATTGACGCGAATCATTGACGCCATCCGTGTTTTGTTACCCAAACGGGCTTTCCCGGGTTGCAAAATGCGGATGGCGATGCCGTTTGGGCATCGGCGACCTATCGCAGAATCGCGGCCAACGCGTCCTGCAACGTATCCGCCTGCACCACGCCCATTCCCGGCACGGCGACGTTCTTGCGCAGCGTCGGCACAACGGCGGTGGTGAAACCAAGACGCGCCGCCTCACGAAGCCGATATTCCAGTCTCGGCACCGGACGCACCTGTCCGGTCAACGAAATCTCGCCGATCGCGCACGTCGTGCGGGGAATCGGTTTCGATTTCGCAGCGCTCGCCAACGCGGCCACAATCGCCAGATCGCAACCCGGCTCACGCGCCTGACCGCCGGCGATTGTGGAAATGTACAGGTCGTTGGCCAGCAGATTGATGCCACCGTGACGATATAACACCGCCACCAGCATGGCGATACGGTTGGAGTCCACACCGTTCGCCGCACGACGTGGCGTCGGCAGCACCGACTTGGTGACCAGCGCCTGCACTTCAATCGGCAGACTGCGATGCCCATCCAACGTGAACGTCACGCACGTGCCATCCACCTGCGTCGCCGCAGAACCATTGCCGGTTGATAGGAACAGACCGGACGGATCGGTCACCTCCTCAATGCCCTCGCCGCTCATATCGAAACAGCCGACCTCATCGGTCGGTCCGAAACGGTTCTTCACTGCACGCAGCATACGCAACGCGGTTTCGGCATCGCCTTCGAACTGACAGACCACATCCACCAGATGCTCCAACGTACGCGGACCTGCGATCGAACCATCCTTGGTGACATGACCCACCAAAAGCACTGGAATATCAAGAGTTTTGGCGGTGTCAATCAGCGCGCTCGCCACTTCGCGCACCTGCGTGGATCCGCCGGAGATGCCATCGACGTCCTGCGAGACGATGGTCTGCGCCGAATCGACGATGGCCAACGCCGGCTTGAACTGTTCGATAAGCCCCAACACCGTGGACAGATCCGTGGTGGAGGCGAGCAGCAGATTCGGCTCCATGGCGCCGATGCGCGACGCGCGCATGCGGACCTGCGCCTGCGATTCCTCGCCGGAAATATACAGTACGGTATTGCGCTCGGTGGCGAACGCCGTCAGCCTCGCCACATTGCCGGCGGTTTCCAGCAGCAGTGTCGATTTGCCGATGCCCGGCTCTCCTGCGATCAGCGTGACCGATCCCGGCACGATGCCACCGCCGAGCACGCGGTCGAATTCCGAAAATCCTGTGGCGATTCTGGAGATGTTCTCCGTGCCTATGTCGGTGATCGGCCTCGCCGCGGACGATGCGACCGGATGCGATTGCGTGCGCGAGGTCCGTCCCGGAGCCGCGGTACGCGAGCCTGCCGCGGGACGGGCTTCATGGAATTCCTCAATGGTGCCCCATTGACCGCATTCGGGGCAGCGGCCGAGCCACTTCGGGCCGCTCCAGCCGCATTCGGAACAGAGGAATTGCGAGGACGTCTTTGCCATATCGCCGACAATACGGAGGTTTTGGGACAAGACGTTCGCGGGTGGCGTACTCGTTGCACAGACATTGCGCTGAAAACCGTTTCGGGAACTGGATTCCATGACTTCGAGGGGATGGTTGCGCGTCTTATGGCTGTGAAAGAATGACAAGCATGTCTGATACGCAGAATTCCTCTTCGCATGGCAAATTGATTGCCGCCGTCGTAGCAGCCGCGCTTGTGGTTGTGCTTGCTCTGATTTCCGCATTTGTGTGGCCTGGTTGGGCCTTGAACAAGAACGGACAGGCCGGTCAGGCCGGTCAGACGAGCCAGCAGGCTTCCACTTCGAACGGTACGGACGGCGACAAGACGGAGCCCACCAAACCGTCGATCGATGCCGTGGCATTGCCCGACGGGGCCAGCGAGCTGCTCAAGGCCATGCCGGATTCCGTATTGAATTACGCGCGTACCAAGGCTGACGCCAGCACGACGTGGTCCAGCACCTCTCCCGTCGAGGAATACGCGTTGACGTATTCCACCGGCAAGAAAGGACAGGACGTCACGCTGGAAGTGGGCCAGTGGAACGACGGTGACAAGGCGAAATCCCAGTACGACACGCTGGCTGAAGCCATGACCGGCAAGGAGCTGGGAAGCGGCAACGTGAAGGTCTCCGGCAAGACGACCGGCGCCTACAGCGCCAAAGCCGATCCGGACGACGATACCAAGGCCGTTGCCGTGTGGCGCAACGATACGGTGGTTTTCTATGCCACCGGCGCGAAGAACGACATCCAGCGTTTCTACCAGCAGTTCCCCCTGTAACGTCGACGGAATCGTCTCGATGGCGAATCGCGGCCGGCTGATGGAATATCACGCGGAAAACGAAACGTGATTTTCCACCATATGAATGCCTGCGCGCGTATTCGTCCCCGAAGCAGTGTAGTATTGGGCAAGTTGCAAACTTTTACCCTTTGAGTTTAAGGAACGGAGGCTGAGATGGGCTCGGTCATCAAGAAGCGCCGCAAGCGCATGAGCAAGAAGAAGCATCGTAAACTGCTTCGTAAGACTCGCCACCAGCGCAAGTAGTCTTCAGGCGCGTGTGAAGCGTCCGCTCAAACAAAATCCCGCGATTCCTTTCGGAGTCGCGGGATTTTTGCTATCTGCGCGGCGGTGTCGGCCGGTATATTCCACACCAGCCGACACGCCTGCCTGTCAGGATCTCACTTGTTGGGGTTGTCCATCACGCGCGGGCCGTTCGGATCGCCGACGATGACCTGGTCCACCATGTTCAGGAACAGGCCGTGCTCGACCACGCCGACCGTGGTGATGAGGTCCTGCGCGAGCTCCTGCGGGTGGTCGATGCGCTCGAGGTGCAGATCCACCACATAGTTGTTCTCATCGGTGCGCACCGGCTCGCCGTTCGCGTCGAGACGCAGCACCGGCTTGTAGCCCTTGGCCTCGAACTTCTTGACGACCTGGCCTGCGCCGAACGGAATCACCTCGACCGGCAGCGGGAACTTGCCGATGGTGTCCACGACCTTGGACTCGTCCACGATCCACACGATCTTGTTGGAGTTGGTGGCCACGATCTTCTCCCACAGGAGAGCCGCACCGCCGCCCTTGATGCCGTTGAAGTTCTTGTCCACCTCGTCGGCGCCGTCGATGGTCACGTCGATATGGTCGACGTCATCGATGTTGACGATCTTGATGCCGTAGCCTTCGGCCTGCTCCTGGGTGCGGCGGGAGGTGGTGACGCCCGTGAACTCGAGGCCTTCCTCCTTGACGCGACGACCGAGCTCGTCGACCAGGAAACGCACGGTCGAGCCGGTGCCCAGACCTGCGATCATGCCGTTCTGAATCAGCTTTGCAGCCTCGATGCCGGCCGCCTTCTTCAGCGCGTCCTGCTGTGCCTTGTCCATGATCCTCCTTCGATATGGGGTTAAGACCGTCTCCATACTATCGGATGCGTTGATTTTCAAGGCGCGAATGGTCGGTTGCGGGAGCAGGTGTCTGTTTTGGACTGCGGAAAAGTTTTCACGGAATGTTTCACGGTCCTGCGTGAGGTGGCGTGCAAAAAAAGACGCGCATGAAATGACATGTGGGGAGCGGCTTGCGTAAAGCGGCTCCCCACATGTCTCGCTCAGCTATGTTTGACCGCGAACGGCGCCTCGTCCAATACCAGCGTGCCGTCACCCATCACATAGCCTTCCACGGCGATATACCCACGGATGAGACGTGGATTGCCGTCGAAGGTCGGGCTGGATTCCGGTGGGGGAGTGAACCGCACCGTACCCGACACCGACAGGCCCGATGGGCTTGGACGATGCGGCAGTTTCGGCAGATCCTGCGATTGCGATGAAGCTGCCTGTTCCGGTGCCGATTCTTCGTCGTCTTGCAATTCGCTGCGCGATTCGTTCGCATTCTGCGGTACGGCCGTGCTGTCCGTGTCCGTGCCGTCCGCGTTGCCAGTCACCGGCTTGTCGTTCTCGTCGCCTTCACGGGGAAAATAGTCGGGTTTGACCAGCATCTGCGCATAGGATTGATGCGGTTCACCGGATTCGTCCGTTTTCCCGGATTCGTCTGTTTCTCCGGATTCGTCCGGTTCGGCTGGACCGCCCGCGTCCGGGAAGCTGGATTCGGGTATGACTTTCGTCGCTTCGGTCTCAAGCATTGTGGTGGTTTCCGCCGGTTCGGTCTCGAGCACGGTCGTTTCCACCGCATCATCTGCGTCGTCATCGGTTGTCTGTCCGAAATCCGCAAGGTCGTGGGAAACGCCTTCCGGCTCCGCCAGCATGCTGGCGATCGAACGCGGCTTCGTGCTGTTGCTGGAATTGGCGGTATCGGCACCGGAATCGCCGGTGCCGGTCGTGGCGGAATCGCCTTGTCCGCGTCCCATGTGGTATTCGGCGGCGCTGATCGCACCATCCATCAGCATCCTCGCATCCTCGGGAACATCGGTGCCACGCGAATACTCGGAAGCCAGCAGCGACTGCCATCCTTCCAACGGCAGATAGCCTTCGCGCACATGCGAACGGCAATCGCCCGCATACGTGCGTGCCAGCTCGTCCACTTTCTCGTTGCCCGCGTTGCCGGCATGACCCTTGACCCACACGAATCGCACCGACCCCGCCCTATGTGCGATCTCATTGTCGATGGCGCGGATCAAATCGGCGTTCTTCACCGGTTTCTTCTGCGAATTCTTCCAGCCGTTGCGCTTCCAACCCTGCACCCACTTGGTGGAGCAGTTGATCGCATACTGCGAGTCGGTCTCGATCACCAGGTCTTCGGAACCGGGATGCGCTCGCAACGCCTCCAGCACGGCGCATAATTCGCCGATCTGGTTGGTGCCGTTCGTCGCGCCGCCGGCATCGCAATCGCCGGCATGCTCGTGCCCCGGCTTGCCGCCTGCCGCGGGCTCGTGGTCGGCCCAGGCCCAACCCATCGGACCATTCGGATTGCCAAGCGCGGAACCGTCTGTTGAAACCGTAATCGTCATGCTTCTACCCTACGAAAGCCGCGCGACTCGCCGTTTGCCCGTCATACCGCATGGCAACGGCATATGCGATTAGTCGCCGAGACACAGCATGACGGAGGCGCGGAACATGCCGTCGCTGTGCTCGAAGGAGGCCGTGCCATGGTGCCGTTCGGCCGTCTCTCGTACGGTGGCGGTGCCCAGCCCCGTGCCACCATGTTTGGTCGAGACGAGATCGCCGTCGATCTGTTCGATGCTGGTATCGGCTTCGCCGTACGTGTTGTCCACCGTGATGAACAGGGCCGCCGGAGGGCCGGAACGATACCGGATGCGCACTTTGAGCCGCCTCTCGCCCTGCGTTTGCTGGGTGATGGCCTCCGTGGCGTTCTCCAGCAGATTGCCGACCATGGAGCATAATTCCGCGTTGTTGATGTTGATGTATTGCGGCGCCGCCGCTTTGACGTCCACATCCGCACCCAAATGCCGGACCCAATCGCAATAGTAGACAAGCACCGCGTTCAGCGACGCATGCTCGCAATACTGCATTGGTGCCGTTTGCAGCAGCCGGTGTTTGGACATCTCATCCAGATATGAGCGGATGCCATCCATGTCTTCAGCCGCGGCCAACGCCTGCAGTGAGTGGATGTGGTGACGCACGTTGTGCTTGATCTGACGCGCCTCACGGATCCGCTCGTTCATGTGTTGCAGCTGCAACGTCTGCAAAGCCTCATAATGCTGTCGCCTGCGGGCCGCGAGCAGACGTTCCGACTGCTGAATCATGTACCAGATGAGGAAATACGCCAACACCATGAAACAGGAATAGACCACCGCCACGGTGAACGCGATTTCCAGCATATGCGAGTCCAGCAGCGTGGAATTGTCCGCCGGCATGCACCACACCACAATCGCGGACGAAACGAACGGAAACAGCCAGATAAGCTGCCAGAAGCCTTTGCTGATGGATGGGGAATCGAATGTGGCTGGAATCGAATCATGCAGCGGATGCCAAAGCGAGACCAGTGCGACGACGTCAAGCAGCAGCAGATTGACCAGTCCCGGCCAGCCGACGCGGAGATTGGTTGAATCCGCGCCAAGAACGGCCACATCGATGACGAGCGACAGATAGTAGACGATCGCCACCATGTAGGAAGCCGTGGCCACAATCAGCAACAGTTGCCGCCATGGCAGTTCGGTCAGCCATCGCAGGACCAGCAGCACAAGCGGCGCGGTCGGAATGACCGTCCACAGTGATGGGATGCCCAGAGTGCCGCACAGCACGCCGCATAGCAGGAACCAGACCAGTCCGATGGACATGAACAGTGTGCCGTTACGGCGTGGATTGTCCATGTGACTCCATGCCATGATGAGGCACAATGCCAGGCCGGACAACGCGTTGAGCTGCTCTCCGATGGCGAAGAACAGACCTGACGGGGTGGTTTGGGCGATGCCGTTCCGGATGATTTCGCCGAGTGGTGCGAACATGTCAGTCCTCCGTACGCATGCGGGTGAACGTGTATTCCGCGTATGCACGGCAGGTGGTGGTCACCGCCGTTTTCGTGATGGGAATGCGTTTGCCGCCTTTCATGACGAACTGCGCGTTGGTGATGCCGGACACGTAGTCGAAGTTGACGAGCACGCCTCGCGCGGTGCGGTAGAAGTTGTCGAACACGGTGAGCCGTTGGTCCACATCGGAGAAATTGGTACGGATTTTGGTCTGGGTGCCGTCCGCGAACGTGAATTCCACGTAGTGCGCGTTGGATAGGGCGTATGCGATGAGCCGCCGGTCCATGGTCACGGCCGGATTGCCGAACGCCACATGCCAGCTGGAATCCACCGTGCCGGGCGACTGCGCCTTTGCCAGATGGGTGACCGGCGGTTTTGCCTTCAGCTGCTCCTCGACGCGTTCCATGGTGGCTTCGAAGGTTTTGCGATTGACGGGCTTGAGCAGATAACCGCTCGCCTGCACCTCGTAGCCGAGCACCGCGAAATCGGTGCTGGACGTGATGAAGACGATCGCGCAGTCGTCGTTCTGATTGCGCAGCAGCCGCGCTATGTCCAATCCGGTGGTGGCATGCGGCAGATTCTCGTCGCTGAGATAACAGTCGAGCAGCAGCAGGTCGTAACGGCTGTTCTTCCAGCTTTCGATGAACGATTTCGCGTCGGGGAAAACGTCACAGACCGTTTGCATGGCATTCCTGCCGGCGGTTGCGCCGACGTTCCGGCCGTTGAAGTATTCCGCGCACATGGTGGCGATCAGTTCGCGTTCGGCAGGATGGTCCTCGACGATGGCGATGCGCACGTTCCCTCCTTGCTGTGCCGTGATTGCGCGGATGACGTTCCGGCTCTGCTTCCAAGCGTACCGGGAGAGGGAAATACGGGGTGCCGCGGAGCTTGCGTTTCATGCCAGAAAAGCACGTTTCGTGCCATACGGCGGATATCGACAACGAAAAAGACCCGCTCCATACGGAACGGGTCTTTTCGCGCTACGCCTTGATTACTTGGCGGAACGCCGTATCACTCGGCCAGAGCCTTGTCCACGACCTCGGTGGCCTCGGCGAGCACCTTGTCCAGAGCCTCAGGGGATTCGAAGCTCTCGGCGTACACCTTGTAGATGTTCTCGGTGCCGGACGGACGGGCGGCGAACCAGTTGTCCTTGGTGGTGACCTTCAGACCGCCGATCTTGGCGTGGTTGCCCGGAGCCTCGGTGAGCTTGGCGGTGATGTCCTCGCCGGCCAGCTGGGTGGCCTCGACGTCGTCACCGGTGAGCTTGGCGAACTTCTGCTTCTGCTCGAGGGTGGTCGGGGTGTCGACGCGCTTGTACCAGCTTTCGCCGAAACGCTCCACCTGCTCCTGGTGCAGCTGGGCCGGGTTCTTGCCGGTCTTCGCGGTGATCTCAGCGGCCAGCAGGTCCGGAATCAGGCCGTCCTTGTCGGTGGTCCACACGCGGCCGTCCTTACGCAGGAAGGACATGCCGGAGCTTTCCTCGCCGCCGAACGCGACCTCGCCCTTGAACAGCGGGTCCACGAACCACTTGAAGCCGACCGGAACCTCGACGAGCTTGGCGTTGATGGAGGCGGCCACGCGGTCGATCAGGGAGGAAGACACGAGGGTCTTGCCGATGCCGGCGTTCTCCGGCCAATCCGGACGGTTGCCGCCGAACAGGTATTCCACGCACACTGCGATGTAGTGGTTCGGGTTCATGACGCCCCAGTTCGGGCAGACGATGCCATGGCGGTCGGCATCCGGATCGGTGCCGCCGACCAGATCGTACTTGTCCCAAGCGCCGTTGTTGAGGGAATCGACCAGACCCTTCATCGCGTACGGGGAGCTCGGATCCATGCGGATCTTGCCATCATGGTCGATGGTCATGAAGCTCCAGGTCGGGTCGACCTGCGGACGCACCACGTCGATGGTCAGGTTGTACTTCTCGTTCATCAGCGGCCAGTAGTTGACCGAAGCGCCGCCGAGCGGGTCGATGCCCAGGCGTACGCCGGAGGAGCGGATCACGTCGAAGTCGATGACGTTCTCCAGATCGGCCACATAGTGCTCACGGAAGTCGAAACGCTCAACCAGATCGGACTTGACGGCCTGCTCGAACGGCACGCGCTTGACGTTCCTGAAATCGCCGAGCAGCTCGTTGGCGCGGTCGGCGATGGCGTTGGTGACGTCCGCCGGAGCCGGGCCGCCGGTGACCGGATCGTACTTGAAGCCGCCATCGGTCGGCGGGTTGTGGGACGGGGTCACGACGATGCCGTCGGCCAGGCCTTCGCCGGTGAAGCGCTGGGTGCCGTCGGCGGCGCGGTTGTGGGTCAGGATGGCCTGGGACACGACCGGGGTCGGGGTGAAGTCGTCACGGGAGTCGATACGCACGCGCACGCCGTTGGCGACGAGCACTTCGATGGCGGTCTTCCAAGCCGGCTCGGACAGGGCGTGGGTGTCGCGGCCGATGTACAGCGGACCGGTGACACCGGCCTTCTTGCGGTATTCGGCGATGGCCTGCGTGATGGCCACGATATGGGCCTCATTGAACGAGGTCTTCAGGCTCGATCCGCGGTGACCGGAAGTGCCGAAGGAAACGCGCTGCTCGGGAACATTGGGATCGGGGACGACGTCATAGTATTTGCCGATGACCTCGTCAACGTTGATTAAATCTTCTGGGGTGGCGGGCATTCCCGCATTTTTTGCAACCATAATCATTATTGTGCCACGTGTGTGTGCGGAACACGAACAATCATCCCATTATGTGCGATGAATACGTTTTCTTTTTTGCGATTTCGGCGTGTCTTCAGCGTTGCGTTGGTTTTGTGGCGTTTCGGATATGGGCGATTTGCGCATCGCACGGCGATAGTGTATTCTTTCTAACGAATTCGACTCATGCAGGGTTGCAAGTCAACATTTTTAGACGCAAGACCTGGAATGTGGCATTGGTTTGCCATGTTCCGGGTCTTTTTTGTTGCAAAAAAGCCGCGCTGCGTCATCGAATCCCATCGGAAGGAAATAGAAAGGAATCAGGATGGCTGACTCTCTCGCATCGCAGATCATCACTGCGATCGGCGGACCTGAAAACGTTCGCAGTCTGACGCATTGCGCCACCCGACTGCGCTTCGAGCTGGCGGACGCGTCCAAGGTGGACCAGAACGCCCTCGAACATATGAAGGGCGTGCTTGGCGCGGTCCCGCAAAGCGGTGACCGTTTCCAGGTCGTCATCGGCGGCGGCGTGGCCACCGTATACGAAAACATCATGCATCTGCCCGAAATGGCGAACGCCGGTGCCGCCTCCGCATCCGGCGAAGGCCAGAAGAGCAACGCCGACGTCAAGGCCGAGGCCCGTTCCAAGGCACGCGGCAAGGTGGCATGGCTGGACTCCTTCTTCGAGTATCTCGCCGACTCCTTCCGCCCGATCCTGGGCGTGCTGCTTGGCGCCTCCATCATCATCGCCCTGGTCAACCTGCTCATCTCACTGAACGTCATTCCGAATGACGAGGCCTCCGCCGGCTGGGTGTTCGTCAAGGCCATCTGGAAGGGCGTGTTCTACTTCCTGCCGATCATGGTCGCCTACAACGCCTCCAAGAAGCTCAAGGTCGATCCGTGGCTGGGCGGCGCCATCATGGCCATCCTCATGACCCCGCAGTTCACCAGCCTGATGGACGCCAAGACCACCACGTGCGTGGAGAACGCGGCTCTGGGCACCAAGTCCTGCACCGCCAACATCTTCGGCATTCCGATGGCGTTGAGCGACTACAGTGGCAACGTGTTCGTGCCGCTGCTCATGGCCGCCGTGCTTGCCCTCGTCTACCACGGATTGAAGAAGATCATTCCCGAAAGCGTCCAGCTGGTGTTCGTGCCGTTCTTCTGCATGATCATCGTCGGCGCGCTGACCGCCTTCATCATCGGCCCGATCGGCGTGTGGGTCGGCAACGGCCTCGGCGTCGGCCTGGCTTGGATGAACACCCATGCACCGTTCATCTTCGCCATCATCATCCCGCTGCTGTACCCGTTCCTCGTGCCGCTCGGCCTGCACTGGCCGCTCAACGCCCTGATGCTCATGAACATCCAGACGCTCGGCTACGACTTCATCCAGGGCCCGATGGGCGTGTGGAACTTCGCCTGCTTCGGCGCCACCGCCGGCGTGCTCTTCATCGCCGTGCGTGACAAGGACAAGGACATGCGCCAGACCGCTCTCGGCGCGCTCGCAGCCGGCCTGCTTGGTGGTGTTTCCGAACCGTCCCTGTACGGCATCCACCTGCGTTACAAGCTGGTCTACAAGCGCATGCTCGTGGGCTGCGGCCTTGGTGGCGTCGTCATTGCCGTCCTCGGCTGGCTCTTCCCGTCCGTCACCGCCGCCGGCCAGACCGTGCATGGTGTGACCACCACCGCCTTCGCCTTCACCTCGCTGCTGACCATTCCGGTCTTCGACCAGATGTGGGTGTACGCGGTGTCCATCGCGGTCTCCTTCCTGACCTCCTTCTTCCTGATCATCACCTTCGACTACCGCACCCCGGAACAGAAGGCTGAAGTGCTGGCCCGCGCCGCCGCCGATCAGAAGGCCGCCGCTCCGGCGGTCGAAGCCAAGGAAGCCGCTCCGGCTGCCACCACCGCCACCGCGACTGCTACCGCCACCAAGACTGAAGCTCCGGCCGCTGCCGCCGCCGCGACCACCGTGGTGAACGCTCCTGTCGCCGGCCACGTGATCGCCCTGGACGAAACCGGCGATCCGGTGTTCGCCTCCCGTGCCCTCGGCGAAGGCGTCGGCATCCAGCCGACCGACAGCGAGGTCGTCGCCCCGGTCTCCGGTGTGCTGCAGACCGTCGCCGAAACCGGCCACGCCTTCGGCATCAAGACCGATGACGGCGTCGAGGTGCTCGTGCACGTCGGCATCGACACCGTGAAGATGAACGGCGAGGGCTTTGCCGTCAAGGTCAAGGCCGATGAGCGCGTGAATGCCGGCGATCCGCTGGTTTCCGTCGACTTTGCTAAAGTGAAGGACGCTGGATACAGCACCACCACACTGATGACGGTGCTCAACACCGCCGCCCTCACCTCCGTCACGCCGAAGACCGGCATCGACGTCAAGGCAGGGGACGAGGTGATCGACATCCAGCGCTAACCTGTCACACAGAGGCGAAAAAGGGGTCGACGTGGACGTTCTTCGCGTATTCAACAACAATGTCGTATTGGCTAGAGACGGTGATCGTGAGGTGATTCTCACAGGCCGTGGAATAGGCTTCCAAGCCAAGCCGGGACAACATGTGGATGACGCGAAGATCGTCCGTCGGTTCATCCCCGTCGATGGCAAGGATCCCGACCACATGGCGCAACAAGTGGCCGGGATCCCGCCCGAAATCATCAGACTCGTCACGGACGCCATGAACCGTACGGGACTGAAAGAACAGGCAGACAAGCAGCCAACCCTGGTCATGGCGCTCGCCGACCACATCTGCGGCGCGATACAACGCGCGCAAAGAAAACAGAACATCGAATATCCGCTCGAAGCGGAAGTACGTTCCCTATACGCCGACGAATACGCCAAAGGCGTGGCGATGGTCGACGCGATGAACACGTATTTGGGTGGCGCGTTGCCCCGCAGTGAGGCGGTGGCGCTCGCCTTGCATTTGGTGAATGCCGGATTCTCCGGCGGCGACCTGTCCGCCACCTACACCATGACCGGCATCATCCAGCAGATGATCGCCGTCATCGAAGGCGCGTACGGCATCACGCTTGCGCAGGACAGCGTCAATGTGGCGCGATTCATCACGCATCTGCGTTACCTGTTCGTACGCATCCACCAGCATGAGCAGCTCGACGATGAGCCGCAACCAATCATCGAATCAATCAAAACCTCATATCCGAAGGCTTGCCAGTGCGCAAGGCAGCTTGCCGTGGTGGTGAAGATGCGTCTTGGTTCCGACCTTACGGAAGCCGAAATCGCCTATCTTGCCCTGCATGTGGCGCGCGTGACCAACGGAGTGAATCGGCAGGTCGACTGAGTTTCCGGTATCTTCCGATATTCAGCAGCCCGTTCCGCGCATTCCTGACGGTTCCTAATCGTTCGACTGTTCGGCCGGCTGCCCGCTTGCCTGTTCGGTCGGCTGCGGTTTCGTTGGCGTAGCCGACATATTCGCGTTCAACGCCAGTATGCCGGTATCTTCGAAAGCGGCCTCCGGCACGCGCACGCATAGGGCCTGACGTTCCACGCTGAAACGGATGTGCTTCGTTTCAGGCAGCATATCGCCATCCACCTGCGCCAAAACAGGCCTCTCCAAAGTGATTTCCGCGCTGACGCCCTGCACCTGGTCGACGGTGGAGTTCGTGGACAGCGGACTCTGCTGAGCTTTGCCGGTGATGGTCTGGTGCAGCACGTCGCCGAACAGATTCGCCCAACCGATCAGGCCGCCGGACGTGTCGATGATCTCGTAGTCGAGGATGCCATCGTCATAGGAAGCTTCGGGCATCAGCGAAAACATGGGGATCTGGCCGCAATTGCCCGCCATGAACGTGCGGAACGTGAGACCACGCGTGGAATGCGTGCTGCCGTCGGCGCTGGTGATGGTCACATTGCCCTTGTACTTCGGGGCGAACAGATTCTTCACGCCCGACACGAAATAAGCCAGCCAGCTGATGTTCTTCTTCAATTCCGGATCGGTGTCGTCGATCATCAGTGCGTCGAAACCGATGCCGGCGATGATGAGGAACGCATGCCCGTGGTCGGTGGTCTCATCATCCAGAAGGGTCAGACGGCCCACATCCACCAGACGGGAGCCGTGCGACGTGGCCACGGTGAGCGCCGCATCGATATCGTCCACGGGAATGCCCATATTGCGGGCGAACAGATTGCCGGTGCCGATCGGCACGATGCCCAGCGCATGCCCGGTACCCGACAGCGCGCTCGCGACGGTACGCACCGTGCCATCGCCGCCGACAGCCACCACCACATCGGCACCATGGTCCAACGCTTCGAACGCGCAGGCGCGACCGTCCTTGTCGAGCTGCGTTTCGATGAATTCGATCTGGGTGAGATGCTTCGCCTCGCAGAACTCCTTGATATGCTGCTTGCGCTGTTCCGCCTGGGGCTTTGAAGGATTGACTATGAACGCGTAATGCACTTGGTCATCGTCACGCTTGTCAAGCTTCTCCGCGAGCGTACGGTGCTTGTACGCGCGGTATCCGAAGAAGGCGGCCGCGCATACGGCGACCACGGCGATGATGACGAGCAGGACGATAACTGGCATAGGCATGCCTCTATTGTCTATGCGATTGCGCAAAAAGACGAATTCGACATGAAAAATTCGGCGTTCCCTCACGTTATATCCAAAAATGAGAACGATGGCGTCAGTGTCTGCTTTCGGCACTAGGCTGGGAAGCATGCTTGATATTCAATTCATTCGTGAACATGCTGACGTTGTCAAGGAATCCCAGCGTAAGCGTGGCGAATCGGTCGAACTGGTCGACGAGGTGCTGCGCTCCGACGAGGTTCGCCGCTCCTCTCTGAAGGAATTCGAAGCTGCCCGCGCGCAGCAGAAGGAGATCGGCAAGAAGGTCGCCGCCGCCCCCGCCGACGAAAAGGCCAAGCTGATCGCCGCAACCAAGGAACTCTCCCAGAAGGTCTCCGAATACAAGGCCGCAGCCGACGCCGCAGCCGAGGAATACACCACCGCCATGTGGAAGCTGTCCAACATCGTCGAGCCGGAGGCTCCGGAAGGCGGCGAGGATGATTACGTCGTCGTCAAGAAGGTCGGCCAGATCCGTGATTTCGCAGCCGAAGGCTTCGAGCCGAAGGACCACCTGACGCTCGGCCGCGGCGTGGCCGGTATCGATATGGAGCGCGGCGTGAAGGTCGGCGGCTCCCGCTTCTACTTCCTGCGCGGCCAGGTGGCCCGCATGCAGATCGCCATGCTGACCATGGCCGTCGATCAGGCCGAGGAGCACGGCTTCACGCTGGCCATCACCCCGACGCTGGTGCGTCCGGAAGTGATGCGCGGCACCGGCTTCCTCAACTCCCATGCGGACGAGATCTACCGCCTGCGCGAGCCCGACGACCAGTATCTGGTCGGCACCTCCGAAGTGGCGCTCGCCGGCATGCACGAGAACGAGATCCTGAACCTTGAGAACGGCCCGCTGCGCTACTGCGGCTGGAGCTCCTGCTACCGCCGTGAAGCCGGCGCAGCAGGCAAGGACACCTCCGGCATCATCCGCGTGCACCAGTTCGACAAGGTGGAGATGTTCGTCTACGCCAAGCAGGAGGACTCCTACAAGGAGCATGAGCACCTGTTGGCCATGGAGCAGGAAATGCTCGGCAAGGTCGAGGTGCCGTACCGCATCATCGATACCGCCGCCGGCGATCTGGGCTCCTCCGCGGCACGTAAGTTCGACTGCGAGGCTTGGGTGCCGACCCAGGGCCGTTACCGTGAGCTGACCTCCACCTCCAACTGCACCGAGTATCAGGCCCGTCGTCTGAACATCCGCGAACGTATGGAGGATGGCAACACCCGCGCCGTCTCCACGCTGAACGGCACGCTGGCCACCACCCGTTGGCTGGTCGCCATTCTCGAGAACCACCAGCAGAAGGACGGCTCCATCGAGATTCCGAAGGCCATGCGTCCGTACATGGGCGGCAAGGAAGTCATCGAGCCGACCAAGTGGGAAGCCTGATTTTCCAAGACGTTCGCGTCTGATATGAATCCGTGAAAGCGGCGTTGGCATTTGTGCCGGCGCCGCTTTTCGTATGTTGGACGGTCCCAGTGCCGTTTGTGTCGTTCTGGGCAGATGCGTGTGCGGTTTTCTGTTGGAAGCGACGGGGATGGAGGCTGTGCCAGGTGTCGCACTTCCGCGCACTGTGGTATATTGACGTTTCGTGCGTAGCAGCGATGTTAGGCGCAAAGGGTAGATGTCTGAGCGGTCTAAAGAGACGGTCTTGAAAACCGTTGAGGTGCAAGCCTCCGCGAGTTCGAATCTCGCTCTGCCCGCATCAATCAAGGGCTTACCGAAGGATTTTTCGGTAAGCCCTTTTCCATGCCGTTTATGGCGATTGTCGTTGTCGTGGCGGCAACGTCACACAATCCGTCGATCCGCGGCCCAACGGGTGAGCTCGGAACGGTTCGACAGCTGCAGTTTGCGCAGCACCGAGCTCATATGGGTCTCCACGGTCTTGATGGAGATGAACAGTTCCGAAGCCACCTCCTTGTACGTGTAGCCGCGCGCGATCAGCCGCATGACCTCCTGCTCGCGGTTGGACAGCCGGTCCAGCTCGTCATCGTGGATCGGGCCGCCGAACGCGCCGTTCGCGCTCGGGCCGTTCTGGAAGGCGGACAGCACGAATCCCGCCAATTTCGGCGAGAACACGGCGTAGCCCTCATGCACCTGCTTGATGGAGGACACCAGGTCGTCGCCGGAAATAGTCTTCGTCACATATCCCTGTGCACCGGCGCGGATCACGGAACCGACATCCTGCGGAGAATCCGACACGGACAGCGCGAGGAAGACGGTATCGGGGGAGTATGCGCGCGATTTCGTGAGGATTTCGGCGCCACCGCCGTTCTCGCCGCCCGGCACATGCACGTCCAGCAGCACCACGTCCGGTTTGGTCTGCGCGATCATCGCCACTGACCCCTCCACGTCGGCCGCCTGTCCGACCACGTCGAAATACGGCTGCAACGTGGCGATCACGCCCGCGCGGAACATCTCATGGTCGTCCACGACGGCGATTCTGATGCGCTGTTCCCGCTCGCTCATTCCTGCTCCTTGGTTCGATTGATTCATTGCCGCACCTGCTGCATGTGCCGTGTTCATTGCGCCGATTGCACGCCCGTATCGCCGTCCGCTGTGGTGGTCGTAGCGCTGTCCGCATCCTCCGCCGCTCCTGAAATCGGCATGTGCATGCGCACCTCCGTGCCCCAGCCGGGCCTCGACACAATCTCCACTGTACCGCCGCGGCGCTTGATACGTCCGATGATGGACTCGCGGATGCCCAGGCGATTCGCTGGAATGGCGTCGACGTCGAAGCCGTCGCCATGGTCGCGTACGAACACCTCCACCAGCTTGTCGCCGGCCTCGCAGTAGACGGACACCGGTTCGCCGCCATGCGTCACGGCGTTGACGAGCGCCTGCTGCGTGGCATCCAACAACGCGTCGGTCTGCGCGCTCGGCCGCGCGTCGCCCACCGTCACTACCTCGATCGGCTTGCCATGCGTGTCCTCCACATGCGCTGCGATCTGCTTCAAACCGGCGTTGACGGAACGGTCCGACGTGGTGCGCTCCTGATATAGCCATTCGCGCAACTCGCGTTCCTGCTGCCTTGCCAGTGAAAACACGGTCTGCTGGTCATCGGCGTGCAACTGGATCAGCGCCAGCGTCTGCAGCACGCCGTCGTGCAGGTGGGCGGTCATATCGGCGCGCTCCTCCTCGCGTTCCTTCAGCGCGCGTTCCGTGCCCAAATCACGCACCAGCGTCATAATCCACGGCACAATCGCCAGCAGCACGCCGACAAGCAGCGCCAAACCGGCGACGAGCATGGTGAACGTGGCGTGCCGTGCGGACTGCATAATGCGCACGTGGGTGGCGATGTAGATCGCGTACGCGACGAAAATGACCGCGATGCCGCCGAGCATCGTCCATAATTGGCCGTCCTTCGCGTTGAACCGCAGCCAGGAGACGCCGACGCCGACCACGCCGAGCAGCAACGGCACAATCAGCGTGCCTTCAATGCCTTTCGCCGCCATCGCCACGCATAGGCCCAGCATAAGCAGTCCCGCCATGGCCAGCAGCGTGGGTCTCGGCGCGTTGGCGAACATCTGTTCCAGGCTTTCGGACGATTGTGCTCCGCTGCCGGATTGCATGCCGTCCGCGTTGCCGTCGCTGTCTTGCGATTGCGCGCCGCCGTTTCCGACGTTCCTTAGGTTTCTTACGTTCCTCACGTTGCCGTGGGACAGCGGCGCGTTCTCGACGGGCTGGCTGCCGGCGATGACGTACGCCTGCTGGACCGGGTCTCCGACGGGTACGGTGATCCACAGAAAAATATAGGCGATCGCGCCCGCACCGAAGAAAAACGTGGTGACCACGAAAATGAAACGGATGAGATGAACGGACACGCCCAGATGCATGCTGACGGCCTTGGCCACGCCAGCGACCTCGCGGCCGTACGTCGGGCGCAGCAACGGCAGTCGCGCCGGCTTGGACGGCACGGGACGGCCTTCGCGCAGGGCCTGCACGTAGCACCAGCGCATGTAGACCGCGCTGGCCTGGTCGTACTGTTCCTGCGTGTATCGCGGTTTGGCTAAGGACTTCATGCTTCCATTGTGCCCTGTCGGGGATGCCGATTCAGGGCTTTCAGCTGGTGTTCAGGGCAGATTCAGGGTGTTCCCCGATACGTATGACGGCTGCGGATTGCTGTAATGGAGATATGAGCAACGCAAACAACAATCCGCAAGGCGGCAGTGCCGCTGGTTCTGCCGAACCGCAATCGCAGCCACGGCCGCCGATGTATCAGCCGCAGCCGAATCGAGGCAATCGATTCTTCGCATGGATCCGCTCCAGCCGGATCACGCGCGGCCGCAACCGGTGGATCGCAGGCGTGTGCGACGGCGTGGCGCGCCGCTTGGGATGGAACGCCACTCTGGTCCGCGCGCTGGTGATTCTCACCTCGCTACTGTTCGGCGCCGGAGCGGCGTTCTACGCATTGGCCTGGTTCCTGCTACCGGACGAGATGGATGGCCGGATCCTGTGCGAGGAGCTGGTCAACGGCCATTGGGATTGGAACTGCGCGGGCGCGCTGGTATGCGCCGCGGTGGCGCTGTGCCTGCCCGGCGCCGGATGGCTGGCGTTCGGCGTGGCCGTGCTGGTGTTCTGGCTGCTGGTGAACCGCCAGTCGTATGCGGCGAGCTGGCAGCCGCCGCAGCAGGGCGGATCGTGGCCTGGGCAGCCTGCTCAGCCCGTTCAGCCGGGACAGCCGGTGCGGCCTGCGCAATCGCAATATATGCCGCAGCCGATGTCCACGAACACGGCCACCACTGCAAACATGCCCGGCACGCCAGGCCAGCCGATGCCGCAGCCGACGTGTCCCGCGCCTTCCGGCTACCAGCGGTACGCGCGTCCCGTCCAATCGCCATACCAGACGTTTCAGCAGCCGGTGAACCCGCCTGCAGCGTTTGCCACGGCCAATGTGCCGCCGACCTTCACCGCTCCGCCGACGGTGGCGGCGCCGCAGTCGAAACGCGCCCGCCGCAAGCCGGCCGGACCGCTGCTGGTACTGGTGACGCTTGGCTTGGCATTGCTGGCGATCGCCGGATCTGGCTGGTACGCCATTACGATGCCGGTTGATTGGGATTACGCCTTGCGCGTGCTGCGTCTCGCCACACTGTGCTGCGGCGGCATCTGCCTGGGAATCGGCGTGGTGATCGTCGTGCTTGGTTGCATGGGCCGTCGCACCGGCGGCCTGCATCCGCTGGCATGGTGCGCGGCGTTCATGGCCGTGGTGATGACGTTCTGCACGAGTGCGGTGGCATGGGAAAGCCGCGATTGGATGATGTCGAATGACTACCACCGCACGACGGTCTCCGGCATCGTGACATGGAGCGACACCAGCGACGCCCAGATGAAACGATACGAACAGGGACTGGTGGTGGTCGGCAAGAACTACGCCAACGATGTGCTCGACATCGATTTGAGCGGATATCCGGCAGCGCATGGCAAGCACAAGGTCAAGCTCAACGACGGCACGTACGGCGAAAGCTCATGTCCGACAGGGAAGCTGAATCTGGTGGTGGTGAACGCCCAGGTGGTGGTCACGCTGCCGGACGGATGCCAGTGGTCAGTCAGCGATCCGGACGACGGCTACACCAACGTCACGGATTACATAGGAGGGCCGGACGGGATTACGTTCTTCAACGGCACGGGCTTCATGGGCCTGTCCCTCGACGAGAACGATGATTCGGGACTCGGCCATCATGGCGTGAACAAGGGCGTTCCGGCGCTCAACGGCACCACCGATTTCGACGATTCCGGCGATGATGATGCGGGCGATGCCGGTTCGGATACGGAGAACGATTCGCAGGATTCGGTATACGCCGGCACGGATCTCGACAAGGCATTCAAAACGATCTACGAGAACAAGTGGTATTGGCCGTCGATCGATTCGGACAAGGCTCCGGAGGAACCGGATCTGTATGTCAACGTCGATGGAACGGTCGGCGGCAGTGTCACCATGCAGTACACGTCCGACAGCAAGCTGCCAGTGGGAACGACGGGCGGCCAATCGCATGGCAGCGTCGATGGAAAGAACGTCGGGAAAAGCGCCAGCGGAAAGGAAACGAAATGAGTGACGAGAAAACCCGTGAAGTGCCGTTGACCGACGTCATGGGAATCGCGGAGGTCTCGGACGAGCCCACGGAAACCCTGCCGGCCGTCGACGATCCGGGCGAGGCGAAGACCGAATCGTTCCAGAAGCCGTTCGACGGCGGTCCGGAAGCGCAGAGGAAGTTCGAATCGCAGGACGAGGCCGAATCGCTGGAAACCTCCGGACAAGACATGCGCGGAAGCTTTGCGGGCCGTTCGGCACGTCCGACCGGTTCCGTCAAATCGGCTGATCCAGCCAAATCAGCCGAGCCGGTCGACCCCTCCAAGCAAGTGCGCATCGGCAAAACGGACGGCGAGCTGGTAATCCGCCCGTCCGGACCAAGCACCGGAACCATCGTGCTGGGCGTGTTCTTCTGCCTGATCGGCCTGATGTCCATGCTGTGCCTGCTGCCCATCGGCGCATGGCGGTGGATGCCGAATCCCTCGACGCTGTTCTTCTACGTGGTCGGCGGTCTCGGCGCGCTGCTGCTCATCATTTCCGTGGTCTGGGCCGTCGTCGCCGCGGTGCGTCTGCGCCGACGGGAACGCCAGTCAGCAGAACAGTCCCCAGAAAGCCAGCAGCGCCAACGATAGCGCCGCCGACACCACCACACACGTGGCCACGATGACATGGCCGGATCCGATGCATGCTTTTCCATCTTTTCCTATATCGCATCGGCTTCCGGCTGCGGCATCGTGGCCATTATTCATATCCGCATCGTCATCTATGCTTGCAATCGCGCGATTCCTAGCATGACGACGGCACGCGTCCACGATGATTTCCGCCAACAGCCAGGCGAACGCGACAAGGCTCAGCCATGTGAGCATGACGATGGCATGCCAGTTCTTGGCAAGCACCGCCGAATTGTCGGTCAACGAGATCGCATCAATGATGACGGTGACCAGATACGCCAGGAACACGCCGGTCGTGCCGACGGCAAGGAGGGTGTTGAGCGCCAGTGCGACGCGCATGCCGACCGGGAATCGATGGTCGGTTATTGCGATTGGACGTGCCGCATTCGGTTGTGTGGATGGACCTGTCGGTGTGGTCGCATCCGTTGAAAACATTGAAGTCGAATCCGTTGGCTCCGCCGGTTCCGTCGAAGCCGAATCGTGCGATACCCGCCGTGACGCACGGCGCTTGCGCACCCAGCCGGCGATGAGCAGAATTGGCGCGCCGCACATCGCCAGCAGCGCGCAGAGCAGGCAAACCGCGATTGCGCCGACAATCACACCCATCGACTTCACCAGCGCGGGCGGGGTCTTCAGCGGTGCCGTGACCGTCTGATTCGGCTGCGTTCCGGCGATCATCGGCGTTGCCCAGCCGTTCGCACCCGTGCCGCTCGTCACCGCGTTGATCCAATCCTCCAGATCGTGCGTGTAATGCGGTTCCAACGGCAGTCCCGGAACCGTCTGATTCGAACCGGTTCGAAGCTGATGGTTCGCGTCATAATACCGCAGCGTCACATTCGTATTGCCAGCCTGGTTTGCGGCTTTGATCAGCAGTCGCGCGCCCTGTTCGACCGGCATGGCTGTGTCCTTGACGCCATAGTTGATAAGCAGCGGCATGGTAAGCGATGTGCGGTATTTGGCCGCGTCGAAATCCGCATAGGCGAGTCCCATGCGTTGTGTGCCAAGGCTGGTGATGCGCGGAATAAGCTGCTTGACGGCATCGGGTGCGCCCGCGGTGGTCAGATAATTGGTGGCTGCGAGCGTCATCTGCTGACGGCCCGAAACGACCGGGGGAGAGGTGAGGATGGCGAAGGCAAGATCCGGATGCTGTTGCGTCAGCACGGTGGCGATCCATGTGCCTTCCGATTCGGCGTAGATGCCGGTTTCCGATCTGCTCACGCCCGGCCATTTTCTCAGGATTTCCAGCGATTTCGCATAGTCGTGCGCGCTGGACACGTAGTCGCGGTGCAGCATGGTGTAGTTGTCGAGCCGCTTGTCCGGCACGAGAGTGGTGATGCCGGCCGACGCCATCGCGTTCGCCACGTCGCCGAACGCCTCCGACGATTTGCCGGTGCCCGAACCGTGCAGGAACAGGCATGCGGGACGATCTGCCGGCGCGTCGAGCGGCTCGCGAACGATGGCATTCACGGTTTTGCCGCCGTCCAACGCGACCGTGATATGCGTTTCCTTGGTGCGGTACGCGCCCTCCTGCGGGGTTTTGAGCACGGCACCTGTGGCCGGGTCAACGGCTTGGATAGCGGTATTGGTCGTGGTGAGCGTGATATGGTCCGTGAACGGCTCGACCTGCCATTTCGGCGCCATCGCATTGCCGAGCGCGCATAGGACCATGGTCAGAAGAAGCGCCAGCGCGGTAGTCGCCGCGCAGGTGACGAGAATTCGTTTCACAATGCTTCGGCACGGTACGCCACTCTAGTCGTATTCGGCGTGCGTGGCGCGGAAAACACGGAATCATGGGGAATCCGCGGAACGATCGCAATTCCTGCGCCGCGAGTCAATGCTCCCGTGCCGTAAAACAATACGAAATCAGGGGAAAATCGCAATAATGCCCTCCACAATCCACCTGTGGATATGTGGAAACCCGTCGGTTTCGCCGCACCTTTCCGCCAAACCGACGCTGAGCGTCCTCCAGCCGTCGGTTTCGCGGATTGGGGGCGATGGGATCGACGCTGAGATGGGATTTGGGGGAGAAGGATGGGAAGGTTGGGATGGGGCTAGGCGCGGGCTTCGTAGCGACGGGTGTAGAGCACCAGCAGGATGACGGCGAGCAGGCTGATCGGCGCGCCTGCGATGCCGGTGAAATGGTAATTCATCGCCGTCGCGGTCAGTGCCGCTCCGCCGACGATGGAACCGATCGCATTGCCGAAATTGAAGGCGATTTGTACGGCGGCACCGGCAATCAGCTCGCCGCCGCCTTCGCCCGCCTGCACCATCAGCAGTTGCTGTGGCGATGAATTGAAGAACAGCGCGAAACCGATGATGAACGTCAGCAACGCGGTGGTCGCATGATTACCGGGCAACAGGAAGACCAGCAACAGTCCGCACAAGGCGATGCCGTGCGATAGCGCCGCGGTCGCGCCCGCCTTCCACAGGTCGGTCAGCCTGCCGCCCACGATGCCGCCGACCACCATGCCGAGGCCGGCGAGCACCATCAGCATCGGCACCATCGTCGCCGACCATCCGCCGGTTTTCTGCAACCACGGCGACACGTAGCTCCACCAGCAGAAGATGCCCGAATTGCCGAAGAACACGGCCAGCAGAATCAGCCACGGGCCGGGATGGGTGAGGAAGCGGAACTGCCCCTTGATGCCGGCGTCCTTGATCGGATCGATGGACGGCACCCACGAAATCACCACGACGATCGTCATAAGCGCCCAAGCGGCCAGAATCGCAAACGCCAGCCGCCAGGACATCGCCTCGGCGAGCAACGTTCCCGCGGGCACGCCCAGCATGTTGGCCACCGTCTGGCCCATCACCATCATGGACACGGATTGTGCCTCCTTGCCCTTGTCGGCAAGCGTTTTGGCGATCAGCGTGGCCGTGCCGAAGAACGCGCCATGCGGCAGGCCGGAAATGAAACGCGCCACCAGCAGCATCGGCGAGCAGAAGGAGACGGCGCTGAGCGTGTTGCCGACCAACGCGATGGCCATGAACAGGATGATAAGATGCTTCGGCGACACCTTGCGGCCGAACACCAGGATCAGTGTGCCGACACACACGCCGATGGCGTATGCGGAGATGTAATGGCCGGCCGCGGGAATGCTGACATGCATGGCGGTGGCCGTCTGGGGCAGGATGCCCATCATCACGAATTCGGCGGCGCCGAGGATGAAGGCGCCGGAGGCCAGCGCCAGAATGCTTCTCTTCATGGGGATTCCTTATTTTGGATTGTCCGCCGAACCAGCACTTGGATGGTGCCAAGCGTCGGTTCGATATTGCGATTCCCGCGAAACCGACGGTGAGACGGTGCCAAGCGTCGGTTTGATGGAAAGGCAAAGAAAAAGGCGGAACCGAAGTTCCGCCTTAGTTGTCGGGCTGGCGGGATTTGAACCCGCGGCCTCTTCGTCCCGAACGAAGCGCGCTACCAAGCTGCGCTACAGCCCGTTTGGCAACAGTTGGATATATTACACGATTGGGCGCTGTATGCAAGGTCGGCGTGTCGCGTGTTGTGTAGTGGCTTCTCGGTACACTTGGGGCTTATGACTGAGACCAACGAATCCCAAGAGAATCAGAACGAAGAAGAGGCTGCGGTCCCCACTATGACCACGGTGGAACGCGCCGAAATGCTGCTGCAGCAGGATGCTGCGATTCGCGCCAAGATCAACGGCGGCGCCGCGCTGGACGAGGCCGTGGACCCGTCCAATAAGGAATTCGGCCCGCTGGCCCACCCGGAGCAGGTGCAGATGCGTGTGGCCAAGCGCGCCATGATGCTTAAGGAAGGCATCCAGCCGTACCCGGTGACCCTTGACGTCACCGCCACCATCGAAGAGGTCCGCGCCAAGTATGACGGCAAGCTCGAAGCGGGCGACGAGACCGAGGACGTGGTCGGCATCGCCGGCCGTGTGCTGTTCCTGCGCAATGCGGGCGGCCTGTGCTTCGTGCAGCTGTCCGCCGGCGATGGCACCAAGATCCAGGGCATGATCTCCAAGAAGGAGATTGGCGCCGACTCCCTGAAGCAGTTCAAGCAGCTGGTCGACTTGGGCGACCACCTGTTCATCAAGGGCCGCGTGATCGCCTCCAAAACCGGCGAACTGTCCGTGTTCGCCACCGAATGGGCAATCGCCGCCAAGGCGCTGCAGCCGCTGCCGGCGCTGCACAAAGACCTGAACGAGGACACCCGTACCCGCAAGCCGTACATCGGCATGATCGCGGACGAGAAGATCCGCAACATGGTGC
>ERZ838516.949-NODE-949-length-42002-cov-4.497914_pt1 | contig 42002 bp, 31 predicted proteins | sample MGYA00519910_ERZ838516 | MGnify/ENA primary metagenome ERZ838516 (study PRJEB31850, sample SAMEA3708837) | human gut metagenome | biome: human gut; feature: human-associated habitat; material: faeces | place: China | collected 2014 ... | reverse complement strand
AAAACAAATGTCTGCTTCGCAGCCGCTTGTTTTTCTCTGAGGCTCATTATATCACGAGAGTGCTAATTTTTCCATTAAAATTACACTATTTTTTCACTATTTTACATTATCTTTCCGCCATCTTCTATCTGCCTCCCAAAAAAATCGTCAGCAGACCGACCACATCTATGTCCTCTTTCTCTCTACTTTCCGGCTTTCCTTCTTTCATAATGTCTTCGCAGAGCAGGATCAGCTTTGGCATCACCGTGTTACTTTTTTTGCCATTTTCAGAGATCTGCAGATCACCCTTTTAATCTTCCATCCCAAAAAACAAATATGCGTATATATTACCTCTATATTTGCTGGGAATTTTCATTTGCCTTTTTACCACATCGTCAATAGTTTTATATCCATTTTGACGTAAATACTTTCTGCATTCACGTTCCTTTTGCATCGGCCAGGGCGACCGCACTGCTTGAGCACCATACATTTCTACATCATTCTCAAACTAGAGGAGTTGACTGGGGATGGTTTCCAGAGCTTGAGCACCATACATTTCTACATCATTCTCAAACTAGCTGTGGGTTAGTTGTATTGGCTTGCAGCTTGAGCACCATACATTTCTACATCATTCTCAAACCGATCTTTCGGTCTTGCACACTCTATGCTAGCTTGAGCACCATACATTTCTACATCATTCTCAAACGATCTGGACGAAGAGCCGGAAATGTGGAGAGCTTGAGCACCATACATTTCTACATCATTCTCAAACATCTGGTTATCGAATTAAGACCAAGGGACGGCTTGAGCACCATACATTTCTACATCATTCTCAAACTGAAAGACTCTCCGGCCTGCGATCTATAGTGCTTGAGCACCATACATTTCTACATCATTCTCAAACTTTACTTCCATTTGTTACTACCTCGCTTTCGCTTGAGCACCATACATTTCTACATCATTCTCAAACAATGAGAGCCGAATATCTTCCAACTGGACAGCTTGAGCACCATACATTTCTACATCATTCTCAAACACTAGATGTATCATCTTTTACTGCGTCTATGCTTGAGCACCATACATTTCTACATCATTCTCAAACCGGTACTCTCTATAATGGAGTGTTAGAAACGCTTGAGCACCATACATTTCTACATCATTCTCAAACAATAAATGCCGAAAGTAACGTCACTTCTGCGCTTGAGCACCATACATTTCTACATCATTCTCAAACCGTTTATCAAAAAGCGATGGAGCAATCTATGCTTGAGCACCATACATTTCTACATCATTCTCAAACCACCGACGAATGGGTGATACCGCCACTATAGCTTGAGCACCATACATTTCTACATCATTCTCAAACAAAAGGAGATAACAACATGGGAATAGGAAGGCTTGAGCACCATACATTTCTACATCATTCTCAAACACGCTTGCAGATTATAATTATCTTCGCATTGCTTGAGCACCATACATTTCTACATCATTCTCAAACAATGATGGTCTTACTGTTGTTACTGCACTTGCTTGAGCACCATACATTTCTACATCATTCTCAAACAAGACGGTTTTGTTTTTCCCCGAGATCTCAGCTTGAGCACCATACATTTCTACATCATTCTCAAACACAACTAATAGACAGCAAAGCAAAGATAAAGCTTGAGCACCATACATTTCTACATCATTCTCAAACCCTGCTGAATAATCAAGCGTGTTTTTTGAAGCTTGAGCACCATACATTTCTACATCATTCTCAAACAATCAAAACAGCATCTTTTCCGATCGTACGGCTTGAGCACCATACATTTCTACATCATTCTCAAACATACCAGCACAACATCATATGGATGTGATTGCTTGAGCACCATACATTTCTACATCATTCTCAAACAATTAGTTGATTTTGTCCGCTTTTGTAAGAGCTTGAGCACCATACATTTCTACATCATTCTCAAACTTGCATTTTCTGCTTGTTTCTCCAAATTGAGCTTGAGCACCATACATTTCTACATCATTCTCAAACCAACTGCTTCATACCAAGACCTCCGATTCAGCTTGAGCACCATACATTTCTACATCATTCTCAAACCTTTGCCGTTCCCTTGCAGGGCTTAAAGCCGCTTGAGCACCATACATTTCTACATCATTCTCAAACTGTGGATCCGTTGTGCAAAAAATGAAAATCGCTTGAGCACCATACATTTCTACATCATTCTCAAACTCGTATGTGTCAATCTGACCGACTTTCATTGCTTGAGCACCATACATTTCTACATCATTCTCAAACCAGTATCCGGTGTTCCAAAGAATAACGCTAGCTTGAGCACCATACATTTCTACATCATTCTCAAACCTATCGGCAGTAGGGAGTATTAAGAATCCAGCTTGAGCACCATACATTTCTACATCATTCTCAAACATCCTCCTTTTTTTCGTCGATAACATCTTCGCTTGAGCACCATACATTTCTACATCATTCTCAAACTAGCAGTAGTTTCAGATTAAAGTTTACAACGCTTGAGCACCATACATTTCTACATCATTCTCAAACCTCAAATCAGAAAATGAAATGCCATCACTAACATAAAATGTATCTATACTGCGCTCAAACACACTAATCTATATAATAATATAACTAAATCTTTCTCTTTTTTCAATAGATTTCACAGTTATCCTTATCAATAATATACCACTTCTCACCATCTATTCTACTGTCAATATAATGTTCCATTAATAAAACATTCCATTCCCGACAGCACACTTCTGAATACAATAATTTCATTTCTTCAGCAGAAAAGTATTGTCTTAAATTCCAGAATATTAATAATTTTGGCTTTATCAATTCCTGGAGCAATATACAATATTGCAATAACCGCTCCAAGTCCGTTTCATATTCAGCAACTAATTGAATACCCATAGCTTTCGCTAAACTCGAATAATCAAGTTCTTCATTGATACTGAACTCAAACGAATACTCCACCTCTAGATTACCAAAGAATGTTTGGATATGTGTGTTTAGCTCCTGCCCCTCTCTCCAATGCATTTCGTTCACTGCTTTTTCTGCAAAAGATTTCAAAAAGGCAGTAACTAGCTTTCTTTGATTAACGTCTAGCTGCAATGGATTAAATATCATTTCCATGACTTTGCTGATTTTTAATTCTTTATCACCTTCCGACAATACCCAGTTACCGCTATCACCACTTTGCTGAGATATTAATTCCTTTTGAATCTCCCGCCATCTTACCGGTGATTCTACAACACACACTGGTATCAGAGAATCATCCTTTCCAAATTCTATATCGAAATGAACATCCGGATGTGTTAATTTCAAACATCCCCCCTCCCCTCTTTTACTGTGATTACAGTATAATTAATCGTTCATCACTCTGAATCACTTCACTTGTAACTTCCCCGACCAAAAGTTCCATTCGACCATACTGTTTTTCGGTAATCGTCAACATTTGCACCAAACCCTCAGGAGGTTTGTTTTTGCGAACATTATCTTCAATCCTTTGGGCTATGCTGGTATTTAATGCTAACTTGCTATAGATTGACTCCTGTTGCATGACAAACCCACTCTTCAACAAATATTTCCGAAATCTCGTGTATTCTCGTCGCTGCGCACTTGATAGTACAGGAAGGTCGAACATTACTATCACTCTCATGTACCTATAACTCATAAGAATAAAAGGAAAGCTGCGCAATGTCCGACTCATTCAAAGCATCGAATACGCTCTTAACGTATTGCTTGATCGCATTTAGGATGACAAAATGTTTGCCTTCCATTATTATTTCTTCATTTAGCAAAGCAACTAATTTCATTTTTTGTTCATGCTCAAATTCTATTGGTCTCATTTCACATACCTTTCGATCGACAAGTACACGATACGGTTCCATTAAATCTGAGCCCAAATTAAATTGGTTAAACATATTATCATGGAATAATCCCAGCTGCGTAATGTATCCATTCATTACAATTTCACGATTAATTGCAGAAAGCATCAGTGAATATCCATAATTCAATGCTGCATTAATCGGGCAATCTTGACTCCGTGAGAAATCCATGCCAAACAATGCGTTAAAATATACTTTTGCAGCATGTCCTTCACGATTAGTGGCATCATTCCATTGTATCTGTTGAACATAGTCTCTCAGCAGCGCAGCTTCCGTATTCTTCCCCCTTTCCAGCAGGAATTCCGCCTGCTTATTTATTTTCTCACGAACAATTTCCGTCCACACAGCTTCCTTCACCGACTGTGGCCACGTAATTTGTGTACGGATTTTATTGCTTGTATCATGTGAGCCATAATACGAAATCAACTCCGAGGATGGATTTCGCTTATGGTCACAAAATATCACTTTCACCTTCTGTCTCGTTAATTCCGCCAACAATCCAACTGTCAGTGATACAGAAGTAGATTCCACAAGCAGAAGTGCTATTTCTGAAATATGTATCTTCTGCGTTTTCATCTCACTCCGTACCACTAAATATTGCAATTGCAAGTCCAACTTTGCCGTGTTGTGCACGACGACAATTCGCCAACTCATATCGTTTTTAGATCAATCACCTGTTCGTAGAAACCTGTAATTGATTGGTTGATGATTTTTATATCTTCTAATTTTGATATATCATTATTAAGCACCAATATTCCCGCCTTCCCCGGTCCATCTATTAATTGCAAATTTGCAGCTTGACTGGCACATTGAAATAAATGTAGAATTTCCATTAATATCAGACATTTCTGCTCATTGCTCATAGATTGAAAAATCTCTTTTCCTTTTTCTATCTTTTCTATTTGCGCTGACAGCCTATGCCCATACAAGCCATTTCTTAGCTTATGCAGAAATTCATCATAGAGCTCTTCCAAGACTTCTTGTGTCACTTCACTTTTTTCGGATAGGACGGCCTCTTTATTCTCTTTATAGTCGGCACAATATTTGCCTATCTTCTTTACTATCAACTGCAACTCTTCGCTCAAAACCAGTTGATTTGCTCCCTTAAATAATAATTGCTTTCCTGTTCTTCCCGACAAATGCATCTTAAACCCATCCACGTCAAATAGCGTATTAATCTTTATCTTGGGTATTCGCACGTCCGGATTCACAAGGCCAAGTTCCTCCTCACAATATCGTCTACGAAGCTCCACAGATTCCTCTAAGCTTTTCGCCAAAAATACCGGCACGAACTCAATCGTTCTCTTTCTCTCTCCCTTCTTACCATCGGATTCCACCAGCATAAAATAAGCACCACTCGCCTTATTATACGCTCCATATTTATCGCGCGAGCGGAGTCTCTCATCGGCACCTCCCTTGATCGGTATCTGCCCTTTGCCTTTTTTCAAAATATTTTGATCAAAAAGTCCTCCTTTCACTTCGTATGCTCTTCTGGTAAACAGAATATTATTTTTACGCATCCATTTCTTTACAGTGCATATTGTCCCGTTATCTCCAGGAATCCATGCAGTTTCATTTCCACGTTTTACTGTTTCATTCTCAAACATTTTCTTTAAGTTGTATGTACGTCCAGGATTGTTGCGCACAAACCATGCCGCATCCTTTGTAAATTTTACATAGTATGTGTTGCCGACAACAATATTCAAATAGGCATCTTTGGCATGATGGAAATCATTTACCTCACGTACTTTGATCATGTCAAATTTATTCCTAAATTTACTAACTGCACGAGCTTTTGCATAAACGATTTCGGCATCAGGATATGCCTCTTCCAATAAATGCGCAACCGCTTTGGTACTCTGACGTGTCTCTACTAATTGTCTGGCAATAAAACCAGCCAACTCATCTTCACCAAATGGCTCTGTTCTTGTTAATCTCTTATATTTTTCTTTAGAGATCAGTCCCTTTTTCAACAGCGTGCTCCATAATGGTTTTCCTGCTTTTCGGTATTCCTCAGGGACCGGGAATGTATCTGTCTTTTTGCTATTTAAATCTCTTTTGACCAATACGCGGTTGTCTATACTATCGTCCATAACCTTCGATTGTGGATATATATGATCAATATCATATCGGTTTGTGAATAACTCATCCAAATCAATGGCATCTCCGGAATACATACATCTTCCCATCTGCGAATAATATAAGAAAAGTTTGTCACTGCGCAATGCATTATCAGACTCCTTATTTGCCAGACGGTCGTATAATTCCGGTGCTTCCTTTTTGCAGGCTTTGTAAAGATCCAACAACTGGTTTCTTCTAGAAACTTTTCTCACGCCTTTTTCACCGGGCTCTCTTGCAACCTCGACAAAAATGCGTTTTGGTGCACCACCCATTATATTTGTAATTTCCCTTACAATTTTTATAGTTTGCCAAATTGGGCGCTTTACTGCAGGAGACACATAAAGCTCTTCAATGTCTTGATATTCTATCTCCCCTTTTTTCATCTGTCCGGCATTCCATTGCTCAATCTGCTTTGTATAATCGTATTTTCCACTTAAAAGTTTCATTAAGTTCTCATTCGTTTCCCAAAGCGCAGTGATGATATTCATCACTTCACCAGTCTCTTTATTGACTGATTCAATATTTTCCAAAAAGGTGCGCGACAATCTGCCCCACCCTGCATATTTTTTGTTGGCAAGCTGAGCAACCTGTTTGTCAGACAACATCGGATATTTTCTATGAATACGCTGTTTCAACATCTTTTGAGAATCTGCAAATAGCGTAATATCTCTAACGATATCCTCCTGCTCACTTTCCGAAAGGACCCCCGTTCCAACGATCTGCTTAAAATCATGATACGCTTTCAACGAACTCTTAAAATTCTGATCAAATCCGGATAGTTCTTGTTCTTTAGAAATTACGCCGTTGATTCTAAGGTAATCCTTGACCTTTTTCCCTGTTACACGTTGGTATTTCTTGAAAACATTATTATAAATATCCTGCTTAAGTTCCGGAGCTATCAGTTCCCCATCAATGCGCAGATTATTTAGCTCGTTCAATACATTGAATTTCGCATACAACAATGATTCCTTCGGCAAAACATCCTCTCCGATCAGATACGTGCATTTATTCGTCATGCGTTCAATAAATTTCGTTGCACTTTCTTCCTCGTCAATCATTTCCGAAAAATTCCATGGATAAATTTTGCCTTCCTTTTTACGTACAGACCAGCTATGACCACCTTTGTCTTGATGCGCCGTATTCAAAGGTCCTACGTAGTACGGAATGCGGAAGCAGAATATCTTTTGTATTTTTTCCACTGGCGTATAACCATCTTGATCTTTCTCCAACAAAAACGGATAGAATTTCTGTGCGTTGTCCAATATTGCATTCAATTCATTCTCATGCAATTGATAAGGAATAACTCCATTATCGCGAATCATTTGTTTTGGAAATAATGTTCCAAGATCCATCTCTGCTTTTAACTCATCGATTATCTCTTGCCCCATTTCATCCACAGACAGACGATCCAGCTGCTTTTTTAAGAATTTATAAAAATCTTCCTGTGAACATTTTTTCTCAATCGGCTGTTTTTTTCCATTTTTCTTTGCCATGCCAATATAAGCACTATAATTTGCCTCATTTTTCTCAGACACACCAAAAACAGCCTCGTAAACTTCTTTATCCATCCGAAGAAGCTGCTTCACTTTCCGCAGATCATCACGGTGTTTCTCATAGGTTTTAACTTTTGCTTCCGACAAAAAGCGCGCATCCCCCAGTATATCATGCAATACCGTCCAATCATACACACCCTTTGCTGCTGCTATAAGCAAAAATCGATCCGCCAATACAGACTCTATTTCTACCTCTTTTTCTTCATAACCATTATCAGAAAAGCATATTTTCGAGATTTCTTCTTTATCCAACTCCGGATCAGCAAAAATATCACTTAGCTTTACGGTGCAACCCGTAATTAAAGCTGCTATCGCTTTCTCCTGTTTTTGCTTCTGCTTATCTGTTCCTACTATGAGCTTGCTGACCTGCGTCTTTTTATCTGATTTTGTGCATTGAGCATCACTCATAATGTGTTCCAATTGAGTCAACACTTCTTCTTGCGTCAAAGATTTCAGATCAATCTCTTGTTCTTCAGCCTGCTGCACTAATGCCTCAATCGCTGTTGAAAATTCTTTTACTTCTGATAATTTCTTGCCCTCAAACAGAAAATGTCCTCTATGCTTAATAATGTGATGCAATGCCAAATAAAGCAATCGAATATCGGGCTTATCTGTTGTATTCGTTGCCAACGCATAGCGCAAGTGAAAAATTGTCGGATATTTCTTATAATAGTCTTTATCTGTAAATCCATCATCTGCAAACAGTGCATACGGCAGCTCCGGCATGTTTCCATTGATGTCTTTCTTATCCTCATGCCAATACTTACTCTCTTTCATCCGCTGATAGAATCCCATGTCTTTCTTGCTAATCTCTTCCGCAAAGATTTCCTGCAATAAATGTAATCGATTTTTACGGCGCTCTGTTCTTCTTCGAGATGTTCGAAAGATTCTTCTTTCTTCGGCTGTCTTAGCAGACTCAAACAGGCGAATTCCCCATAATGCCTTACCATGACGTTTGATAATATTGTACGTCGGACCCGTCACTGCCCATCCTACAGAACCGGTTCCCATATCCAATCCAATATAGTACTCTTCAAATTTTTTCATAAAACCCTCCTTTTTCTCTTGACATGTCGTAGTTTATGCTTTATTATTGATGTCAGTTAAGTACCATACGTATTAACTACATCATAAGTTCAAATAAAAATTTATTCAAATCGCCTTCGGGCATCACAGTGTGTGATTTAATTGAACTTTAGGAACTCGCCTCGGCGAGTTTTTTTGTTGCTTGTTCATACCAGATCATCTCCTCCCCATCACTTCAATCTAAGAATCAGCACTTGTTATCCTTCATAGCCAATTCCATTTCCAGATCATCCGCAAAATATTGTCTCCTCATTCTTTGAATTTCCTTTTGTAGTTCACTGACAACTTCCTGCGGTGCAGCAATCTTAACCCCTTCTCCTAATCCTAACACCCATCCAAAAAAATTATTACTGACAACCACTTCAACTTTTGCTTGAAAGTGGTCCTCATCCACCGGACGAATTTTAACGTCTCTTCCAAATCTATCTATGATCACACCTATAAACTCATTTTGACAAAGCAGCGTGACCGATTCCTCTTTTCCCGAAAACATTCCAAAATGTTTCTCTGCGTAGTTTGCTATATTTCCCTGTGGAAATAACTTTTGACCTTTTCTTTTGCATTTCATCGGTTGAATACGTAACATCTTGTCGACTCGAAAATGCTTGACAAGCTCAGCCTTTGCGTCATATCCTACCATATAATAATTCTCATTATCCCAAATCAGCCCCCACGGAGATATTATGTATCTCTCTCCTTCGTGTCTTGGCTCCATCTCCTTTTTCAAATTCCACTGAAAATATTGAAATGAAATCATTACGTCTGCTGTAATTGCATTATGTATTTCATCTACATTATAGTAGATACTTTCGTTCATGGTTTTTATCCGACCGTGAACATATACCTGTTGATTTAACTGTTTCGCTTCGTATTGACTAACGTAGCGTTCCAGTTTCTCTATAAGCTGGCTGGATTTCTTCTCTGTGATAAATTTAGAAGACTGTACCGCGTCTACCAAAAGTTTCAATTCTGCCAATTCCAAATTTCGATTTCCTACACAATAATATACATATCGTCCTATGTGCTTTTTTTCAATATCAATTCCAAACAATTGCAGAGCTTCTAAATCAGAATATATACTCTTTCTCTCTGCCGCAATGTCATACTTGGCCAACTCATTGATAATCTGCTCTACTTGTAAACCATGTTCATCATCCGTCAGTCGAAGCATAATCTTTGCTAAATACAACAATTTTAGCCTTTGATTCGGTCGTTTTGCCATTTACCCTCCCATCTCTTATACGCATACCTATCGTAGATTTCTTGGTGCAAAATTTAACATTACTTGTCTTAGTGTGGATTCTCTACACATTCTTTTATGACATGCCACTATTATAGCACATTTATTGTCCCATAAAACGTACTACATCGTATTTTTCAATAATTTAGGTTCTTTTTTGGATCGGTGATTTTTGATTTTGTATCCACAATTCGGACATTTTCTTACGGTATCCGAAATTTCCCGGTTGCATTCCGGGCAACTAATTAGTGCCATTTGCTTGTCATCCTTTCTCTTTTATCGTAATAGATAACATAACATTTTCTATTTTACGAAATCCTCTCATATGCAGTGCACCACCCCGCCCACCTTTTGACTTTCTCCCTCAAACTTTGTATAGTATATATGTTGTGCCATCGGGCACACGTTACATTTTACGACTGCGAGGCATCAGCTTTTGATATACGCCCGGTTTCTTTAGAACAGGGGGATGGTCGCTGGTTTTTTGCAGCAAAGCAAACATTGGAGGGTACCTATGAAATCTTTTGGTAGTGAGGGGATTTTATTCCCTGTATATTTTATTATGCTGGCTTTGGCCGTATATCTGAACGTGTTTACGGGTTCGGGTCTTGATATCGCCAACATTATCATTAATATTGGAATGTTTTTAATTGTCGGCGGGATTATTTTGTATTCTACGACACATTGTTTCATGCCTGCTAATCGGATGATGGCTAGCCTGCATCTTGCGGCACGCAACTTTCAGACTGACTTCAAACGCAAAGGCGATTATTTGTGGGATGATTATAAAGATAATCCAAAGCTCTTTGGTAACAAATTGGCAGATACACGTTTTCGTGAATATTGCGAGGAGCGCAGAAGATTAACGATGTTAGAGCGAAGTGCCCAATGCGATATTGATGATTATCTGAATGAATATTACATTGACAGCGTAATGAAATGTGGATTGATCAGCATTGTTCCCGGCGTAATGACCGGTCTAGGTATTTTGGGTACTTTTATCGGTCTGTCGTTTGGTCTTCAGAATTTTAATACCGGCAGTGCGTCCGCAATTACGGACAGCATTCCGCAGTTGATGAATGGTATCAAGATCGCGTTCCACACATCTATTTATGGTATGGTATTTTCTTTGGTATTTAACTTTGTTTACAAGAAAAACTTAGAAGATGCTTATAATGCCATGGACGATTTTTTGGACAGTTACCATAAATATGTCGCACCCCGTGCACAAAATAATGCGGCAAATATTTTCTTGGATTATCAAGCTTTGCAAATGATGCAGACGGAGAAGATGATGGAGAAATTTAGTGATGAAGTAGCTGATAAGATTGCTCGGGCACTCAGACAGTAACACCACTCGGTTCCGCGTACAGAAAAGAGGTTTATTATGCGCAGAAAAAAGAAAAGACATTTGGAGGAAACCAGTTATTGGCTTTCCTATTCCGATATGATGGCTGCTCTTTTGTTGATCTTTGTGTTGATCATTTCGTTTACAATGCTGCAATCGCAAAGACGTTATGAGCAAAAACAAGAGGAATTAAAGCAGCAGCAGGCTTTGGTTCAAAGCCAACAGGAACAACTGCAGGAGCAACAGGAACAGTTAGACAAATTGATCGGTATTCGAACGGAACTGATCGAGGCTCTCAAGAAAGAGTTTGACGGTACGGATCTCAGTGTGAAAGTCGATGAAAAGACCGGATCCATCGCGCTTGACTCAAGCATTTTGTTTGATTCCGGACAATTTGCGTTGAAAGCGTCTGGTGAAGAATTGCTGCAAAAGTTTTTACCAAAGTATATTGGCGTATTAACAGACAAGCAATTTAATGATTATATCTCAGAGATTATTATTGAAGGACATACAGATACACAGGGAGATTATTTATATAATCTGGAGCTGTCCCAAAAAAGGGCCTTGTCTGTCGCAACTTTCTGCTTGGATGAAAACAAGAAAGTGCTGTCGACTGCCAAGATTACGAAACTACGCAAAATTGTGACGGCAAACGGCAAGTCCTTTAGCAATCCTATATTGGATAAGGATGGCAAAGAAGATCAAAATGCATCTCGTCGCGTGGAATTTCTTTTCCGCCTGAAAGATGATGAAATGATAAATGATATCAGTGACATATTGAATAATTGATATTAGTGACATTTTGAATAATTGATATCAGTGACAGGAGGAAAACATGGAAATTCATCCGATTGCCCGGATACACTCTGATTTTCCGGGAAAGTTTGGCATTCCACGACAGAGCGGTCTGGTTCCGGAGTTACGCAGCCGTATCATATTTGAACCGGAATACCGCAATCGCGATGCGATCCGCGGCTTGGAAGATTTTTCTCATTTATGGCTGATCTGGGAATTTTCAGAAACAATACGTGGGGAATGGTCACCTACCGTTCGTCCGCCCAAACTTGGCGGCAATAAGCGCATGGGAGTATTTGCAACGAGATCTCCATTTCGACCAAATTCACTGGCGCTTTCTTGTGTAGAATTACAGGACATTATTTTTTCAAAAGAAGATGGACCAATCCTGGAAATAACGGGTGCCGATCTCATGGACCGCACCCCGATCTATGATATAAAACCATATCTTCCGTATGCCGACTGTAAACCGCTGGCTACGGGTGGTTTTACAGACAGCGTAGAAGCTCATTTGCTGCACGTAATACTTCCGGACAATGCGGGCCAAGTATTGCCTGCCGAAAAGCTTCTTTCTCTGGAAAAAGTGCTGGCTCAAGATCCTCGCCCTTCTTACCAAAACGATCCGGAACGCATCTATGCGTTTGAGTTCGCCGGCGTTACTGTCCGCTTTTTCGTACAGGATGACATTCTCACCGTAGTATCTATGAGTTAGCTGCCTATATACGCCAACTTCGGGCATGGGAAGTTGGCGTTATTTATTTGCCCAAAGATAACAGTATGCTTGTGTTCTCGCCGCAAATCGTTCTGTCTTTAACAGATTCCGTACTTCTTCTTTGGTGTACCATCCTGCTTCAATTTCTTCCACATTAGATGTGCTTTGGCGGAATTCACCACGTGCTTTTCCGATGACACATACATTCATCTCATTGCTGAACCCAACCGCACTATAGCTGAGTCCTAACTCATCATTGATCTCATATAGTTCTAACCCCGTTTCTTCCCACAACTCGCGCTTCGCACTCTGCTCCGGCACCTCGCCGGGATCAATCAATCCCGCCGGGAAATTATAAACCCACGTACCTGCCGCCATACGGAATTCTTTGTTCAAAACGATTTTCTCCCCACTCTCATCAGTGACCATCAGCACAACTGCATCCGGCTTATTGCCACGAAGCTCTTCTCTTGTTTGAACATTACGGTTGCGGCTGATCATTTCATATATCTTTGTCGTATCATCTACCGCCTTATAAGTAATATCATAACGGGTAATAAATTTACCTTCTTCCTTTTTATCAATCTTCTCAAACTTCATTCTCTAAGTTCCTCCTGTTTTCATTTATATTCTCAAGCTTCTCATACCGGAAGTTTGCGTTATATTGGCGTTAGCGGAGTACAAATAGATACACTCCACAAATGCCGCCCCCCAAAAGCATAGATAACAAAAATGCAGCAATAGACTGTTTGCGTTTATACAGCGAATACAATATTGGACAAAAGGCAAGAACATACAAAGCACATCCTATGAAACCATATATCCGCATAGCTTCGCCTTCCGCAACGTAATCAATAGACCCGGGTTCTTCCATAAGATTACCTGCTGTTAAGATACTGTATCCCAGCCAGATAAAACTAATGCATCCCCAAATTATCCCTAGCATTATAATTATGCTTCTTTTTGCAAAAATAGATATCTTTTTCATACGTTACATATACCCGCAGCCGTTTTTCATCGGATGTTCCTTCCCCGAAATATAGTGTGCACGAAACGCCATATTGCATTCTCGCAATTCCATTTCCCCTTCAATATACGGTTCGTACATTTTTAGGATTCCTGCCGAACATCCATCACAACCACCTGCATCACCGCCCACAGATTCTTCAATGATCGCCATTCTTTCTTCCTTTGTGGTATCTTTTATCAATAAACTTCTCATCGTCATACCTCCTGTCATTCCAGTAAATAGCGCATGATTTCTGCGCATAATAGCCACACCTATTGTAACACTCTTTCGCCCTATAGTAAAAAGAAAAGTTGAGTAATTTTCAAAATGCTAGTATACTATACTATCGGGATGCACAGCAGACACCCATCCCCCTATACCAATAAACAACCCAAACTTCACGCATCCAAAGGGAATGCATCGTCACATATTGCTTATTACGTCTGTAATATACATACTATTTTGCAGCCGATAAACTAACTTATTCTGCCATCAAAGAACTAAGATAATTGTCGCAGAACGCAAAGTTTTTACATGATTTCTTATTTTGTTAGGCCTCTGATGTATACATGCCTGAAAGAGTGTCTGAGATGTCCCGGTTTAGCAAGGTATCATCCATTTTTGGACGGGACGCTTTCGCTACGATGCGCTACGTCACGTTACTTAATGTCTCTGAAATACGAGACATAAGTAACGACGAGCGCAAAGTCCCTTTCAAAAATGATGAATACCTTGCTTCCGGGACTTCGAGTTCTCTGTAAGGCATGTAAATCATTCATCAGAGGCAACAAAATATAGAAATCACTCTAAAAACTAATTGCGGCAAGGCAATTACCGTAGTTCTCTGATGGCAGAAACCACTATGTTGTGGCTGCAAAATACTTCGTATTCTTTGACGTAATAAGCAATATGTGACGATATAGCAATTTTGGTTGTGTGAAGTTGAAGTAAGAAATAGAAAGAAGCGTAGAACGAACATGAATACTAAGACAAGCAAATATGAAATAGATATGTGTAATGGCTCAATATTGGATAAACTGGTTTCCTTTTCAATTCCATTGATGCTGTCAGGAATTTTACAGTTATTATTTAATGCGGTAGATATTATCGTGGTTGGACAGTTTACGGGCAATGAAGCACTGGCGGCTGTTGGATCAACGACTGCGCTGATCAATGTATTTGTCAATCTTTTTATCGGAATTTCCTTGGGCGCAAGTGTATTAGCTGCAAGATTTTATGCGACCGGACAAGAGAAGGAAATGTCAGAAACCGTACATACATCCATTACGTTGGCTCTGATCAGTGGAATCGCAATGGGAATTATCGGAGTGATCGCTGCCAAAGGTGCGTTAGAACTGATGGACACTCCGGATAATGTATTAAACCTGTCCACACTTTATATGCGCATATATTTTATGGGAATGCCATTTTTTATGTTATACAATTACGGAGCGGCCATTTTAAGAGCGGTGGGTGATACCAAACGCCCTCTATTATTTTTGATTATTTCAGGTGCGACAAATGTGTTGTTAAATCTTCTTTTGGTGATTCAGTTTCATTTGGGTGTTGCCGGTGTTGCTATCGCAACGGTAATTTCTCAATGTATATCGTGCATTTTGGTATTACGCTGTCTATACCTTTCCGATAGAAGTTATCAGCTCCGCTTCAATAAATTAGGTATGAACGCCCGCTATGTAAGACAAATATTCCAAATCGGTATTCCAGCCGGAATCCAAAGCACGATCATTAATTTTTCGAATGTTCTGCTTCAGTCCTCTGTCAACTCTTTTGGTTCTGTTGCAATGGCAGGCTACACTGCCGCCAATAATATTTTGGGATTTTTGTATGTATCTGTGAATTCCATTACACAGGCCTGCATGAGTTTTACAAGCCAAAATTATGGTGTACGTAAATTTAAGAGAATGGATAAAGTGTTATTAGAATGCTTAGGACTGACGGTAATTGTTGCTCTCGTTTTGGGTGGTGGATCCTATCTTTTCGGTGCGGAACTAATGCACATTTACACTAAGAGCACCAAGGTCATAGAGTGCGGTGTGGATATTATGTTATATACAACCGTCACATATTTCTTATGCGGTATCATGGATCTGCTGCCGGGGGCATTGCGAGGCATGGGGCATTCCACCGTGCCAATGATCCTTTCGGTGATTGGCACGGTAGGCACCAGAATTGTATGGATCTATGTCATTTTCCCATGCCATAGATCATTAGACTTTTTATTTATTTCCTACCCGGTGTCGTGGCTCCTAACCATTGTCATGCAAGTGATCTGTTTCTATTTCGTACGCAAAAAGGTGCACAATAGCTAGCTGCTCCACCCAGCTCCTGTTCAATCCTGAGAAGCCGGTTGTACTTTGCAACTCGCTCACTTCGGCTCGGTGCACCGGTTTTAATCTGTCCGCAATTCAAGGCAACTGCCAGATCTGCTATCGTCGTATCCTCTGTCTCTCCGGAGCGGTGGGACATAATACTCGTATAACCAAACTGTTTGGCAAGCTTGATCGCTTCCATCGTTTCCGATAAGGTTCCGATCTGATTGAGCTTAATTAGGATTGAATTACCACAGCCTTCTGCAATTCCCTTTGCAAGCCGTTTCGTATTCGTGACAAACAGATCGTCCCCCACCAACTGTACTCGATCGCCGAGTTCCTGTGTCAATTTCTCCCAGCCAAGCCAATCCTCTTCATCCAGTGGATCTTCAATAGAAATGATAGGATATCGTTCCACTAATGACTTCCAATGCGCGATCAACTCCTCGGAGGAATATCTCACCCCGGATTTTGGAAGCAGATACATCCCCTTTTGATCACTTTTCCATTCACTTGCCGCTACATCAATAGCAATCCGGAAGTCGTTTTCCGGTTCGTACCCTGCCTCTTTGATCGCATCGAGAATACATTCTATTGCCTCTTCATCACTCTGCAAATTTGGCGCAAATCCACCCTCGTCACCAACAGAGGTTGCCAAACCTTTTCGTTTTAATAAGGCAGCCAATGCATGAAACACTTCTGCGCTCCAACGCAGCGCCTCGCGGAATGAGTCCGCTCCCACCGGCATGATCATAAACTCCTGTACATCTACTGTATTGGCCGCATGCGCACCACCGTTCAAAATGTTCATCATCGGCACAGGCAGTTTTGTACCGGATACGCCACCCACGAAACGGTAAAGTGGCGTCTTTAACGATTGTGCGGCTGCTTTTGCCGTTGCAATAGAAACCGCCAAGATCGCATTCGCTCCAAGCATGGATTTGTCTGCTGTGCCATCTTTACGCAGCATTACTTGATCGACCGCATACGTATCAGACGCGTCCATTCCGCGCAAAATACCATTGATAACGTGATTAATATTATCAACCGCCTGCAGCACACCTTTCCCACCATACCGTGTATGATCTCCATCCCGAAGTTCCAATGCCTCAAATTCTCCGGTAGATGCACCACTCGGCGCAGCCGCCCGTCCTATCGTTCCATCCTGCAGAGTCACTTCTGCCTCTACGGTTGGATTCCCTCTAGAATCCAAAATTTCTCTGCCTGTAACACGTTCAATCTGCAATTGTTTAAGCACACTGATCACCATACCTTTCTTACATTCTATTTTTGATCAGTGTTTCCATTATTTATCATTCTATACAGATTCTCATCAAAAAGCCGCTTTATAGATCTCCAGCAACTGCTCCTCGCTTAATGGAATATAATTGTTTTTCAAAAGTCGCAGCTGCGTATTTGCAACATCTTTCGCAAATACCGGAAGATCTTCTTCTTTTACACCAAAGTTCTTTAATGGCTCGCTCTGCAGCACATCATCCATCAGCGCATATAACTTGTCTAGTGCTTCCGTCTGATCTACGCCCAAAGTCTCTGCGATAACCGCCTCGAGATCATTAATTCGCCCTGTCGGTTTGATCTCTTTATATTTTTTCATAACAGAGGCAAACATAAGCTGGTTCGACTGACCATGCGGAATATGATAGACCGAACCAAGTGGATATGCGCACGCATGCACTGCAGCACATCCGGCGTATCCAAACCCAAGACCTGCCCAGTTGGATGCTTTCAAGAATTCTGCTGCGTATTCTTTCCACGCATCTCCACCTCCTGCTGCAACTGCTTTCGACCAACAGAAAAGAATTGTCTTTAATGCTTCTGTCGAAAAAACTCTGGAAATGCTGCATCCGTTTGGACTAAGGAACGACTCTACGCTATGTACCATTGCATCGATCGAAGATGTTGCAAAAATCTTGTACGGAAGGGACGTAAGCAGATTTGTGATCAATACTGCTTTGTCCGGCAGCATCGCATTCGAGGCAAGTCCCATTTTTACGCCTTTGCTAACACGATTGATGACAGATATATTCGTAACTTCACTTCCGGTTCCGCAGGTTGTTGGAATGATAATAAGTGGATGTATTTGTTTCAAGGTGTCCACATTATCGTACAGATCATCTACGGTATCGTCCGGGCCGGCAACTGCGATCACTTTCGCAATATCAATTACTGTGCCACCGCCGACTGCAATGATCCGATCATATTTTTTGTCTCGAAGGGCATTGAGAATTGCGTCGACATCTCCGTCGGTCGGTTCCCCCTTGCTGTATTTTTCACGAAATAATGTCTGTACCCCGGTGTTTAACTCTGCAATATAATCCTGATATGTATGCTCACCGCACAACACCAGATCATCCGATCCCAAATCGGCATCAGCCGCAAACTCAGCAAATGTATCAAATTCCTCAATTTCTGTTTTTATCGAAAATCCTTTCATCGTAATCCTCCATTTCTATCTGCGCCTACATACAAAAGGTATTTTAGCACTGTCTGCGCCTCATACTGCAGCATCTACAGTATCTTCCGCCGCTACATATTTCTGCTCGACAATATCAATGATCAGCTCCGCTGTCTTTTCCCAGCCAAGAAGACTGCTGTCGATCAATATATTTCTTGTATGACGATCGCCACGTTTCTTGCCGGTAATGTAAGCATGACGAGCATGCTGTGCCTTCTCAACCTCTTCCCACTTCGCAGTTGCTTTTCGTTCATTCATCCCCTCTTTCGCCATAACAGCAGCAACTTCTGCTTTTTCCGGCGCATAGATAAAGACATTTAAGACGTCATCTCTATCCCGCAAAATATAATCACTGCTTCGACCAACGATAACGCAGGAAGATTTCTCCGCAAAATCATGAATTGCCTGAAACTGTGCATCAATGACTCGATTTGACAAGTTCGCATAGCGAACACCATAAGAAGTATCAAAGCCATAACGAACGCCGATCTTGGCATCTGCCTCCTCGACCAATCCTTTGGCAACACCAATCCTCTCAACGACCTTATCCACCAAGTCTCTATCATAGTACTCTATTCCAAAATGATCGGCAACCATTTTGGCGATTTCCGGACCGCCGCTTCCGTATTCACAGCCAACTGTTACAACAAAATGTTTGCCCGTATATTTCTTGGTCTGCTGTTCTGCTGTCTTATCTGCAGCATCTGCGGTATTCGTTTCACTTACAATAAAAATGTCACGGCCAAATTCGGCACCGTACTTGCTCTTAGAATAAAAGTAAAAGAACACACCAAGTGCAAGCCAAGCTCCTACAACGATCCATTCCTGCCATACAAGTGCGGCTGAAAAAGATGCCGGAATGATGTACAACAACGTCATAAAGGCTGCCATGGCAACTGCCATTACGCCAACAAATTTGCCCGCTTTTGCCTTGTACGGTCTATCCATGTCCGGCTTGGTCTTTCGCAAAATGCAAAACGAAATGGATACGAACATATACGCAATAACACAGCCAAACGATGCAGCATCGACAAGCCATACAAGAACACCTCTACCAAAGAATGGTGCAATACAGCAGGCAATTCCGCAAAGAATAATTGCTGCTTCCGGTGTTTTATTTTTGCCAAGTTTACCAAACATTTTTGGGATCATCAGCGACTCACCCATGGAATACAGTGCACGGCTTCCACCCATCAAGAATGAGTTCCAAGAAGTAATGATACCGCACAGACCACCAATAATGAGAACCTTGCCCATGAGTGGTGTATGAAATGCGGTCTCGATCGCTTTGGCAGAAACAAGCCCATTCTGTGAAGCCATCTCCTTTGCAATGGCACTGCTTGGCATGATATAGCACACAGCAAAAATGATAAGCAGATACCAGGCAACTGCCAAAAAGATGGACAATAACATGATCTTTCCAATCTTTTTGTATGGAACATTAATTTCTTCTGCCGCCTGCGGAATAACATCAAAGCCAATAAAAAGAAACGGTGTCATACATGCGACCTTGAATACACTTCCCAGTGTGTTACCGGTAGATGCCTGCCACATCTGACCGGTCACGTTTCCACTATCGCCATTGATTGCAGAGCCAACAACCAAGAGGATTCCGGCAATTGCAATGATCGCCGTAAGAATCGTCTGCAAAATAGCTGCTGTCTTGGCACCTTTAATATTGATCAATGTGATCAATATTGCAACACCTACACCTAACAAAATCGTTGTAAGATAAATGTCTTTGCCAGCGATGGTGTATAAATATACCTGATTAAATTTTGGAAATAAGTATGTAATTACGGTTGGGAGCGCTGTTGCCTCAAAGGCTGCTGTCGCAACATAGCCCAATATGATCATCCACGTACATACGAACGATCCTGTCGGTCCCATCGCACGATAACTAAATACATGCTCGCCACCACACTGCGGCATTGCTGATGTCAATTCTGCATAAGTAAGTCCGACAAAAAATACCATCAGACCACCAATCAACATTGCGATGATCGATCCCATAAATCCCGATGTTGTGATCCAATCGCCTGAGTTAATGACCCAGCCCCAGCCTATCATGGCGCCGAAGGCGATAACGAGGATGTCCCACGATCCCATTACCTTATCAAATTTTGAATTCTGCTCCATAACATTTCCTCCAATTTTTTCTTAAGACGAGTAAGTCATCATTTTTCGCGATAACCTGTTCATCTGTAATGTGATTTACCTGTTCAAAAAAGATGTCAGGGCGCAGTTGTTGTGCGTTCCCTGACATCTTCGTCAAGTTTCGGTTATGTAACCGGCTTTATGCAATTGCTTCTTTAATAGCTTCCTCAAAGATCTCAAGACCTTTTTCCATCTGCTCATCTGTCATTGTAAGCGGTGCTAAGAAGCGGATTGTATTACTTGCAAATCCACAACTTTCCAGCAGCAGACCTTTCTGCATTGCATTTCTGACAATGTCTGCAACCAGCTTTGTTGCCGGCTCTTTTGTCTCTCTATCGGTAACGAACTCGATGCCGATCATTGCGCCAAGACCTCTGACATCACCAATTACATCGTATTTATCTTTCAATGCATTGTATCTGTTCATAACTACATCACCAATATGTCTTGCCTTAGCTGCATAATCGTCTCTCTGCATAATATCCATGACTGCCAATGCAGAAGCACACGCAAGTGGGTTACCACAAAAAGTACCACCAATCGTGCCTGCCGGTGCTGCATCCATTACCTCCGCTCTCGCTGTGATCGCAGAAATCGGAAGTCCGCCGCCTAATGATTTGGCAGTAGCGATAATATCCGGTGCTGCACCAGCCTCCTTCCAATATTCAGAAGCATAATACTTACCGGTTCTGCAGTTACCGCACTGCACTTCATCTGCGATCAGTAAAATGCCATTCTCATCACAGATTTTACGAATTGCTTTGACCCAAGCGATCGGAGCCGGAATAAATCCGCCCTCACCCTGTAACGGCTCAACAAGCATACATGCAATTTCATTGGCAGGTGCGCCCTCATCAAAAATCTTATTCAGCTCATCAATATAATACTGAATCGCCTCTTCCTCAGTGTATCCTTTCGGCGCACGGTATAAATAAGGATATGGTGCACGGTAAATGCTTGATGGGAAAGGTCCCATGCCAACTGCATAGGTTTTCTTGGCAGTCAGTGCCATTGTAAGATTGGTTCTTCCGTGGAATGCACCGGTAAAGCAGATCACGCCGTTTCTCTTTGTATATGCCTTGGCGATCTTGATCGCATTCTCGTCACACTCTGCACCAGAGTTAGCAAAATAGGTTTTCATCGTATCACCTTTACAAGGCATGATCTTATTTAATCTCTCGGCAAGTGCTACATATCCGTCATGCACATACACATTAAAAATTGTATGGAAATATTTATCTGCCTGTGCTTTGACTGCATCGATTACTTCCTGATTTGAATAACCAATATTTAACACACCAACACCGCCAACCCAATCGAGAATCTTGTTGCCATCCAAATCTTCAAACATAGCGCCTGCGCCCTGCTTGATGCAGATTGGATAAGTGTTTCCACAAAGCGCCTGTGGAATTGCTGCATTTCTACGATCAAGGAGTTCCTTGGACTTTGGTCCCGGTACCTGCTCTGTTACAATTTCTGGTAATGCCTTTGATAAATCTTTTGTTGTCATATGTTTGTCCTCCAATGCCATAAATTTGAAACACAGGCTTCCTCGCATCATCACTTGGATGCCTGTTCCGCAAACAAAAAGACGCCAAAAAAGTAAAATACTTTTTTGACGCCTTTGTCATTGCTTTATTTTTTATTCTGCAAACATTATAACAACTTTGGCATGCAATACAATGTACTTGCTGTACCAAATATTTTGTGCATGGTACACAATTGCCGCTCACTACCTCTGCATATTACGATAATTTCTTATCATAAAGGCGAGCTTAAGTAATAGACACGTGTCAATATCGTTGATCTGGCGGCCGAGGATCTCCTGAATCTTCCTCAGACGATAGTTCAAAGTGTTACGGTGGATATACATTGCTTCTGCCGTATCCTTCGCATTACAGTTATGGTTGATATACTTTTCAAGTGTCTCGCATAGATTACCCTGATTAACTTCATCTGCACGAAGCAGCTTTCCAATATTTTTTTCAACAAACTCATCCAAAAATCGACTGTCCGTAATCTTAGATATCATCGTGTAAATACCCTGATCTTTATAAAAAAAGACCGATTCTTCCCGTCCGGACATATTCGCAAGTTTAATCGCGGTAGCCGCTTCATTTCGGCTCACCCTCACATCTTCCAAATATCCTGTACTGTTTCCTACGCCGACAACCAGCCTGGTCGCACAGTCTTTCTCGGTAAGCTGCGTAATCTTTGCGAGAATTTTCTTTAACAGCTTATCACTCACATCATACGCCGGCACAAGTGCCAAGACCGTACCGGCCTGCAACTGCGTCAATATATTTTGAGGCAGATAATGTGAAAACTCTGTACGAATGATCCCACGTATCGCTTGTCCGATCGTAAACGAATCGTCTTTATCCCGTTCCTTAAAAAAAGCAAATTCGATCACTCGAAATTCTCCGGACAGATCCACATTCAAATATCTTGCCTGCGCAAAAACATCTTCTTTGTTCAGATGCTCTGCGTCCAAAATAGAGGTGAATAATTGTTCCTCTGCATTTTTGTTATTTTCTTCCAGCACTAACCTCTTGCATATGATCTGACTCAGATCCACCAAAGGGAAACGCATTGGCAGCTCAAACAATGGTAATCGATGTTCGTCGCAATATTGTACCAACTCTTCCGAAATCTGTCCTTCGTTAATTCCCACTGCTGCAATATCATATTCCTGCATTTTTGCAATGAGTTCTTTCAATTTAAGGCTATCATCCGTAAGATCCCGATTGGTTAGCACGACAAATTCACTGCCATGAATATAGCTCTCCATACGATACTCACTCTTTACACATTGCAAACAATCCGCAAAGTATATCCAACGGATCGGATGCATCAGGCCTTCTTCACCCGCCCGTAAGTTTAATGTTTCCCTTAACTCCGGAATCTCCATCATGTCTATACAGTTCATTATGCTGTCCCCTTTTTTGACCAAGTCAGCAAATAGCTGCTCGCTGTCCCTTGGCATCCAAGGCAGTAAACAGCTGCTTTTCTCTTATTTCACCTTACTCAGTGAACATCTGCACCCAGTAATAAGAATACATATCGTTTGGAACGATCACCAGACCAACACCGATCTTCTTAAACCTGTTATTCATGATGTTTTCTTTGTGCCCCGGAGAATTCATCCAAGAATCCATAACAGCTGCCGCACTTCTCTGACCGGCTGCAATATTTTCCCCGCTGGCCGTTGGTGTTATCTTGTACTTTTCAAAAATCGTAAAACAAGATGTGCCATTCGGACGAGTATGCGAAAATGACTTTGTAAGTTCCTTTGCTCTGTCCTGTGCCGCTTTCATAAGTTTCTCATCCATTGTCAATGCTTCAAGCCCTTTTTTCTTGCGGTTTTTATTGACAATAGAAATCACCTTCTTTTGAAGAGAAATATCTGAAGTTGTGTTCTTTTTGCCCGCTGTCTTCGCGTTTTTCTTCGCTGCCTGCTTTTTCGTGACGATCACTTTACATTTTAGCGTTTTCCCTTTTACTTTAGCAGTCACCACTGCTTTCCCAGCCTTTTTGCCGGTTACTTTACCCTTCGCATTGACCGTTGCAACAGATTTTTTTGAAGATTTCCATTTTACCTTCTTCTTCGTTCCGCGCACTTTTAACGTGACAGACTTTCCTACTGCGATCTTCGCTGTCTTCTTATTTAGCTTGATCGCGGATGCTGCGTCTGCCACCCCACTATACAACGCACTGCCTGCTAATACTGCTGCCATCAATAATGCCATGGCTTTCTTATTCTTATACTGTTTCATAATAATCCTCCATTCTGCGATTCTTTCCCTGCTTACTGTCAACTCACCTCGCTGACAGGATATCTATGTATTGATACAATTATGACATAGATATAACGTAAATTTTAATGGTGTCCGTACATAAAGTCAACCATAATCCCCTGTTGGGAATCATTTTCCTGAAAGGATCGACCGGTTGCAAGAAATTCATCGGACATTTATAATGACTATATGTACGAGATTCTTATATACTATACTGTATAGTATAATATCGCAGGAGTTACTCATTGTAATTACGATGTCAAACACCAGATTCAAACCTTTTGACACCGTAATCTCATTGTACAAATAAGCTGAAACACCGGCTTTTCTGTGCAAAACAAATAAGAAAGTGTAGAGGAAATTATGCATTACCACAATCCATTTCATCAAAAAAGACATACCACGAAAGCATCTCATGGTATAAAGTTTGTTACTTCAATCACTACGACCATTGCGCTGATCTTGGTCTGTGCGCTGGCAGTTTCGCAGATCATTCCGACAGACCGAACGGATCGATCTGCCAAGGTCGCACAGGGTAAAACAACCAGATCAAAAAAGCCTGTGAAAACGACATTTACGCCGGCTTCCGGTGAATTTCGCGGTGTATGGATCTCTTTTCAGGATATTGGAGAAAAGCGCTACACCAAAAAGCAGTTTGAGAATTTCATCAACAAGACGTTTGATAACTGCAAAAAAAATGGATTTAACGCCGTGATCGTTCATGTTCGTCCATTTGCCGATGCCTTGTATCCGTCCAGCTATTTTCCATGGTCTCGCTATGTATCCGGAAAAGCCGGGAAACATCCGGGATTCGATCCGCTCTCCTATGCGGTCAGCGCGGCACATAAGCGGGGCTTAGCTTTCCATGCATGGATCAACCCTTATCGCATTGCCAGCAATACGACCAACGTATATAAACTCCCGAAAAAATCCATTGCCCGAAAATGGGCTGTTTCCAAGAAAGCTTCCAAACGCCGCAATGTATTAAAATGGGATGGGAAACTGTATTTTAACCCGGCTTCCAAAGATGTCCAAAATCTTGTTTGCAATGGTGTCCGTGAGATCGTGCGCGATTATGCTGTAGACGGCATTCATTTTGACGATTATTTTTATCCGAATCTGGGTGCGAAATACAAAAAGGTATTTGACTACAAAGAATACAAAGCATACGCAAAGCGCTGCAAAAAGAAACACAAGAAAAAAGTTTCGATCGTAACTTGGCGCAGGAACAACGTATCCAACATGTTAAAACGTGTTCGAACCATCGTACATAGATTGGATAATAATTGCGTATTTGGCATCAGCCCGGCAGGCAATATCCGTAATTTATATGCAAAAAATAATTATTACGCAGATGTCAAAAAATGGATGCGTTCTTCCAAATATATTGATTATATCTGCCCACAGATTTACTGGACATTCAGTCAAAAGACTTGTCCTTTCCGCGAAACCACAAACAAATGGCTCGCGATACCACGCGCAAAATCCGTAAAAGTATATGTCGGTCTGGGCGGTTACCGCGCCGGCATCTCTAAACGGGAGGCAAAATTAGGAGCGGACGCAGAGTGGGGCACAAGCCGCACTAATCTCAAACGCCAGCTCCTATACTTACGCTCACAAAACGGTTGTGGCGGTTTTATGTTGTTCTCTTATTCCGATTTGATCCGCAAATCGGCACGCTCAGAAATGAAGCGGTTTACAAAATTACTGAAAACTGTACCTTCAAATGCTGTAGGACCAACTGCAACGCCAACGTCAGCTCCAACCACTGTACCGACAGCAGTACCAACAGAAACTCCATCAGATGCTCCAACGGACAGCTCAACGGCAGCTCCAACAGAAACTCCAGCGGCAGCTCCAACAAACTCACCGACCGTTACCGGCAACTGATCCCGGAACGCACGGCGAAACCGTTACTTAACAGCTAACTCCGCAGGCGGCTTTGCCAGTATGTTGTGCACCGGAATAACGCTTACAATTGCATTTACTAGCATGATTGCCGCTATCAACGTTATCGCGCCCCACCATGGAAAGCTTAGATTCATTCCAAGGGATGGCACGGATGCGGCGAACTTCATAACACCTGTCGTGACCACAACCCCGGGAAGTGTCGTATAGCAATTGATCAGCAGCATTTCAAGTATAAAAGAACGGATAATACTTGCCTTGGAAATTCCAAGCAGGCGATACACCGTCAACTCCTCCATTCGCGATGATGCATTGGAGCGGATCGTATAATAAATGATCAACACAGACAAGATGACAGCAATCATTGCAAACAATGCTTTGCTTCTCGTCTTGTCTTTCATTTTGTTCCGATAGGCTTTCACTTGTTGCTCTGCCGGAATCGTCACTTTGACCCGAAACATTTTTTGATACGGTTTCAGTTCACTTTGCAATTGCTTTACCAGCTCTTCCCGCTGCTCCAAATCATCAACATAATATTTTATCTTCTGCATTCCCACTGCCAACTGGTCTGCTAACTGCTTACCGGCGGCATCTGTCAAAACATAATCAACATCACAGGAATTGTCAAATCCACCCACTACAATGTAATTTTCTCCTGCATTACTAACCGGTTCCTCTTCGTAAAACACGGAACTGTTACCAAGCTGTTGCACCGGATATTCTTTCTGGTTTCCTTGAAATTCCTGATAACTTTTGATCTGATCATATTTTGACTGCGGAACCAGCATCTGATCATCCTGCAAGGTTACATTATCGTACTTACCCGGATACATCTTCTGCAGCTCTGATAATGACATGACCGAATAGGAACTCGCAACCATTCCTAGCAGCTTTGATTGACTGCAGTAAATGGACGCCTCGTTGTTGCCACTAATGCCAACTACCGTCAGATCTTTGCTGAATGAGTTAATAGAAAGTGTCTCTCCTAACAACTCCTTTGCGGACGCATATTGACCGGAAATAGCCGTGTCACTTTTCAAGAAACGATCCGCAACCAGCTTATTGATAACAATCTCATCCGATTTCTTTGGAAGCCGTCCATATAACAGATCTTTCTTCGTAACTTTCGATATGTCCACATAGGAAAAGTCGCGGATCACCTGGCTGCTCCCCCGCATCTGATATAACGTATCTGCTTGTATCACCAGGTCACGCGCTGTATCGTAAAACATCATATCCTTACGTTTCCCTTTCGAAAGCACCTTATTATAGCACTCCTGCATGGTATCACCAACGGCATATTCTTCTGCCGGAGAAGCCAGTTTCATCTCCACCTGTACATAATGTGAATCATCCTTCACAATCTCTTCCCGATGCACCGTAACTGCTGTGATCAAGTCCGATATCGTCAGCGAAAGCATGATTGCTGTTATTAAAAGGATGACAACGATAAATGCCTGCTTTTTCCCCAACAACTTCAAATTTTCTAGTGTCATTCGCCAGGTTGCTTTCCAGGACAACCCGGATTTTTTACTCATTTCCAATGGAGATAATTCATATGAGAAGTTCTCAACATCTTCCATCTCCAGTTTTGGTCTTGGCTCATCAAAAATTTCACATCCGGCTTCTTCCCCCGCAAAGATCACATCACTTGCCATGTCACTCCGAATATAAAGTTTCCCACTTTTCCATGCCATTTTTAATCGAATAGGTTCCTCTTTGCTGTCCGCATTTTGGTACACTTCAATTTCATTTTCATCGCTTTGCATGGCCTGACATGTGAGCTCCGGCAAATAAATATTACCATCGTCAGATCGTTCATAACTGCTGCCGGAATGATTATCGTAATCTTTTGTAATCTCTCCATCCTTGATCTCTAGAATACGATCCGCAAAAAACTCAGCAATACGGCGCTCGTGCGATACTAAAATAACCAGACATTCCTTGGAAATCGCACGCAATATACTCATTGTACGTATTGTATTTTCCTCGTCCAGATTGCCGGTCGGCTCATCTGCCAATATGATCTGCGGTGATTTCACAAGTGCCCGGGCAATAGATACCCTCTGCTGCTGTCCACCCGACAATTTGGATACCAGCTTCTTTTTGTAACGGCCTATGCCAAGCTGCTCCAATACATACGATACTCTCTCATCTTTTTCCTCATCCGTCAGATCATAATGACTAAGTGCAAGCTTTACATTATAAGCAACCGTGTAATCCTGCAGCAAATAATAATTTTGGAAAATATAGCCAAATTTTTCACAACGCAAATGCTCAATTTTCTTTGGCTCGTACTTCTTTAATATTGTTTCGTCTACGGTAAGTGTTCCTCCCTGAAACACATCCAATCCACCAACGGTATTTAATAACGTGGTTTTTCCGGAACCGCTTTCCCCCAAAATACATACCAAACCTGTCTGTGGCAGCTCCAATGTAATATCATTCAATACATGAAGCTCACTTCGTTTACCGTGGTTAAAATATTTCTGTAAATGTTCTATCTTGATCATTCGCTCACCTTCCCTTTTAACAAATGATTAAACGCTGCTACCATCACCATCGCAGCCACATAATTGTACATAAAGTACGCTAGGTACCCGGGCCATTCATAATAGTAGAGCATAGCACGCAGCGCCGGCACAAAGATTCCAACTACATTCATCACTACCGCGACCACGATAATAGCAGTAATACTGTATCGACGCATCTCCATATAATTGATCTTGCCGATCAATTTTGTGGACATACCCATGAATTTTAAGATTTTCTGGTCTTTGATCTGAATCTTAAATATAGAACGTAAGATCAATATCTCAGCAGCCATCATCACTAATAGTATTGCCACTGCAATGCCGATCGTCCTTAAACGTTCCTGTACCAGATCTGAATCGTATTTATCTGCGCCAAAACGCAGTGTACTCACAGCCTCATACCCGGCTTTATCCAATGCCTTTAACACATGATCCATTTTGGCGTAACTTGTAATATATACCGATGCCTGCCTGCTGTCGGTGCGATAATACTTCGCATAAATATTCTGAGAAACCTCTGCAAAATTTGCCCCACAGCCATTTATCTTCTCACCGGTTTCTACATTCTCGATCTGTTTGACATCCTTGGTTTTCATATCCTTGTCATACTGATCAATATGCAATAAACCGGACTGACCTAAAAGAGTTAAGTCATTATCTTCTGCCCGATACACCGCTGCTTCATATTCACCTGATACACAAAGTTCGTTATCCTTCTTCACGATATCGCCAACAATCGGCCACAATGTTGCCTGTCCCTGATATTTTCCGAGTTTTTGATTATAGGCATATTCATAGAATACTTTGCCACCGGTTACGGTACTTTGCAGCATTGTACATATCTCCGGCGAAAAGTACACCTGTTTATCCTTATTTTTTAACAGTCCGCTTACTTTCATCTTCCGCTGTATATAATTCTCCGTTGATGACCAAAGCACATCGCTTGTATAGAAAAATGTAATCGTATCACCAACCTTATATTTTCCCCGATCGTACAGTACAACTTCATCGATCTTCTTTGGCAGACTGCCCTTTGCGAGATCCGATTTCTTTAAGCAGGAAGACGATCGCATGTATTGATCTTTCTTGACGTATTCAACGTTCTGCGAGTCATACATCCACCCTTCATTGCTCGTACTCATCCTATTATAGCCGTACTCCTGTCTATAATCTTTTCCTTCCTCAAAATAATAATTGATATCATTCACAATATCGTACTGATCCACCGAAACGACGTGCTTCATTTTGGTGAGTCGGTCAATATCCTTTTTCGTCATAAACTTTTGATCTTTGCGTCTAAGTGAAATGCGCTTATCGTCTTTGCGCGCAAAGGATGTTGCTGAATACTCTTTGGTGTAAATATCATCCGCATTCATTAGCAACTGCCCGATAAATAAAAACGATACGATAGCAGCAGCTAAGAAAAATCCCATAAACAATGCGATTTTTTCCGGCTGTCTCACTGCATTCATTCGCACGAAGATCCGCCCTATGGTATGATCGCGAAGTCGTTCCTCATTGCTTTCAGACTTTTTACCGGCTGACGTTTTCTCATTGTTGTCCACATTCTCGGACATCTCCGGTTTCTGCTCTGTGTCCATATTTTCGGATACGTCCAAGATCAATGATCCATCATGCAATCGCACTTTTCTGGTAACATATTTTTCTACCTGTTCATAATTGTGAGTTACCATTATAACCAAATGGTCTTGCGAAAGATCTCGAAGCAATTTCACGATCTGCGCTCCGGTTTCACTGTCCAAGTTACCGGTTGGCTCATCCGCCACAATAATATCCGTATCCTTTGCCAACGCACGAGCAATCGACAATCTCTGCTTTTGACCACTGGACAACTTAGACGCACGCTGGTCTCTCTGTGCACTCAGGCCTACCCGTTCCAAATAATGAATTGCCTTGTCTCCAGCTTCTTTCTCAGGCACTCCCATGATCAAGAGCGCACTGACGATATTTTCTTTGGCGGTATAATGACCGATCAAACTATAATCTTGAAAAACAAAGCCGATCTTAGTACGACGATATTCTTCCCAGTCATCTTCATCATACTGAAATGTCGGCTGTCCATCCACATAAAGCTCCCCATCATCAAACGTATCCATACCGCTAATGATCCTAAGCAATGTTGACTTTCCGCTGCCGCTTTCCCCTGTGATCGCAACAAATTCTCCCATGCGAAACTCCAGATTGATACCCTGCAATGCCTGTGTCACTGCTGTTTCGGAATAATAATACTTCGAAATATTTTGCAACTTAATTCTTACTTGCTGCATATTTCCCTCCTTTTTCACGTTGTACATACTTTGACTCCCAACATACTTTGACTCCCAAAAAAGCATATCATAAAAAAAGAGGCGAATCTTCCTGGAAAATTCTACCTCTACTAATATATTTTTTTCCGATTTCTGGAAATTTTAATGCAACATTCTATAATTATTGCTGTAATTTCACGTCTTGTCTTTGTTAATGAAACGCATCTGTCCTTCCTCTTCTCCATAACGCTTTGCAACAACTTCCAATCCCTGCAAATGACGACATTCGGAACATAAATTCCCGAAATCCAACGGCTTACCGCAGATCTGACAATACACCTGCGACACTGTTTTGCCATCTGTATTTTTGTACTGAATACGACCTTCACGGATCCATGCGCGTACCTTCGCATTGGAAATGCCAAAATGATCAGCCACTTGAGATTCATTCACATCATTTTTACGAATATAATCTTTCACTTCATTAAACAGATTCATTTCCATGCATGCCGGACATATATCTTTATTATATTTAGGATGTAATCTACGTCCACACTGTTTACAGCTCTTTATCTCCGAATCCCCAAAACGATTTCTATCTACGATCATACTTTCCCTCCTCTTCTCATATTTCTGCAGCTGCCTTTATTCATAAAGCCGGCTGCCACGAATTTTCTGCTCTTATAAGAATAGCACTCTACGAAAATACCGTCAAGAAAAGATACGATCGAACCAGACTTCGTAAATTTGGAACATTGCTTGTCCAAGACCATCACGGATCCAAATAATCCCCCAAATTGCTATTTATTGTTGGAACAGGCTGTGGCGTTGTTGTGTTCTTACGTTTCGAGCTGCTGTCTGTTCCCTTATTTGAGGAAGAAGAATCACTGTCTGTCCCGGCATTCCCGGTTGACGAATTCTTGGTCTGCGTATCATCATTCGACTGGTTATACTGCAGATTGGAAATCTGTTCACTATCCATATCATAAACATAACTTCCACTCACATCTACGCCATCTTCTGCTTCTGCCGCAAAATCAATCGTTAGCCTGCTCCCATTTTGTTCCGCAAGCTTGTACACCGCAATTGCTCCACTTTTAAACTGAATCTGTGTGTCATTATATTTGGCAAAGATACTGCTGAGAATATCATTACCGTCTTCCTGCCGGTACAGTTCCGTAGCTTTATCAACATCATACAGCACAAATGTCTGTGCTTTGGTGCCATTATAGATCAATACTGCATATCGTCCGGTCGAAGCATCAGATTGCGGCACCCACTTCAACTCGCAAAAATATCCCTTGACCTCGTTCATCTTTTTCTTGTTTTGTGACATCATGATCTGACCGATTTCCGGACTTCCGGTCGTGTCAGTGGTCGTCTGCACGCGCATACACTCGTTGCCATCGGCATCTTCCAAAGTCTCTGTCTTGCTGACGCCCGCTTCCTCTGTTCCCTGTGACGCCCTTCTATGCTGATTCAATTCATCAGACGATAATTTCTTTGCCAGGAACTTTGTTGCATCGCTGTCCCAAATATAGTACAGCTTTCCATCGGATAGCTGCATATAAAACAAGTCCTTCACGTCCGATTCCTGACTCGGCTTCACAGACTGCATCGATGCCGCCTGTTCCCCATATACCGCCTCTGAGACGATCTGCAAACCGGTCTCCTGCATCTGAAACATTACGTACACATACGGCTGCAAGTTCTTAACCTGTTTTGCCGGTGTCGGCGTAACGTTCTCGGCGACCTTGCTTGACGCTGTTGCCTTAGCACTTTCGTCAGTCTTGCCAGCCGGTGTCGGTGTGACGTTCTCGTTGCCCTTGCTTGACGCTGTTTTTGACTTGCTGTCCGTTTTGTTGGACAGCAATCTCCCGATCTGCTTTTGCTCTGCTGCATCCCACGCTCTCTGCTGTCCCAAAAGCAGTTCTTGAATCCCATCATTATTATAGTCACCGGTCTGCAGCTTCAATCCCTCCGGGAAATAAAGCGTATCCTTCGCAATCCCCTGCTCTCGAAACACTTTCTGCAGGTCAACAACTGCCAATTCACTGCCTGCTGCATCCGCAAGCTGCAGCTCGTAACTGTTTGCAAGGATCCTGCCGTTGGCTTCATTACGCTTATGCCGCAAGGAAACTGTCTGTTTCAGTCCACTTGGCGACAATACATCTGTCTGCGAAAGGATGAGATTCGTTTTTCTCGTGTCCTTATTTGCGGACAGTTTCTCACTCCCGGCATTCCACGTTCCTCCCGCCCATACATTTTGAACCGGACGTAACAAAAAAAGCCAGAAAAACATCAAAAGCAAAAGGATCACACCGGTCATTTTATAACACATTCGGTCGGATCCCTGATGCAGCAAACGCTGCGACCGTCTCTCTAAGTCTGTTTCAAAGCTTGCACACACAGTAAATGGCACACGGCTTTCCTGCGGTACAATGTTCAAAATCCCTTGTATATACGCATTCTTGTCTGCCGCACTGCATCTGTCCACGGCACATTCATCGCACGCCATCTGCTCATCCCGTCTAACCAAAAATACGGCAGCCCATACGCAAGGATCGTACCAATGCAAAAGCAGCGCCGTTACATAAAACGCATTCCAAAGATTGCTTCTGCGAGCACGTCGACACTCCATATGTGCTAATGTATATTTCGCCTCCTGCACATTCATCGTTTCCGGCAAAAACACGCGATTCACGAACAGACCTGTCATGACCGGCAATTCGACCGCTGACTGGTACAAAGTACCCTCCAGTCGTTTTTCCCGCATACGGATCGCGGAACGCACCTTTCCCGCCCGAATCACCAAAAGAACTACCAATAACAGCATTCCTGCAAAGTATCCTATCGCCATGATCCGATAGAGAGACGTTACTTGTATGTTCGCTTGCCATACATCGTGCAGACTGCGAAGCAGTCCGCCATGCTGCGCATCGATATCAAGTCCTACATCTGCTAAAAATCGATGGTAACTGCGATTCCACGCCGGAACAATACTAAACATACTGGAAATCTGGATTGGACACACGATCCGCAAAAAATACAACCGCCACAGCCATACCATATATTTCTTTGGCAGACCACTTATAACCACACGCAAAAACAGCAGCGGCAGGAACAAACTCACAGCCGCCGCTTCCATTGCGATCACAATATAAAAAAAGCGATATAAAAAAGCAAAGTCAGCGCTTTGCTTTGCAAGAATTGCTAAAGCTATTCTTGGCGATGTCGCGCTACACAACAGCAATTTCATATCAATTAAAATATCCAATTGCATTACTATGCCTCCGCATTCACCTTCATTTTTTGTCCAATTACACATTATAAAGCGGTTTGTCGCAATACGCAAGCAGGAATAAAGCGATTTGCCGTAATACGTAATACGCAAGACTGAACTTTGGTTGCAATTCCCATGCCAACGTGGTACATTTGAACTACCGCTTAAAATGATAACTAGATCATAATAGAAAAATAAGGAGTGCCTATGAACGATTTATTTTTGAAAGTTGCTGCTGCAACGCCGGACATCCGTGTTGCAGATCCCGATTACAATACAGAGCAGATCATCGAATGTATGCAGAAAGCAAATACAGAGCATGCGAAGCTGTTGGTTTTGCCGGAACTTTGTCTGACCGGCTATACCTGTGGCGATCTCTTTTTACAAAAGGCGTTATTAGACGGTGCCATCTCCGGCCTGAACCGTATTCGGAAAGTGTCCGCTAATATGGATATGATGACCATTGTTGGTCTGCCTTTTTCTTATATGAACCGGCTATATAACGTAGCCGCTGTCGTATTCCATGGAGAAGTAATATGTCTGATCCCCAAAACTTTTATTCCGAATTATTCCGAATTTTATGAAGCAAGGCATTTTACAGCCGCCCCGAAAGAGGGCATTTTCCTTCATATGCCGGAACTTTGCGATGAGGAGGGATTAGATCTCATCTGGTTTGGCAGCAAGACCTTGTTTCAAGCAGATAATATGCCGGGATTGATCATTGGTGCGGAGATCTGCGAGGACTTATGGACTGCAGCGCCACCTTCTACCACACACGCTCTGCACGGTGCAACCGTCATTGTTAATCTGTCGGCCAGCGACGAAACAACCGGCAAAGATATCTATCGCCGTGAGTTGGTAACCGGACAGTCTGCCCGCCTTTTGTGTGCATATATTTATGCAGATGCAGGAGAAGGCGAATCCTCTACGGATCTTGTATTCGCCGGGCATAATCTGATCGCCGAAAACGGTACACTGCTCAACGAAAGCAAGCGTTTCCAAAACGGTATGATCCTGTCTGAGATCGATCTGGGGCGTTTAACCAGTGAGCGTAGACGCATTTCCACGTTTCCACAAATTGTTCCGGGCACCGACGAGTCAGAGAAAGATGCTTATCAGATTATTCATTTTACATTTCAGCAGGTGGAAGAGACAACGCTCACAAGACATTATGAACGAACACCGTTTGTCCCGAACAGTAAGGCAGACCGCGACCGCCGCTGCGATGAAATTTTACACATTCAGGCGATGGGACTCAAAAAAAGATTGGCGCATACCCATTGCACCAGCGCTGTGATCGGCATATCCGGCGGATTGGACTCAACGCTGGCTCTGTTAGTTACTGCGAAAGCCTTTGATCTGCTTGGACTTGACCGAAGTGGTATCGTTGCCGTCACGATGCCTTGTTTTGGCACGACCGACCGCACTTACCAAAACGCCTGCACACTCACAAAGCAGCTCGGCGCAACACTAAAAGAAGTCCCGATCCACGAAGCAGTTGAACTTCATTTTCGGGACATCGGACACGATCCGAGCAGCCATGATGTTACGTATGAAAACTCACAGGCCAGACAGCGCACACTGATCTTAATGGATCTTGCCAACCAGTCAAACGGTATGGTGATCGGTACCGGTGACATGTCAGAGCTGGCACTCGGCTGGGCAACTTACAACGGCGACCATATGTCCATGTATGGCGTCAACGCGTCCGTTCCAAAGACGTTGGTTCGTTATTTGGTATCCTATTATGCGGAAACGACGGAAGATCCTTCGCTGAAAGCTGTGTTATTAGATGTCTTAGATACCCCGGTAAGTCCGGAACTCCTGCCTCCAAAGGACGGCAAGATTGCTCAGAAAACAGAAAATATTGTAGGTCCTTATGAACTGCATGATTTCTTCTTGTATTATCTAATGCGTTTTGGATATACACCGACGAAAATCTTTCGTTTGGCAAAATATACATTTGCGGGAGAATACGATGATAAAACCATCTATAAATGGTTGAGAACATTTTATTGGCGTTTCTTCGCCCAGCAATTTAAGCGTTCCTGTCTGCCGGATGGGCCAAAGGTCGGCAGCGTTGCATTGTCACCGCGCGGCGACTGGCGTATGCCTAGTGATGCCTCCGCTGCTCTTTGGATGAAAGAATTGGATACGATCGAACAATCTCTTTGATGTTGTCAAAAACGTTCTAATGCCCGTGTCGGAATTTCATTGCCGGTGCGGGCATCTAATATGCTCTCTGTTTCGCTAAGTGCATTCTGATACCACATTGCTGCTTCCGCCAGATCCCCACACTCTTCAAAATAAGCTCCAAGTTCACAGCATAGCTCAGAAGTAGGTGCCGTCACTGCATCCCGCAATGCATATGCCAAAAAATGCGAAACATCTCCCGCCAAACGATAACCTCGTGTCAGCACACAGATTGCCTCTCGAAGCGCATCCTGTCCACTGTCCGGATCCTCCATTACTCTTTGGAAAAATCCCTTCGCTCTGTTAAAATCGCTGACGTCTCCACAGCGATACAATTCCATTGCATACATGTGGCGCAATTTGTCGGACAACAGTTTCTCACGATCCGCTGCGGCTGCTAGTGTCTCTAGGTCTCTTTTGGCATGTCCGGGCGATGGTCTGTGCTGAATACGTATCTCACTGTCAAACACAACCGGCTCCAAACGTAACGTCTCATGAATCGGATCGATCCAAGTAAACGAACGCAGTCTCTTATATAATTTAGGGCGGTACTCCTCCGCAAAATTATATACGGTACTAAGTTCCGGCGGTGTGCAATATAGCATTTGCACGATCTCAACCTCAGGCAGCAATACCTTTTTGAGCTGCAATAACTTCTGCAGCTCTTCCGGCTCCAAATATTCATCGGCATCTGCCGTATAAATGTAATCACCGGTTGCCTTGGAAGCTGCATAGTTCCTTGCCTCTGCAAAGTTTCCTGTCCACGCAAAATCATAGATCTGATCGGTATACGCTGTGGCGATCTTTTTGGTTGCATCGGTAGATCCGGTATCCACTATAATGATCTCATCCATCGCTGATGCCATGGACTCCAAGCACCGATTCAAAACTGCCTCTTCATTTTTCACAATCATACAAAGGCTAAATTTCATGCACTTCTCCCCCTGGCACACACTACTGCAGTGTCTCGCGCTTCATTCTGACACAACTTATTCTGCAGTGTCTCACGCCCTGTTCCAATGCACACACTACCGCAGCGTGTCTCATGCCCTGTTCCAATGCACACACTACCGCAGCGTGTCTCATGCCACATCCTGATACATCTTATTCTGTGTCGTCCCCGGTATCGCCTCCGACATCATCCGGCTGTGTATTATCGCTCGGCACATCACTTGGGTCATCATCAATAGTCGTTGGTGGTTCCGTTACCTCCGGCTCTGCCTTTGGTGTTGCCGTAACAACCGGCTTTTTGGTTGCTTTTGGCTTTGCCGTCTCCTCCGGTGTTTCTGTCTCACGCGCCTCAGGATCGATCGTTTCACGTGGTTTTGTCGAGTAACTTCCATCTTTCTTGTCTGACTTGCTGCTTGATGATTCCGATTCCACAAAATCCTTATTCTCCAGGCCGACATGAATCTCGTTCATAAAGTTTTCCCAAATTGTAAGCGGATACGTACTTCCGTACAGATCCTCTAATGTTCTTGGCGAATCATATCCCACCCATACCGTCGTTGTATAATATGGAGTAAATCCGCAGAACCATCCATCTTTTTTGTCGTTCGTCGTTCCCGTCTTACCGGCGCAAGACATATTGTTCAATTCATGTCCTGCTGCTGTACCACTTGTCAATACACCGGTCAAAATATCTGTCATGGAACGTGCTGCATTTTTATCATAGACTTTCGTTCCCTTCCGCTTGGTTCCGTTATTCTTCAAAATAACATTTCCCTCGGAATCTGTAATCTTCTTAATGCAGGTCGGCTCGCGATAAACTCCATCATTTTCGATCGTCGCATACGCAGAAGCCATCTCGACCGTTGTCACGCCGTTCGTCAATCCACCAAGCGATGCAGACAGATAATAGTCATTGTCTACAATATTGGCAAAATGCATTTTGAGCGGATAACTAAGACCAACCTTCGGCGTAATTTCCTTAAAGATCTTCCAAGCGACAACGTTCTTGGACTTCTCTACGGCACGGCGCAACGTGATCTTTCCAAGATAGCTGTTGCCTGAGTTGCTAGGACCACCCTTAAACTTCGAATCGTCCACGATCGAATTCGGTGTATAGCCGCGTTCCAATGCAGGCGTATATACCGCTACCGGCTTAAAGCAGCTACCCGGCTGACGATAACTCTGGAAAGCTCGATTCAACGTATAACCCGTCGTTGATTTCTGCTTACGTCCACCGACAATTGCAACTACGAATCCCGTCTCATTGTCAATGCAAGTAGCCGCGCCCTGTAACTTGTAAGTACCATCCTTTGTTTTTTCCTTAAATCCCTTCAGGGCATCATTCACACTCGTCTGCAGTTTTTTCTGTCTGGAACGACTGAGTGATGTATAAATATGATAGCCTCCGGTATTCAACTGTGTTCTACACTCGTCGTACAGCGTATCGTACTCTTTTTGATAATTTTTGCGATCTGCGTCATTGGCAAATTCATAGCGGAACTCAAATCCGTGTTGCTGCATCAACGCTTTTGTCGCACAACTGATCGCATAAGTAGCCATATAGTCCTGACTCTTGATCGCCTCTGCCGGATTCAGGACAATCTCCGTATAAGAAGCATCGCTGTACTCTGCCTCCGTAATTTTCTTTTCCTGCAAAAGCTGTTTCAAAATACGGTCTTTACGCTTGATCGCATTGTCATAATGTTCCAACGGATTATACGTTTCCGGTCGGTTCGGGATCGAACACAAAAATGCCACCTCTGCAAGATTCAGCTCCGAAGTTCCCTTGCTAAAGTAAGCTCTGCTGGCTGACTCGATACCGTACTTCGCATTTGCAAAACATACGTTATTAATGTAAAATTCCAAAATCTGGTCTTTGGTATATTTCTTCTCCAGCTCCATTGCGTAAAAAATTTCGCGCACTTTTCGCTCATACGTTTTATCATCCGTCAAATAGATCTTACGGGCAAGCTGCTGCGTGATCGTACTTCCGCCTCGAGAAATCTTTTCATGGAACAAACGACTCTTTACAAGCAGCACTGCCGCTTTCATAGTGGAGAGAATATTCACTCCGTCATGTTCATAAAAATCTCGATCTTCCGTCACGATAAAACAATCTTTCACCGATTGCGGAATTTGATCAAACGCCAAATAATAGGAATCTTTGTCTCCCCGCAACTTGGCGATCACTTTTTTATCTGCCGAATAAATAAAACTGGTCTCCGAAGAACGGAACGTTTCCGTCGTCGATGACTGCACATCCTGCTTTGCCTGATTGCGCCAACGCAACAGATCATCTCCAAATTTAACGTAAAAAACAATCATTACTGCCATGATGATCAATAATATGACAAGCAATGCAATTTTCATCGCCAACCGAAGCTTCGGATGCTTTCGCTCTTTTTTGCGGTGTGAACTTTTGTCCCCCGCTACTCTAAATCCACTCATATCCTCCTCTTTCTGCGCAGTCTTATATCAACTTTTTGCGCCCCTTATTTTCTGTATCACATTTAGCAATTTCCCCTTAACAACTCGCAGATCCACTCTTCTAGAGCTTTCCAGCTCGTCTCGCACGCTGATCTGCTCGCTTCTCCAAGAGGCTCATTATATGATATTTCGTACTTTTTACGGCATTATAATAGCATATTTCTATAAAAATTTCATCCTTTCCATAGCATTTCACAAAATTGTAAGATTCAGTCATGATCTCGTATGACATCTTTTTTAAGCCTTATTTCATAAATTCCATTAATAAGAACAAAGCCAGCGCTTTGCTTTGCAAGAATTGCTAAAGCAATTTTTGGTGGTATAACGTAACAGCACGAGTAATTTCCTATTCCGTAATAAAAGCAGAGGATGTACTTTTAGTCACATCCTCTGCCAGTAGTTATACACTTTTTAGTTGTCAACTCATGTTTCAAGAAACATAGTAAACATTACTTGATGACTTTCACTTTTATTTTGTATCGTTTCTTCAAAAATTTACGTTCCTTATACATTTCTGAGTTCTTTGGCGTTTTTATGGTAATCTTGGAAAGGTTACACTTTAATCCACGATGATAAAATATGCTGTCAATGTACCACCCAAGATTTTTTATGCCTTTAGGAACCGTCACACTTCTCAATTTAGGACATTCGAAAAAAACATATTCTCCAAGTTTCTTGACTCCTTCCTTTAGCACCACTGTCTTTAACTTTTTGCAATATTGAAATGTTAGATCCAGTTCCACTTTTCCATATACGGTTATCTTCTTCAACGCAGAGTTATAAAATGCATACGACCCCAATTCTTTCAGTTTTCTAGGCATTCTAATGTAATTCAACGAGCAACACTCAAAAGCATTCTGTTCAATCACCTTTACCGTATCCGGCAGGATCACCTTTTTAAAGTTGGTGCAGAAAGAAAACGCAGATTCTGCTATCTTTGTTGTCCCCTTTTTTACTTTGACCGTTTTTGCCGTATACTTTCTTGGAACAGAAATTAATTTCTTTCCGTTCTTAGTATATAAAATCCCTTTATATGATTTTAACCATTTGTTGCCGGATGCTACGTCAAATTGCTTCAAATTCATCAAGAAAGACTGCATACCGGAACCATATCCTTCCTTCAAATAACCTCCGTCTGCATTGACTTTTTTTACTGTTTTTGGAATCTTTAAAACCTCAACTTTTGGTATTGGCCATTCTGGCAAATCCGCTGGTGCCTCTACCAATCTTCCATATACATCGCTCAATCGAACCTCTGTTACTGTTTTTCCATCAATTTTTTCCGGTATAGTAATGACTTTTTTGTCCATATTCATAGCAACAATAACTGCATGATTATCTTTCTCGGAATACCGATATATAAAGCCATCTTTTTCATCCCATTTACCTGTCATATCAGCATAAAGCTTAAAATATTTTTGTGTTAGTGTTGATTCCGTCTCATCCGCTTTTACAAGCGAATACTGATGAAACAATACCATAAAACTAAATAACATCATACATAAATAATATTTACATTTCATACGAATCCCTCCTGTTCAACTATACTTTTTGTTATCATGTTCCACATACTAATATTCCTAGTTTCAATCACAACGTGAATATGTTTCCATGCCGAAGTTGTGCTGATAGACTTATCTAATTTTCTCGCATAAGTATATACCCTGTATAAGCAAATATCATTCTTTGGATTCTTCGAGTCATTTGCTCCAAAGCTGACCACGATCCCTTTCCTTACTCGTTTCTTTTTCATTTGCTTCTCCTTACCCATGTCACTTTTCACATGTAAAAATAGCTACTTTAGATACAAAAAATAATTCACTCTATACAGAACTTCCGTTAGTTACATCTTTAGTACACCATAGATTTTGTGCAGTGT
>ERZ838516.917-NODE-917-length-42793-cov-4.017830_pt1 | contig 42793 bp, 43 predicted proteins | sample MGYA00519910_ERZ838516 | MGnify/ENA primary metagenome ERZ838516 (study PRJEB31850, sample SAMEA3708837) | human gut metagenome | biome: human gut; feature: human-associated habitat; material: faeces | place: China | collected 2014 ... | reverse complement strand
CTAAAAAGTAACAAAAACTTGGAACCCGTTTCGCTATGGGTTCCAAACCTCCACACACGAGGAAAGGGCAACAAGGTTTCCCTTTCCAAACCCTTCCCCACAGACCCGAAAGGGTATGGAGAAAGGCGGCGCAGGTGCGCCTGCAACCATCAAAATACCGCCAACGCTTTTAAAATGGCAATACAATCCTTATATCCCTGCTGATACAGCGACCGCAGACGATATTCTTCATCCGCCCACATTTCCACAAAAATTTCCTCTAATATCGGTTTATCCGCAGAAATAAGGATGTTGCCCAATAAAGCTTCTCTTTGCTTTTGCCGCTCCTGCTGATATTCAAATATCTGCGATGTTTTCAGGGTTTTCATTGCCCGAAGATACAATGCATCCAGAAAATCATCCCATTCTTCCATTCTGTACATAGAATCCTCTCCTTTTTCTCCATTATAAAAGAGAAAATCTCTTTTTACCCATATTTGAACATTCTGTTCTAAAACAGCCTTTGGAATAGAGGGCAAGCCATGCCGGAAAGGCACTTTATACTGCCCGAAGGGGCTAGTGGGGAGGGGGATATCCAAGGGGAACCTTGTTCCCCTTGGACCTCCTGTGGGGGTCCGGGACCCATTGAGGAGGGGTCCCGGGTTTTTGTTACTTTTTAGCATAAAAAGTAAGGAAGAAATCCTCTGTTTCGCCGAAAAAGTTCTAAACCGGCGAACAACTTATCTTCATCAAGAAAAATTGTAGCGCAAATGCGCTCAACCAGTGCGAAGCACTGCTATTCTTGGCGCGACTGCGCCCAATCGGTGCTTGCGCCGCTGCTTTTTCTTGCTCACGAGAGGTGATTCCCCTGCGCCTATCAAAAAAGGAGCTTTTCAGCTCCTTTTTTGTAAATTCTCTTAAAACAGCTTTCCCACATCCTCCGTGGTTTTTGCAATATAATCCGCGCCATGCGCCTCAAACTCATCCCTGTCCCCATAGCCGTACTCCACAGCAATGCAGGGAATCCCAATGGCATGCGCGCCCTCAATGTCAAATTTCCTGTCCCCAATCATGATGACATCATCCTTCTTCGCCTGCATGGTCTCCAGCACATAATCAATGACCTTCGCCTTATTGTCCCTGCCGACCTCTCTCCTGTCGCCGCCGATGACCTCAAAATAGTCCGCAATTTCAAAATGCTCCAGAATCCGCACTGCCAAGTCCTCTTTTTTCGAGGTTGCAACAGCAAGGCGTTTTCCCTTTTTTCGCAGTGCCTGCAACAGCTCTACCACGCCGGGAAACACGCTGTTTTCAAACAGCCCAATCGTCGCATAGCGTTCGCGGAAGATGGCAACGGCTTTTTCCGCCATTTCCTGCGCCATGCCGAATTCCTTCGTAAAGGACTGTATCAGCGGCGGCCCTACGATAAAATGCAGCTCCTCCGCAGACCAGATGCGCTGTCCCATTTTTTCCTGCATATACTGCGTGGAACGGATGATGCCTTCCTCAGAATCGGTCAATGTGCCGTCCAGATCGAAGAGGATGATGCTTTGCTTCAATGTATCCATATCAATTTCTCCTTGTTTTTTGCTCTGTAACCTGCATTATTCTAGCAGAAATCAAACGGAACTGCAATGCCCTACGCCAATTCTCCTTTCTTTGCCAGAAGCAAGCTGACCTCCTCGAAAAAACACCCCAAGGCTGCCCAGAGCGGCGCGTAATCCAGACGGATTAACCCCAGAACGGAAAGGGGATTGTTCCCATAATCCCAAGGGCAAACGCCTGTTGCCAGACGAATCAGCCCTCCTGCGGCAAATTCCACCAGAAAGATGGTCACGCTGTATAGCCCAAGCCTCTGCCAAAGCGGACAGCTTTTCCGTACCGCCAGAAACAGGGGCGAAGCAAACGCCGCCGCACCGTAAATGGGAAACATCCATAAATATGTTTTCGCTGTCAGCGCGCCATCCCCCAGAAGCAGGGAATGGAATCCCGTCCAGAGGATTTCGATGCACCAGCCTAAGCAGCCGAATATCAGAAATCTTTTTGTCATAATTTTAATATGGCAGAATCGGTTCGTTTTATTTTAGCAAAAACTGTTTTTCAAGCTGAAATCCGCTTTCGCCTATTGCTCCGTCAGCACGCTTGCAAGCGTTTTCGCCAACGGTTCCATAGAATTCCATATTTCCGCCTTCGTATTTGTCTGCGCGCCGACCTCAATCAGCGTGGAGCGCGGCAGCATGTGCAGGCTGAACCGATACGCATTGAGATAAATTTTGCGGCTGAAGCCGGGGTAAAGCGCATCCGCCGTTGTTTTCATCTGTAGGCTGAAGGCAAGATTTTCCTTTAAATACGGATTTTCCAAGCCGCTGATTGCCTGCGTTGTGCCGTTTTTATTCAGGCGGCAAAGCCCATTGAAAAACATCACCTGCGCGCAGGGTCTGCCGTTTATGTTCGTCACAAGCCGTGTGCTGTCCCCCACGCCGTCCCGATGCAGGTCGATGCAGACCTCAATAGAGGGATGCTCCGCCAGAATTTTGCGAATCGGCGGCTCCATCCGCTCGTATGCCCCTGTGATTTGCCCCTTGCCGTTCACCACGTCATATTGCCCGTCATCATGCAGTACCCCGATGCCATATTCCTCCTCCAGAATCCGCTTCAGTTCCTCTCCTGCGCCCCAGATGCCCTCGGAAAGCCCCTTGCTCATGTCGCTGTCGGCAAAGCCTTCATGGGCATGGGTGTGGAAAATCAATATTTTTGGCTCCTTCGTGGTCTTTTTTATGCTAAAATCAAGCGCCAATGCTTCTTCTGCGTCAATGTCCGAGGGAAGCAGGGCGGTACGGCTGTCAATGATGTAATAGCTGCTTCTGAGGTAGGAAAAATCCCTGAGTCTTGCCATCTCCTCTGCGGAAACAGAAAGCGTGCGTCCGCCCTTGGTGACAGCAGGTGTTCGGGAAAATTCTACATCCTTTGAGCCGAAAACCCTTGCAGAGTCTGCTTCTGCCTTCTCTGTGTAAGGGAGGAAGGAAGCCGTAGCTTGTCCCGGCAGAACCTCCGCCATGGCAAATGCGCCGCCCCCCATGCCGAAGAAGAAGGGCAGTGCCAGCAGAAAAAGCACCAGACCTGCCAGATTTAAGGCTCCTTTGTTCTTTTTTTGCACGATAGCTGCCTCCTTTCCTCTTGCTATTCTATGAGAAAGAGACGGAAAACAGAACGAAAGGCGAGCCTTGCAATTCCCCCTTACGGCTTTTATAATGAAAGGAAAAACGGAAGGAGAGAACGGCATGACAGAAGTGGTAGCGGCACTCATTTGGAACGGAAACAAATTTCTTGCCTGTCAGCGTCCTGCAAATAAAGCAAGAGGGCTTTTGTGGGAATTTGTCGGCGGCAAGGTGGAGCAGGGAGAGACAAAGGAAGCGGCACTTATCCGCGAATGTCGGGAGGAGCTTGGCATTACGGTCGCAGTCGGCGCGGTTTTCATGGAGGTTGTGCATAAATATCCCGATTTGACCGTCCATCTGACGCTTTTTCATGCGAAAATCGCAGAGGGCGAGCCGCAGAAGCTGGAGCATCACGATATCCGCTGGATTACCACAAAGGAGATTGATGATTACCCCTTCTGCCCTGCGGATGTGGAAATCCTGAAAAAATTAAAGAAATACAGACTGTAAAATCATTTTTATACCGCGGAAGGGTTTGGGAAACCGAAGGTTGCCCACTTGAGGAAAACTGTGCGTTTCAAGGTTTACCGCCGGAACGCATCAGTTTATTCTTCTGTTCAAACAAGTCGAAATCCTGATTTCGACTTAGCCTAATGGCAGTGCCACCTGTGTGATAAACTTGTGTGGGTCCTTATGCTGCGGCGGCCCCTCCAAATAGGTGTTCCGCACCATGCCGCGTGGCTCTAAGCCGTTTTCTTTGGCATATTCCAAAAGCTTTTGCGCCACGTCGTACATCTCCTCATACGCCCCGTGGTGATAAATACAGAGCGCAGGCATGGACTCTGTCCATTCGACAAATTCCCCCTCGCTTTCGGGCGGAATCGCCACGCAGAAGGAAACCTCTGCTTTTGCGGCGATGGGGTATTCTGTGAAGTACATCCGCCGCGTGGTATCTGTCCCGTAGGCATGCATGGCTTCTAAGGCAGTATTCCGCAGTGCCACCGTCCGCTCTGCAATCGTTTCGCTGTGATAGCTGCGGCGGTAGATGCGCTGCCGCTCCAGCCGGATGGTCTTAATCTGTGCCTCGCCTGTCTGCACCCGTTCGTACAGCTTCTCGATGTTCAGATTCAGCTCATCGCGCAGCTTTTCCAGACGGCGAATCAGCGGTAGAATATCGGAGGAATCGTTGAAATATGCGCGGATTTCATCCAGAGAAAGCCCCAGATTCTGAAAGCTGCGGATGCTGCGCAGCTTCGTGAAGCTGTCGATGGTATAGTAGCGATTGCCGGTAGCGCCTTCCTTTATATCCGGCTGAATCAGTCCGCGCTGCTCATAGTTGAGAATGATGCGACGTGTCACACCGAGTGCTTTTGCAATTTCGCCAATCGAAAATAAATTTTTCTCTTTTTTCATAAAAGGTACCCCCAAAAATGCAGAAAAGGACTTGTATCGTACATCGGTGTACGATGTATACTAGCATTATACAAAGTGCTTCGCCCAAAATGCAAGAGAAAATGGAGCTTTATAGAAAAGAAGCCCGGAGGATCGTGGAAAGTAAGAAATAGAAGTGGTTTCCTTTCAGAACAAAGAGGTTCCTGTTCGGGTGTAATTTTGGCAGCCTTTTGTTTTTATGGGTAGCTTTGTGGACGGAAAAGGGGAAGGGTGCCGATGGAGCGGAAATCAGCATCGGCACATAAAAAAGCCCTCTCGGTGAGAACCGAGAGGGCTTTCTGTCGTCCAAAATTCAATTTCAATCTGCCCGAAATTCATTAAAACCCATAAGTAACGGAGATATTCGCGGTAATTTCAATTTTGCCGTAGCTGATGGTTGTGCCGGAATCGCCGTCTGCCACAGCAGTCTCTGTTGCCATCATGCTGCTCTTTGCATTGGAATCGGTATGCATATAGTAGTAATTTCTGGAAATCTCGCTGACATTTTTCACTGCCCCCAAAGGCTTGCCGTATGCCTGCGCGATTGCGGTTGCGGATTTTTCTGCATTTTTCACAGCCGCCTGCAATGCCTGCCCGTAATATTTGCTCTGGTCTGTGATGGAGAAGGAAACGCCGTCTGTGCCGGTTGCGCCTGCCTGCAATGCCGCGTCAATATATTTGCCTGTGTTATTGATGTCCTTTGTTTTCACCTGTAAATGGGTTTCTGCATGGTAGCCTGTGATGGTGCGCTTGCCTGTTTCGTCATTGTAGCGATAGGTGGGGTATACGGAGGTATACGCCGTTACGATATCATCCTTTTTCACATTCAGGTCGGTCATGGCTTTTGTCACTGCCGCGGTAATGCGGTTGTTTTCCTTCTGTGCCGCCTGCGCTGCTTTGCCGTCTGTGCTGATTTCAAGGGAGATATCCGCTGTATCGGGGTCTGCCTGCACCACACCTGTACCGTTTACGTTGATTTCGCCTTCAGCCGCATACGCCATGCACGCCGCCCCGATGGATAATACTGCCGTCGCCGCACATACGACTAATCCTCTTGCCCATTTCTTCATAATACACACACTCCTTTCAAATATCGAATATTGGTTTTTATTGGACGAGGGAAAATGAAAAAAGTTCCGTTGTTTTTCGTTTTTTTGAAAATTTTCTGAAAAATTCATAGGGGCAAATATAATATTATGTAAATCAATGCGAGAGGAATATGGAATAAAACTGTAGGAAATACAAGGCTTTTTAAATGGAGAATTTTCACTATTTCTTTATAAAAATAATTATGTTAAGTTTTTGTTAATATTAGCACTCACCTATTGACAGTGCTAATATCCGGTGTTATATTGTACTCGAACAAAAGAGAGAGAGAAAAATCAAAAAGATATCTTCCCTTGTTCTCAATCAACACATCGGATTTGAACCGATTGTGCAAATCAATTTTTAAGTATCTTTTGAAAGGAGATATGACTTATGATGATGCATAATTATTTGGGTGACAACTTATTTGATGAAGATTGGGCAGATTCTCCACTGATGAGAGAGTACTTCGGGAAAGGCAATTTCCTGTATGGCAAGCACGCAAAACATCTGCTGCGTACCGATGTAAGAGAAACAGAAGATGCGATTGAGGCAGACATTGACCTGCCCGGCTTCAAGAAAGACGAAATTCAGGTACATCTGGAAAATGGGTATCTGACCGTTTCCGCAGAAAAGCATGCCGATAAACAGACAGGCAAGGGTAAATACCTGCGTCAGGAACGGTATTCCGGCACAGTCAGCCGTACCTTCTATGTAGGCGATACTTTGAAACCCGATGATGTCAAGGCAAAATATGAGGACGGTGTTCTGGTAATCAGCCTGTCCAAGAAGGTTCCCGAAGCAATCGAACAGAGAAGCCAGATTGCGATTGAAGGCTAACCGCGCTAACGCTTAAGTCGAAATCAGCTACATAACGAAAGCTCCTATCCGAACGGATAGGAGCTTTTTTCAACTTAATTTTTAATTCTTTTCAAATTCACATGCAATCGGCTGCTCATCTACAATCAGAATAATCCGATGCTCACCCTTGCCGATTGTGCCGCAAAGCCCCTTCCATTCCACTGTTGTTTCCAGAGATTCGCCTGCGGGCAGGGTTTCCGTTTCGTCCCGTTTCCATTGGGACACCCTTGTGCCGATGTTTTCCTTCCAAACATCACCCTTCTTCGTTTCCAGATGATATTCCGTAGGATCAAATTCCACATCCCTGTCGGAATCGTTTTTCAGAACAAAGGTAGCCTTGGATGCCTTCAGCGTATCCTCCTTCAGGGTCAGCGTTACGCCGTCAATGGTGTTCACCTTATCAAAAACCGTTGTATCATCATTGCCGCAGCCGGTCAGCAGCAGTGTCAGAATTGCAAGCAGTACAAAGCCTCTTTTTTTCATGTTATGTCCATCCCTTTCTTGTCTGTTTCATTGTCTGATAAAAAGTATAGCATATCCTTCAGACGTTCAACAAGTCAAAATCCTGTTTTCGGCGTATCTTTATGCGTCATATTTTTTGATGACCGCAATACCGATGGGTGTAGGCCCCGTATGCACGCCAATCGTGCAGCCGATGTGATACTGCTCCACCTCGCCCTGAAAGCCAAGCTGCCGCATTTCCTCAACCACTTCCGCATAAAGGGCATCAAATTCCTCTTTGTCATAGCCGTAGCCTGTGCAGATGCGGTAATCGTTGATATTCTTATCCTTGAAAAATCGCTTGGTATCGTCAATAAAGCGCTGCAGGGATTTTTTTCTGCTGCGCACAATGCCTGCCGCCTGCAGTTCCCCTTCGTACAGCTGAATCATGGGCTTGATTTTCAGCATGCTTGCCACCTGAATCATTGCCTTGCCCACGCGTCCGCCCTTTTGCAGATAGGAAAGGTCTGCGGTGGTAAAGAAAATACGGGAGGTCATTTTCAGCGTTTCGATGCGCTTTGCCGCTTCTTCCAGTGTCAGTCCGTCCTCCGCCATTCTTGCCGCCTCTGTCACCAGAAGCCCCTCCTGCACCGTCGCGGAATAGCTGTCAACTACGATGATTTTGCAGGCAGGGTATTCCTCCATCAGCTCCTCAGCAATCAGCGTAATGCTCTGATAGGAGCTGCTGAATTTTGCAGTCAGGTTGAAATAAAGCACCTGCTCACCTGCCTTTGCATAGGGCAGAAAGAAATTATAGAGATCCACCTGCGTGGGGGTGGAGGTTTTTGGATAAACGCCGGGATTTTCCGCCATTTCCCTGTAAAATTCCTCCGCGGTGATTTCTACACGGTCTTTTTTATAATGCACGCCATCCATGGAAACATAATATGGAATGATGCCGATGTGGTATTGTTCCTCCTGCTCCTTTGTGATGTCGCAGGAGCTGTCGCTGAGCACACGAAATTTCATAAAAATCAAGCCTCCGATAAGTGTAGGTTATAATAAAATAAGGGTTTGGTAAGGGTTTCGTAGGGATTTTGCCGAAAAATGAGAAAAATTTCCCTTTTGGCTTGCCTCTTCTTGGTACTTTCTTCTAGTTCCATTTATAATTGTAACCCATATTAGCATACTATTTTCCGATTTACCAGAGAAAAATTAGTTTTACTTTAAAAGTAATTGACTTATAATTAGTTTTATATTAAAATCAATTCATATTGTGTTAAGAAAAGGAAGGTTCTTCCTTTTTAACAAGTCGAAATTTTATTTCGGCTTAATGTTTCGGGGAGAGGAGCAAAAAAATGGAGGCTGTTACAGGTAAGGCTATCGTGACAAGCATGATGCGTTTGGCTACGGAAATGTCCAACTGGAATAAAGCGTATGCCACAGAGGATAAGGTTGCCAAGAGGATAGAGGAGCTGGGGCTGACACAGCATCAGGCGCAGATTCTTGGCTTTTTATACGGCAATCCGGAGTTGGATACGGTGTCGGCTTTATCCGCGCGGCTGCATGTCAGCAAGGGCAGTCTGTCTTTAATGCTTTCCAAGCTGGAGGCAGGCGGCTTTGTGCAGAAAAAAGCGGCAAAGGATGGCGATGACGGCAGAAAGATTTATATTTCCCTGACGGCGAAGGGCGAATCGGCAGTTCAGGAAATGGTAGAGCTTTTGGCAGAAGCGGCTGCGGTTGTGTTTGACCGTATGGATGCGCATCGGCGCATGCAGATTTATACAAAAGTACAGGAATTATTGGAATTATTCAATACAGGAGGATGGAGAGAATGAAAAAGCGTATTTTGATTGCACTTGCGCTGTGCATGGCACTTGGCACAGCCTGCGGCAAGAAAGAGGTAGAGGAGGAAAAGACCCTGCGCTCCGTTGAGGTAACAACGGTCGGCAAGGGGGATATTGCAAGCGAATTTTCCTATACCGGCAAGGCAGCCCCTGCGAAGGAGGTTTCCGTTGTGCCTACCGTTCCCGGCAAGGTGCTGAGCTTCAATTATGATGTTGGCGATAAGGTTGGTCAGGGCGCGGTTCTCTTTACCGTAGACAGCACCGATTTGCAAAATAACATGCGCTCCCTGCAGGCAAGCTACAATGCCGCAAAGCTGGGACGCGATAATGCAAAAAGTACATACGACAGCAATAAACTCCTGTATGATGAGGAGATTATCTCCAAAAATGAATTTGATCAGATTAAATATGCGTATGAATCCGCGGATGCACAGCTTGCCTCCATTCAGGTGCAGATGGATAACCTGAAAAAGAACATCAGCGACTGCACCGTTACCTCTCCCATGACGGGTGTCATTGCCACAAGAGGGGTAGAGAGGGGCAGCTTTGCCTCTCAGGCAGCCCCTGCATATACGGTTATGGATTTGTCTACCATCAAGGTTGAGGTCAGCGTTTCCGAACAGGTGCTCAATACCATTCAGGTTGGTGATAAAGTATCCGTTCTTATGACAGCAGCATCCGAAACACCGCTGACAGGCACGGTTGCAACGATTGCCCCTGCCGCAGAGCAGACAGGCATGTATACCGTAAAGGTGGAGCTGGATAATAAGGATGGCAAAATCAAATCCGGCATGATGGCAGAGGTTTCCTTCACCATGGCAGCCTCCGATGATACCATCCTTCTGCCCAGAAATGCAGTCATTGAAAAGGATAACGAAACCTATGTTTATCTCATCAATAACGGCAAGGCGAAAAAGACAGCAGTTGAACTGGGTATCGAAGCAGAGGATACCATCGAAATCAAAAGCGGGCTGAAAAAGGGCGATAATGTTGTAACCAAAGGGCAGACCTACCTTTCTGATGGCGAGGAGGTTACGATTGCCAATACCGCTGCTAAAACAAAAGAAAAAACAAAAACAACAGAAAAGGGGGAATAAAATAAATGTTCTCCAAGCTTTGTATCAGAAAGCCCGTAACGACCATCATGGTAACGCTGATGGTATTTATCGCGGGTATCGTTTCTTATTTTAATCTGGATCAGGCATTGATGCCCGATATGGATTTGCCCATTGCCGTTGTTATGACAACCTATGTGGGCGCATCCCCTGAGGAAATCGAGGAGCTTATTTCCAAGCCAATGGAGGAAAGCCTTGGCTCCATCGCAAATGTGGATACAGTTACCTCCTATTCCTCAACCAACTCGTCCATGGTGCTGCTGCAGTTTGTGGACGGTACGGACATCGACATGGCTGCGGTGGATATGCGAGATAAAATCGACCAAATGAAGTCCACCCTGCCCGATGCCGCAGGCGACCCTATGGTGATTAAAATGGATATCAATGCCATGCCAATCACCATCGGTGTAAAGGCGGAAAATATGGATCTGGAGTCCTTGAATGACCTTCTGGAGGATAATGTAGCCAATCGTTTGGAGCGTATCGAGGGAGTTGCCTCTGTCAGCCTTTCCGGCGGTATCACCAATGAGGTGCGCATTACCGTTGACCCTGTCAAGCTGGCGGGCTACGGACTGACAACCTCTACGCTTTCCGGTCTGCTGGCAGCAGAAAATATGAACCTGCCTTCCGGTGACCTGACACAGGGCAACACAACCGTTGCCGTGCGTACCATCGGTGAATTTACTTCCGTGCAGGAAATCAATAATTTGCCGATTCCCACCTCTACCGGCGCAGTTATTCATCTGAGTGACGTTGCAAAGGTTGAGCAGGTCGAAGCGGATAGAGATTCCTTCACCTATATCAACGGTGAAAAGGGGATTCTGCTTTCTGTGGATAAGCAGTCCACGGCAAATCTGGTTAAGGTCAGCCAGTCCCTGAAGGACGAAATTGCAAAATTACAGCGGGATTATCCCGAACTGGAAATTGATATGCTGTCCGATACCTCCGATTATATTGAAATGTCCCTGTCCAATATCACAGAGACAGCACTCTTGGCGGCAGTCATCGCGTTCTTCGTTCTGCTGCTGTTCCTGAAAAACGCAGTAACGGCAGGTATCATTGCCGTTTCCATCCCTACGTCCATCATGGCAACCTTTGCCCTGATGTATGTGACGGATATCAATATGAACATGATTTCCATGGGCGGTGTCGCGATTGGTATCGGTATGCTGGTAGATAACTCCGTCGTTGTTCTGGATAGCATCTATCAGTATTACGAAAGAGGCTACACTGCCGCAGAATCGGCGGAAATCGGTGCGAAAGAGGTTTCCATGGCAATTATCGCCTCAACGCTGACAACCGTAGCTGTATTCCTGCCTATGGCACTCATCGGCGGTACAACCGGTGCCATGATGAAAAACCTTTCCTTTACCATTATGTATGCGCTGATTGCATCCGTTGTGGTTGCGCTGACCTTCGTGCCTATGGCATGTGCGCTCCTGTTAAAGAGAGAAACAAAAACCTTCGTTTGGAAGAATCTCAAGTTCCTTTCCTTCCTGGATCATTGGGAGGGCGCGATCGATACCCTTTCCAGAAAATATGAAAAGCTGCTGAAATGGGCATTGCGCCATAGAAAGAAAACGGTTCTGACGGTGCTTCTGGTATTTATTCTCAGCCTTTGCAGTATTCCCCTTGCAGGGATGGACTTCATGGCGAGCATGGATGAAGGCGTTGCCACCATTTCCGTAGACCTGCCGAACGGTACGGATCTGGATACCACAGAGGAAACCACCCTTGAGGTGCTGTATCGCTTGCAGGATATCCCTGAAGCGGATGTGGTTTATGCCAATGTCGGCTCCGGTATGCTCAGCTCCGGCACAAACTCTGCCTCCATCACCATGAACCTTGTGGATGCGAAGGACAGAAAGCGTTCTACAGAGGAGGTCTGTGACGATATCGAAAAGCTGCTGGCGGATATCCCCGGTGCGGATATTACCGTATCCTCCTCCGATTCTGCAATGGGCTCTCTGGCATCTGCCGATGTGACGATGAATGTATATGGCTACGATGCCGCAACACTGGTTGATGTGGAGGATGAGCTGGTTGATAAGCTTTCCGGGGTGGAGGGTCTTTCCGACGTGGAGGGCTCTACAGGGGATACCGTTCCCGAAGCAAAGGTAACGATTGACCGCGCAAAGGCATCCCAGTACGGCATTACGACCGCATCTGTTGCCGGCGCGCTGAGTACAGCCATCTCCGGCTCCACTGCAACCCAGTATAAGCTGGACGGCACAGAAATCGACGTTGTTATCCGCTATGATACGAACAGCGTAAATTATCTGACGGATTTGAATAATCTGACCGTAACCTCTGCTTATGGTACACAGGTTCCTCTGAGCGATGTCGCTACCGTAACGATGGACGAAAGCGCAACCACCATCATGCGTGAAAATCAGAAGAACTATATTACCATCAGCGCAAATGCCGATAACATGAGCACCAGTGAGGCACAGAAGCTGGTAGAAAAGGCTATGGCGGATATCGAGCTGCCCGATGGCTGCACCTACGAATTCAGCGGCATGATGGAAAAAATGAATGATACCTTCCGCAGTCTGGAAATTGCAATGGTGGTAGCGGTTCTGCTGGTATACATGATTATGGCATCCCAGTTTGAATCCCTGCGCTATCCCTTCATCGTGATGTTCTCCATGCCTCTGGCGATTACGGGTGCGATTATCGGTCTCTTGATTACAGGCAATACCATCACCATGCCTGCCATGATGGGCTTTGTCATGCTGATTGGTATGGTAGTAAATAACGGTATCGTTCTGGTAGACTATACGAATCAGCTGATGGATCGCGGCATGAACTGCTATGACGCGCTGACCAGTGCAGGACCGCGCCGTCTGCGCCCCATCCTCATGACAACGCTGACAACCGTTCTGGGTATGGTGCCTATGGCGCTGGCAACGAGCGAAGGCTCCGAAATGATGCAGGCGCTTGCCATTGCGGTTATCTTCGGTTTGACGCTGTCCACAGTGGTTACGCTGATTTTCATCCCCGTTCTGTATATGTGGATGAATGAAAGAAAGAGAAAATCCAATGCCAGAAAAACAGCAAAGCAGATTGCGAAAAACGCAAAGCTGCATGCGGAGGAGCTGGCAAGGGAAAGAGCTGCACAAAACAATGCAAAACCGGTATAAAATACCGATAGAAAATGGTATAATGAAGCCGTTGGGAGCTTTTCCCGACGGCTTTTTCGTAAACAAAAATTTGATTTCACATAGAAAAAAGGAGCAGAGGGTCTTATGAAAATTGGCTTGGTTCTGGAGGGAGGCGCAAACCGCGGCGTATTTACCTCCGGTGTTTTGGATTATTTTATGGAACAGGATTTGGGAAAGGCGTTTCGGTATGTCATCGGCACCTCCGCCGGCGCAGGCAATGCCATGAATTTTATTTCGGGACAGCATGGACGCTCCCGTGATACCACTATCACAAAGGATAAGCGATATGCCTATTTTGGCTTGAAAAATATCATTCGGACAGGGCATCTGTTCGATATGGAAAATATCTACTGGAGGGTGCCCACAGAATATAATCTCTTTGATTTCGATGCGTATTTCAGAAACCCCATAGAACGGGAATATACCGCCACAAACTGCCTGACGGGACAGGCGGAATATCTGACGGATCACGGCACAGACCGCCGCTATCTGATGAATATCGGCATGGCATCCTCCGCCCTGCCCGGCGCAACGCCTGCCGTTGTCATCAATGGGATTCCCTATGCGGACGGCGGTGTTGCGGATTCCATTTCTGTCCGCCGTGCCTTCGCAAGGGGCTGTGATAAGGTGGTCATTGTGGAAACCAGAAGAAGGGAATTTCGGATGCAGCTTTCCAAGGGAACAAAATTTCTGGCGAAGCGCAATGAAAAGAAATATCCTGCCTTTGCGGCGGCAATGCGCAATCGCCCCGAACGATATAATGCGACGCTTGATTTCATTCACGAGATGGAAGCGGCAGGCAGGGTCTTTGTCATCCGCCCTGAGCAGCCCGAGGTCAAGCGTTTGGAGAAGGATTATCAGAAGCTGAGTAATTTCTATCGGCATGGCTATACACAGGCGGAAAAGGCGTTTCCTGCCTTGCAGGCGTTTTTAGCGGAATAAAAGCGGAATAAAGGAGAAACGGCATGGAAAGAATTGATAAAATCATAGCATCACAGGGGCTTTATTCCCGCAGTGATGTGAAATATCTGGTGAAGCATAAGCGGGTTGCTGTAGATGGGGAGACTGTGACCTCCTCCTCTCGGAAGGCAGACCCTGAAGCAAGCGTGATTACCATTGACGGCAAGCCGCTCATTTTTAAAAAGCAGGTTTACCTCATGCTTCATAAGCCGCAGGGCTATGTTTCCGCAACCGAGGATAAAACACAGCCGACCGTTCTGGAGCTTGTGCCGCAGGCATATAAGGGCAGAGAGCTTTTCCCTGCCGGCAGGCTCGATAAGGACACCACAGGGCTGATGCTTCTGACGGATGACGGCGTTCTCGCGCACAATATCCTTTCTCCCCGAAAGCATGTCCAAAAGGTTTATCGCGTGGAGCTGGATATTCCCGTTACCAAGGAAATGCAGGAGGGCTTTGCGGCAGGCGTGGAACTCAATGATGGTGTCTGCAAGGCGGCAAAGCTTGTCATCCTTGGCGAAAAAACCGCCGAGGTAACCCTGCAGGAGGGGCGCTATCACCAGATTAAGCGGATGTTCGGCTGCTTCGGCGCAAAGGTGGTTTCCCTGCACCGTCTGGCGATGGGAAATCTCTATCTGCCTGCGGATTTGCCCGAGGGCGCATGCAGAGAGCTGACCGCAGAGGAGCTGAACCAACTGCAAATGCACGAATCCTGATTCTGACTTCGGTGCCGACTTTGTCGGCACCATTATTTTTTGGAATAAAACCCCCCTTTTTCGCCTATATTAAAAGGGAAAAGGAGGGTTTTTCCATGCAAAGAGAACGGCTTAAATTGGAAGGAGAGGAAATCCTTTCCACCCTGCGGCGGATTCAATTACAGCTGGAATGTGCCCAAAGTGCGTTCGAGGATGTGACGGATGAGAGCCTCATCGACAGCTATATTTACGAAATCATTGCCTTGCAGAAAAAATACGAATATTTTCTCAGGGCGGCGAAGAAAATGGGGCTGACGAACGGGGTGCAGAGAAGGGCAATTTAAAAGGGGGAAGGCTTTATGGCGAATTACACACCGGGGGAAGCAATCATGTTCTGTGCAATTTTTGTTTGTCTGTTCGCGCTTGCGCTTCTTGCGCTGGCAAGACCTCTGCGGATGCTGTGCAAATGCGGTATTTCTGCGGTCTTGGGCGCGTTTTTGCTCTTTCTGGGCAAAAGCCTTGGCGCGGCGGTGGGCATCAATGCCGCAACGCTTGCGGTTTCCGCATTTCTGGGGCTGCCCGGCGTGGCAGGCATTTTTCTGCTGAGCTTTTTCTTATAGAAGCGGAAGGGCATTGTGGAGAAATCTGTTGAAAATGTGGATAACTTTGTGGATAACTGAAAAATGCTTGTGAGTAACACCTGAATAAACCTGTCGTCCGGCAGGTTTTTTTGTTTTGTCGTCTATTTTTAAATTTTGTTCACAAACGCAGGTGCTTCTTATGATAAAATAGGGGAAAACGAGCAAAAGGAGGAGAGAACTCCGTGGAATTTTGGGATCACCTGCAAATACAGCTGGAGCATAAGGGCTTTTGCAGGGTAGAAAATAAAAAGAACTGGTACTGGCAGGAGGAAAACCCTGTTCTGTATCTCATCTGCCTGTTGGATGGGGCAGAAGAAGGCTGGCGCGAGGAAAACATGACCTTTGCCGATTTTGCGGGAAAGATGGAAGGCTGTGTCGAGGAATTTCATTGCACAAGGGTGGTCGCGCTGAGTGTCCTTGTGGATAACCAAGAAGGGACTTTGCCTGTGGATTCTGTGGAAACTGCATTTCAGGCCTATGATAACAGGCTTTATCGTGTTTTTTGGCATTTTTCGCCCGAAACGGGCAGGCTTTCCGCCGCACAGGGACAGCCGACACAGCTTCTTGGCGTGGAGAAGCTTCTGCGCGCGGCGGCGGCAGGCAGGGAGCCGGAGGTTCTCGTTCTCAGGGATACGAAGGAACAGAAAACACCCGTCGCAACGGCAGTGATTTTCGTCATCTGTGCGGCGCTTCTGGCGTGGTGCATGCTTTCGGGGCAGAGAGAGGAAATCCTTTCCGCCTATGGTTTGAGCCGAGAGGGGATTCTCGCAGGCGAATATTATCGCTTTTTCACCTGTATGTTCCTCCATGCAGGACTGCTCCATCTGGCATCCAACAGCATTTATCTTTATTATTTCGGTGTGCGGGCGGAACGCCTTCTCGGTACGGGGAAATTTCTGGTGCTGTATCTGGTTTCGGGACTTTGCGGCGGCGTGTTCAGTGTGCTGTTCAGCGGCAATGCAGGCGTTTCTATCGGCGCATCGGGGGCAATCTATGGTCTGCTTGGCGCAATGCTCCTGCTCACCAAAAAGCGCGGCGCACGCTATACGGGCATGAATTATTCTACCATGCTTCTTCTGGCGGCAACGGCGATTGGGTTCGGCTTTTTGCAGGAGGGCGTGGATAACTTCGCGCATATCGGCGGTTTTCTGGGCGGTATTGCGGTGTTTTCCTTGCTTCTGCGCAAAAAATGAGCAAAGCTGTGGACAAGCTATGGATAACCTGTGGAGTTATCCCCAAAAAAGCTGTGGATAAGGGGGTATTTATCCCCAGAAAAATTATGCAATACAAGATGAATATTCTGATTTGCCGTAAAATCAAGGAATTTTCGGGCAGTTTTGCGTGAAAAAGAAAAAACAGACACTATATCTTGGGTTTACAGAATCAGTTATCCCCAAAATTATTGTGGATAACCCCTACATCCTGTGGATAACCTGTCTGAACTGTGGAAAAAAGGAGAAATTTTATGAACTATATCACAAAATTGCAGGAAAACCTGCTAACAGCTGTGCAGGTCTCGCCCTATCGGGAAAAGACCATCGTCTTTGGTGAGGGTGCCGAGGCCCCTCTGCTGATGATGATTGGCGAAGCCCCTGGCGGCGACGAGGAAAAGCAGGGTCGCCCCTTCGTCGGCAAGGCAGGGAAGAACCTTTCTGCCTTTCTGGAGGTGGTCGGTCTGAAACGAGAGGAGATTTATATTTCCAACGTAGTCAAGCTGCGCCCTACAAAGGAAAGCCCCAAAACGGGCAAGGCGGTGAATCGTCCCCCCTCTGCGGAGGAAATCGCGTTTTTCCTGCCCTTTTTGCAGGCGGAAATCCAAACGATTGCGCCGAAGGTGCTTGTGACACTGGGGAATGTCCCCCTCAAAGCGGTCACAGGGGAGAAAAAAGCCGTTATTGGGGACTATCATGGCAGACCTGTGGCATTGGCGGATGGGCGCATCCTGTTCGCCCTCTATCATCCGGCGGCGGTCATTTATAACCGCGCCCTACAGGCGGTGTATGATGCGGATTTGCTGGAACTGAAAGCGTTTTTGCAGGAGGAGGGATTGCTGTAGTTTTTTCGGAAGAGGCAGACGGATAGAATGAAACGGAGGGAGAGCGTATGGGTTTACGAAAATTAACACAATGGGAAGAAACCGTAGCGAAACAGGAGCAGAAGCAATTTCGGCTGATGAGTGTTGCCATTGTCTGCGTCATTGCGATGTGCGTGGTGCTTTGGCTCGTGCAGGATAAGCTTTACGGGGATGTGGTAAACACAGGAACGGGTGCATACATCAGTTCGGCAATCGGCGTAGGCCTTGGGCTTTTGATGCGAAGCGCAGCGGGGAAAACGGAATGGGAGCAGCCATCGGAAAAACAGAAGAAACGGACAAGGGCCTTTACCGGTATTTTCATTGCTATGGCAATCGGCGGAGCAATTTTCTTACAGGAATTTCGGCTGGTATTTGTGCAGCTTTTGTGTGCTTACATTCCGATTTTTTGGATTCTCAAAAAGCGGAAAACGGATTGTGATGAAAACTCCCTGCTTGCCTGCATGTTTATCCTGATGACGGTCCTGATTCTGGTCGGCACCTTTGTCGGCGTAAAGCTGATGGGGCTGACAACCCTGCCAACCGTGGAAAAGAGGCTTGCGGCGGAGGGCTTCACAGAGATAGAATATAACACATGGATGTATGACCGTTGGCTCGATTTGGATGAGAATAACGAGAAGAAATATTACGTTTTCCAAGCGAAAAAGGACGGGCAGAACTGGCAGATTGCCGCCGACCCCAAGGGCGGTCAGCTTGTGCAGATTACAGCGGCGGAGGATTGATGCCCCTTGCCGAAATAGGAAACTTTGTGTAAAATAGGGATAGAGGATTGTTGCTTCGGCGGTTCAGTCACTCTCTGCAAAGGGGGTGATGCTATGAATAATTATGTTACATACTCGGATTTGATCCAGTTTGGAATACTTATCGTAGCGATTATCGCCCTGTGTAAAACAGGGAGATAAATAAAACGACCGCCTAACAAAAGTTAGACGGTCAAACAACCAACTTAGGACTGACCGCCTTACCACAAGCAACAATCCTTTTCTTATCTATAGTATACGATTTTAGAAAATCCATGTCAAGCGGAAACTTATTTCAGCCGTTCCCATTCCGTCTCTTTAAACCCAATCAGTACAAAATCCTCCCCAATCACCAGCGGGCGCTTCACCAGCATTCCGTTTGTCGCCAGCAGGGCAAGCTGTTCCTCCTCGCTCATATCGGGCAGCCTTTCCTTGAGGTTCTGCTCCTTATAAACCAGACCGCTTGTATTGAAAAATTTCTTGAGCGGCAGTCCGCTTTTCTCCCACCATGCCTTTAATTCCTCGGCTGTGGGGTTGTCCTCTGCGATGTGTCTGTCATCAAAGGCAATGCCGTTTTCCGTAAGCCATGCCTTCGCCCTTTTGCAGGTGCTGCATTTGGGGTATTCCAAAAATAAAACGCTCATTTTTTCGCTTCCTTTCCCTGAATTTTTCCTATAGTATAAACTTTTTCTGTTTTTTCCACAAGTGCTATTGTTTTTTTGAAAAAACTGCGTTATCATACCATTATACAGTGAAATTTATTGCAGTTACTATAAAAAAACACACCCAATAAGGAGGCTTGTTCCAATGAAAATCGTTATTATCGAACCCTTGGGTATCACACCCGAAAAGCTGGCAGAAGCAACCGCAGCAGTGAAAGCAAGAGGTCATGAAATTGTGGCGTATGACACAAAGGAGGAGGATCAGGATAAGCTGGCAGAACGCGGCAAGGATGCCGATATCATCATCATTGCAAATCAGCCCTTCCGTAAAAATGTTATCGAAAAATGCAAGAATCTGAAGCTGCTTTCCGTTGCATTCACAGGCGTAGACCATATTGATGTGGATTTCTGCAAGGAAAAAGGCATCTGCGTCTGCAATGCGGCAGGATATTCCACAAATGCCGTTGCAGAATTGGCATTCGGTCTGGCAATCTCCGTTCTGAGAAATATCCCTGCGTGTGATGCGGTTTGCCGTAAGGAAGGCACAAAGGCCGGTCTGGTTGGCGGCGAGCTGTTCGGTAAAACCTTCGGCGTTGTCGGCACAGGTGCCATCGGCAGCAAGGTTGCAAAAATCGCACAGGCTTTCGGCTGCAAGGTTGTTGCGTACAGCAGAACCGTAAAGCCTGAGATGCAGGGTGCAGGCATCGAATATCTGTCTCTGGAGGATGTGCTGAAGGTGAGCGATATCGTTTCCCTGCATGTGCCTCTGAATGATAAAACAAAGGGTCTGATTGGTGAAAAGGAAATCGCGCTGATGAAGAAAAACGCAATCCTGCTGAATACTGCGCGCGGCCCTGTTGTGGACAGCGAAGCACTGGCAAAGGCTTTGAATGAAGAAAGGATTGCAGGCGCAGGCATTGATGTATTTGAAATGGAGCCTCCTGTTCCTGCGGAGCATCCTCTGCTGCACAGCAAGCACACGGTTGTAACCCCTCACGTTGCATTCGCATCTCATGAAGCACTGTTTACCAGAGCGCAGATTGTGAGCGAAAACATCCTGAAATGGGAGGACGGCAAGCCCCAGAACGTAATTTGCTAAGCTTAAGATTTTTGGGAAAACAGCATAAAACTGAATTGATATGACAAAATGGGCAATTTCAAATCCATAGGATTCCTGAGATTGTCCATTTTTTCTTGAAATTTTGTCTCCAAAAGCGTATGCTTTTGGGTATAAAGTTTCGGTCAAGCCTTTTCAAAGGCTGGCGGTGTGCGAGGCAGTGCCTCGCGAAAAAAGAAGATAAAAAGGAGGAGATTCCATGCGATTCGGGTTTATCGGCGCAGGCAATATGGCAAGCGCCATCATTAGGGGCATGACCATCGGTACAAAAAGCTATGACGGTAAGGATATTTTCATCACAAGTAAATCCGGCACCTCTGCCCGGAAGCTGGCAGAGACCTGCGGTGCAACTGCGGTGACAACGGCGGCGGAGGTTGTAGCGGCGAGTGATGTTCTGGTGCTTGCGGTAAAGCCGCATATTCTGGCGGCTGTCCTGCCTGCGTTAAAGGAGGAAATTGCGGCAAAGAAGCCCTTGGTGGTTTCCATTGCGGCAGGCAAAGGTCTGGCATATCTGGCGGAGCTATTGCCGGAGGGGACACCGGTTGTCCGTATTATGCCGAATATCAATGCAAAAATCGGCGCAGCAACGAGTGGTCTTTGTGCCAACGCACTGGTAACGGCGGAACAGAAAGCCGTTGTCAGGGAAATGTTTGCAACCATCGGTGCGGTTATCGAGGTGGAGGAAAGCCAATTCGGCATTTTCACCGTTCTGGCAGGCTCTGCCCCGGCGTTCGCCTATCTTTATATGGACGCATTGGCGCGCGCCGCAGTCAAGGCAGGCATGTCCAAGAAGCAGGCACTGGAAATCGCCGCGGCAACCGTAGAGGGCAGTGCGAAAATGGTACTCGAAAGCGGCGAGCATCCCATGTCTCTGGTGGATCAGGTCTGCTCCCCCGGTGGCACAACCATCGAGGGCGTAGCCGCATTGCAGGCAAATGGCTTTGAGGCAACACTGACAAAGGCCTTCGATGCCGTTCTGGAAAAGGATAAAAAAATGTAAAAGGGGCGAAGCACCACTTGCTTTTTCATGCTTGCGCTTCCTTTTTCAGGCGCACCTGCGCCGCTATTCTCCATACCCTTTCGGGTCTGTGGGGAAGGGTTTGGAAAGGGAAACTTTGTGTCCCTTTCCTCGTCTGCGGAGGTTTGGAACCCATTACGAAACGGGTTCCAAGTTTTTGTTACTTTTTAGCATAAAAAGTAAGGAAGAAATCCTCTGTTTCGCCGAGAAAGTTCCAAACTGGCGCAGTACTGATGTTGCCCAACACCACCCCGTTTTTGCGCGACTGCGCCCAATCGGCGCTTGCGCCAAACAAAAATGACTTGAGCATTTCGCTCAAGTCATTTTCTCATAAAGGGGGCTATATCAAAATCAGAAGAACAGATGGAAGGTATTAAATCTCCAGCCTGCATCTTCCTTCCAGAGTACAAACAGAAATTCCTGTGTGGTGTAATCTTCGGGATTGTCCGGGGTGGTGTAGAAATAATCACCCTTGTATGCCTCGTTGCTGTTGGTGTAATATGCGGTTGCCTTGAAGCCGATTTCGTCCTCGCTTTCCTTATCTATTTCAAAGGTGTGCCCTGCATAGAAGATATTCGAGCCTCTGCCGCCGCCCAGGTAATATAGACCGCCGTCCTCGCCCTTGGTGAACATCAGGTTATCCTTGCTGAGGATGCTGTTGTCTACGAAAAATTCCGTGAAATACTGTAACAGATAGGTACGGAAATCCTCATAGGTCGGGAAACGGGGATCAGTGATTTTGTAGTATGTCAATTCATCCTTCTCGTATGTAGCATTTTCATCATAATCAAATGCGCCAAAGCTGATCTGGTAATAAATTTTATAAGCACCTTCGTAAATTTCCTGTAAATCCTCGCTCAGCGGGGGCAGGCTCTCCTTATCTACTGTAATATCGGCGGCAACGGAATCCTCCGGCAGTTCCTTTGCAGGGGTATTGCCTCCGCAGCCGGAAAGCGCGCCAATGCCGACAGCAGCACAGAGCAAAAGGGTGATAAATTTCTTTTTCATGGGGTGTTTCTCCTTTCAGGTTTTCTTTTCGGATAACATAGTAGCACAAAGTTTCTGCAAAGAAAAGGGACTTTCGGAAATTGAAAGAAAGTCTTAAGAATTAGAAGAAATTGCAGAGGAATTTTGCATGAAAAAGGGCGGAACCGAGAGATTTCGCCCTTTTGTTAGATATATTCTGATTGATGTTTGTGAAAATTGAAATTATCTTTGAAATTACCTATATTCTCAAAAAATACCTTTGTTATATTTGAATTGTCCATATAGCATAAAGCCTAATCCGACAACAACTGCCGGATGGGTGATATAAGCTATCATTTCCTCACTCCAAAACGAAACTATGAAACCTAACACAAGAGATACTCCGATTATAAGCGTTCCTGTGCCGACGGCTTTTCCGTACTTCGGTATATCTTCTTCCTTTACTTTTCGTCTGTTATAAGAGTGAATGGTGCTGATATTGCCTTTGATATTTACAATTCCCATAACAGATATGAACACTCCCAAAATCAATAACACAATATTTTCCATAATAACCTCCTAAAAATAAAACAAATCTTCAAACTTCTTATCTAATGCAATACAAAGGATAAGAGCCAATTTTGCAGTTGGATTGAATTGCCCTGTTTCAATGGAACTAATCGTGTTTCTTGACACGCCTACCATTTCTGCAAGTTGAGCTTGAGAAAGGTTTGCTTCTGTACGAAATTCCTTCAAGTGATTTTTCAGTTGTAATTGTTCTTTCATACCCTCACCTCTAAAAGGCGGCAAACAAATCCAACAAATGCCAAAATTGCAAGAATGAAAAATAAAACGCTCAATACCAAATCGCTCTTTCGTTTCATTTTGATAAAACGGACCAACCATTGTGTTGCAAGAATGCTAAAGTATATAACCCATGGACTATAAATCATAATATGGACAAGCATAGATGATAACCAAGAAAGCAGACAACACACTAAGGCACCAACTCTGCTTGCGTGACATCCTGCTTGATATGCCACTTCCATTTCAGCCAAATCTTTGTTGCGATGCTCTTTTCTGCTTGCATTTAAAATTTCTTCCTTTTTCATAGAACACCTCCGTTCCAAGTTTTCTTTGCATACTTTCATTATATTCATGCCAAGTTTTCTTGTCAATAGAGTTGATAAAAAAGTTATACAATATGATAGATAACTTTTTCATCGCTTCGACTATACTCGCAACGTAATGACTTCTTGAAAACTTGCCGAAAAGGAAACGCTGCCCTCTATCGACACACTGAAAAGGTTCCGCCCTTCGTTTTTTTTAATTATTTTTTATGCCTCTGCCAGCTTCTTATAGGATGCATATTTATCCTTTGCATTTTCTGCTGCTTCCTTCAACAGAACCTCTGCGGTTTCGGGGAAGGTACGAACCAGAGAAGCGTAACGTACTTCACCCATCAGGAATTCATTGAAGTCCAGTGTAGGCTCCTTGGAATCCAGAATGAAGGGATTCTTGCCTTCCTTCTTGAGGTCGGGGTTGAAGCGATACAGATGCCAGTAGCCTGCCTGAACAGCCAGCTTTGCTTCCAGCTGTGCATTTGCCATGCCCTTGGAAATACCGTGGTTGATACAAGGTGCGTAAGCAATAATCAGGGAAGGTCCTTTGTATGCCTCTGCTTCCTTCAGTGCCTTAATGAGCTGGTTGGGGTCTGCGCCCAGTGCAACCTGTGCAACATAGATGTAGCCATAGCTCATTGCCAGCATACCCAGATCCTTCTTTACAGTAGGCTTACCGCCTGCGGCAAACTGTGCCACAGCGCCGATGGGGGTTGCCTTGGAGGACTGACCGCCTGTGTTGGAGTAAACCTCGGTATCTACAACCAGTACGTTTACGTCACGACCGCTTGCCAGAACGTGATCCAGACCGCCGTAGCCGATGTCGTATGCCCAGCCGTCACCGCCGTACATCCACATGGATTTCTTTGTCAGGTGTTCGCTGTTTTCCAGAATGAAGTCCTTCAGCTCTGCTGCTGCACCGTCAACCTTCAGTTCCTTCAGTGCTGCGATAACCGCACGGCTGTCAGCCTTGCTTCTGTCGCCGTTATCCCAGTTTTCCAGCCATGTTTCAGCTGCTGCCGCAAATTCTGTGCCTGCGGTCATTGCCAGCAGATCCTTTACCTTCATGGTTACGCGGTCTCTCTGCTGCTCTACAGCCAGAACCATACCAACGGAGAACTGTGCGTTATTTTCAAACAGGGAGTTGCTCCATGCGGGGCCCCAGCCTTCCTTGTTTGTGGTGTAAGGTACGCAGGGAGCTGCTGCACCCCAAGCCTGTGTACAGCCTGTTGCGTTTGCCAGATACATTCTGTCGCCGTAAAGCTGTGTCATCAGTTTCGCATAAGCTGTTTCGCCGCAGCCTGCACATGCGCCGGAGAACTCCAGCAGAGGCTGTTCGAACTGAGAGCCCTTTACGGTGAATTTGCTCATGGGGTTTTTCTTATCAGACAGGGTCAGGGAGAAGTCCCAGTTATCCTGTTCGTGCAGCTGTGTTTCCAGAGGATGCATCACAAGTGCTTTTTCCTTTGCAGGGCAGGCTGTTACGCAGACACCGCAGCCCTGACAATCCAGAGGGTCAACCTGCATACGGAATTTGTACTGCTTGATTTCGCCTGCGCCGTTTGCATCCAGAACTGCGTAGGATGCGGGAGCGTTTGCTGCTTCCTCCTCTGTCAGCAGGAAAGGACGGATTGCAGCGTGAGGGCAAACGTAGGAGCACTGGTTACACTGGATACATTTTGTTGCATCCCATGCGGGAACGTCAATCGCAACACCGCGTTTTTCAAATGCGGAGGTGCCAAGAGGAACTGTGCCGTCCTCTCTGCCTGCAAATACGGATACAGGCAGCAGGTCGCCCTTCAGTGCGTTCATGGGAAGCATCAGCTTTTCTACATATTCGGGAAGAACCTTCTTGATTGCTTCGTGATCTACATCCTTTGCATCCTTCCAGCTTGCGGGAACGTCAATCTTTGTCAGACCGGAAAGCCCTGCGTCAACAGCGGCATAGTTCATGTTGACAACCTTTTCGCCCTTCTTGCCGTAGGATTTTACGATAGCCGCCTTCATGTATGTAACTGCGTCATCAACGGGGATGATGTTTGCCAGCTTGAAGAATGCGGACTGCAAAATTGCGTTTGTCTTGTTACCCAGACCGATTTCCTTACCAATCTTGATTGCATCAATGGTGTAGAAGTGGATGTTGTTGTTTGCGATGGTTCTCTTTACCTCCGCAGACAGGTGATGATCCAGCTCCTCGGGTGTCCATGTGCAGTTCAGCAGGAAGGTGCCGCCGGGCTTGATTTCAGAAACGATATCATATTTTTCCATGTAGCTCTGGTTATGACAAGCAACGAAGTTTGCGTTCTTTGTTACCAGATAGCTGGAGCGGATGGGCTTGTCGCCGAAACGCAGGTGAGAACGTGTGATACCGCCGGATTTCTTTGTGTCATATTCAAAATAAGCCTGTGCGTATTTATCTGTGTGGTCACCGATGATTTTGATGGAGTTTTTGTTTGCACCAACCGTACCGTCGGAGCCAAGACCCCAGAATTTGCAGGATACGGTGCTTGCGTCAGCCAGATCGGGCTCTGCGCCAACCTCGATGGAGCTGTTGGAAATATCATCAATGATACCAACGGTGAAGTGGTTTTTCTGTGCGCCCTTCATGTTGTCAAATACTGCGATAATCTGTGCAGGAGTCACATCCTTGGAGGACAGACCGTATCTGCCTGCCAGAACCTTTGTGGTTCTGCCTGTTTCGATCAGTGCGGAACAAACATCGCCGTAAAGAGGCTCGCCCAGTGCGCCGGGTTCCTTTGTTCTGTCCAGAACGGTCAGAACCTTTACTGTTTCGGGCAGAGCTGCTGCGAAGTGTGCCAGAGAGAAGGGTCTGTACAGGTGAACCTGCAGGAAACCAACCTTTTCGCCCTTTGCAGTCAGGCTTTCCACAACCTCCTGCGCAACGCCTGTTACGGAGCCCATCGCTACGATAACATGCTCTGCGTCAGCTGCGCCGAAGTAGTTGAACAGCTTGTAATTTCTGCCTGTGATTTTGTTGATTTCGTTCATGTATTCCTCTACGATTTCAGGCAGTCTGGTGTAGAAGGGTGTGCATGCCTCTCTGTTCTGGAAGAATACGTCGGGGTTCTGTACGGTGGAGCGCTGTACGGGGTGTTCGGGATTCAGTGCATTCTTTCTGAATTTCTTCAGTGCCTCCTGATCCACCAGCTTTTCCAGATCCTCATAGTCCATTACTTCGATTTTCTGCAGCTCATGAGAGGTACGGAAACCATCGAAGAAGTGGATGAAGGGAACGCTGCCCTTGATTGCGGAAAGGTGTGCCACACCTGCCAAGTCCATAACCTCCTGTACGGATGCGGAGGAAAGCATTGCACAGCCAATCTGACGGCAGGACATAACGTCGGAGTGATCGCCGAAGATGGAGAAGGCATGTGTACCAACGGTTCTGGATGCAACGTGGAATACGCCGGGCTTCAGCTGCCCTGCGATTCTGTACATCGGGGGAATCATCAGCAAAAGCCCCTGAGATGCTGTATAGGTTGTTGCCAGTGTGCCTGCCTCCAGAGCGCCGTGCATTGCGCCTGCGGCACCTGCTTCGGATTCCAGCTCCAGCAGACGCACGGTCTGACCGAAGATATTCTTTTTGCCGTTTGCAGCCCAGCTGTCTACGTGCTCCGCCATAGGGGAGGAGGGAGTGATGGGGTAAATCGTTGCGACCTCTGTAAAGGCATAAGAAACGTATGCCGCAGCTTCATTACCATCCATGGTTTTCATCATTTTTGTGTTCATGGTGTGGACTCCTTTCATATAAATAATAAGGGATAGAAATAGTGATTTGTTATCCTGTATCGGGTTCCCGTTTGAATGGGAAATTGCTATCTTTTGTATATTTTATGTTAGATTATTGAAATTTTATTGTCAATACTGTACGAGAAAAAGAACTTGTATTTTGTGTACAAAATTAAATACTTGTGAGTTTTGCATTAAGAAAAGTACAAACGGATGTAATTTTTTGAAATCGTATGGAATTTTAAGGAAAAAACAGGCGAATTTCTCTGATAAAACAGGGAAAAAGCCTATCGGAAAAGGGGGAATAGAGCATGGAACCGGCAAGAGTGCGATTTCTGGAAGAGGGGGAGGAGCCTGTCCTTCCTAAGTGGACAAAGCTGCTGCCACAGCGGTGGAGACAGAGAAAAACAGTGGACACTTACCCGTACACACTGACACGAGTGGACGGGGTACTGACAGGCATTTTGCAGGCAGAGCGGACAGCTGCACTGACAGCAGATTGGAGAAGGGGGGCGGTGCGCCTTCTGGCTGCCCTGGAGGAAGCGGGTGCCGCCATCATTGTGCCGCCTGCCGAGGGAGAATTTCCCAGAGAGCGGCTTCCCTTTGCCGAGGGGCGCAGGCTGGCACAGCTTTTTGCCTTCGCGGGTGCGGCAGAGGCATTGCGCCGGCAGGGCAGAAATCCGGAGGAATCGGCATTTCTTCTGGCAGGGGGCGAGCCGCATATCTGGGGGAGGGTGCTTTCCTCTCTGGGAAATGAGGTGAATCGCCTTGCCATCTTTACGCAGGAGCCGGAAACGGCAGAGGGCGTGGTGCAGCGGCTTTATGCGGAGCGCGGCTTGATGGCGGAGGTCTTTTCCTCTCCGAAAAATGCTGCGCTTGGGGCGGCGGATGTGGTGCTTTCCTGCGGCATGGAGCAGCGTGCCTATGAGCATATTCTGAAGCGAGGGTGCATCTGGCTGGATTTCGCAGGCAATCGCCCTGTTCTGCGGCGGCTTAGGAGTCTGCGTCCGGATATTTCGGCGGCGGAGGGGTTCTTTTTCCGCATGGCGGCAGAAGGCGGAGAGCAGGCGGAGGGCAGGCTTGCCGAGGCAAGGGCATACCTTGGCTGCGAGGCGTTTCGGGAAGGCTTTTCGGCAGAGGATTGGGACGGGGAGCGGCTGTTTTCCGCCTTGCAGGAGAAGGGCTTTGCCGTTTCGGGCTTTTCCGCCTTTGGCAAAAGGGTAAAAATAAAGCTGCATCCGGATAAGAAGCCTTGATTTTTCAAGGAAAAAGCGTTGACAATCCGGTCGGAATCAGTATATAATATTACGATAGTTCGGGAGGGTAATCGCAAGCCTTCCTTTTTTCCTTGTCTGAAACGAGGAAAGCATGAAATGAGACTAAAACGAGGAGTGACACACCCATGACAGAAAAGAAAGTTGTTTTGACCTATGACGGTCTGAAAAACATGGAGGCGGAGCTGGAAAACCTGAAAACTGTCCGCAGAAAAGACGTAGCAGAAAAAATCAAAGAAGCAAGAGGTCAGGGTGACCTTTCCGAAAACGCCGAATATGATGCAGCGAAGGAAGAACAGGCAGAAATCGAAGCGCGTATCGTGCAGCTGGAAAAAATGCTGCGCAATGCGGAGGTTATCGATGAAGAAGAGGGTGCAAAGGATACCATCAGCCTGGGTACAACCGTAACGGTGCTGGATGTGGAATTTGACGAGGAAATGGAATACACCATTGTAGGCTCTGCGGAGGCAGACCCCATGAACGGCAGAATTTCCAACGAATCCCCTGTCGGCATGGCACTTCTGGGACATAAAAAGGACGATATCATTATGATTGAAACACCTGACGGCGAAGTGGAATTCAAGGTGCTGAAATTTACAAAATAAAACCATTACAAAAGAACGGACAGGAGGAAGAAAAGTGGCAGAAGAAAATAAGGAGTTGACCCAGCAGGAGCTGAGTGAACAGAATAGAATCAGAAGAGAAAAGCTGGCACAGATGCAGGAAGCAGGCAAGGACCCCTTCCAGATTGTAAAATATGATGTGACACACCACAGCGACGAAATCAGAGCGAACTTTGATGCGCTGGAAAATAAGGATGTTTGCATCGCAGGCAGACTGATGAGCAAGCGTATCATGGGGAAGGCATCCTTCTGCAATATTCAGGACAGAAACGGTCTGATGCAGTCCTATGTCAGCAAGAATGACATCGGCGAGGAGGATTACGCTGCATTCAAAAAATATGACATCGGTGATATCATCGGCATTAAGGGCTTTGTATTCAAAACAAAAACAGGCGAAATTTCCGTACATGCAAAAGAGGTTGTTCTGCTTTCCAAGAGCCTGCAGGTTCTGCCCGAAAAGTTCCATGGTCTGAAGGATCAGGAGCTGCGCTACAGACAGAGATATGTAGACCTGATTGTAAACCCCGAATCCAGAGATACCTTTATCAAGCGTTCCAAGATTATTACGGAAATCAGAAGATTTTTGGACGCAAAGGGCTTCTTAGAGGTAGAAACTCCCGTTTTGCAGACCATCCCCGGCGGTGCGTCCGCAAGACCCTTTATCACACACCATAATACACTGGATATTGATATGTACTGCCGTATCGCGCTGGAGCTGCCCCTGAAGAGACTGATTGTCGGCGGCTTTGAAAGAGTATATGAAATCGGTCGTGTATTCAGAAACGAGGGCATTTCCGTTCGTCATAACCCCGAATTCACCCTGATGGAGCTGTATCAGGCCTACACAGATTACAAGGGCATGATGGACATTACAGAAGAAATGTTCCGCACCGTAGCACAGAACGTGCTGGGCACAACAAAGATTACCTACGGCGGCTATGACCTGGATCTGGGTCAGCCCTTCGAAAGAATCACAATGACAGATGCCGTAAAGCAGTTTACAGGCGTTGATTTCGACCAGGTGAAGGATACAGAGGAAGCAAAGAAAATCGCGGCAGAAAAGGGCGTAGAATTTGAAGAACGCCATGTAAAGGGTGATATTCTGAACCTGTTCTTTGAAGAATTCGTAGAAAAGAACCTGATTCAGCCTACCTTCATCATTGATTACCCTGTAGAAATTTCTCCTCTGACAAAGAGAAAGCCCGACAAACCCGAATTTACAGAAAGATTCGAGCTGTTTATTGTCGGCAGAGAATACGGCAACGCTTACTCCGAGCTGAACGATCCCATCGACCAGCGTGCGCGTTTTGAATATCAGGAATATCTGCGCGAAAACGGTGACGATGAGGCAAATATGATTGATGAGGACTTCCTGACTGCTTTGGAATACGGTATGCCCCCTACAGGCGGTCTGGGTGTTGGTATCGACAGATTTGTTATGCTGCTGACGGAATCCGTTTCTATCAGAGACGTTATCCTGTTCCCGACAATGAAGCCACTGGACGCTGATAAGAAGGCATCCAAGACTTCCGAAGAAGTGCCTGCAGCAAAGGTCGCTGAGAGGGTTGATTTCTCCAACGTGAAGATTGAGCCGATTTTTGAAGAAACGGTAGATTTTGATACATTTGCAAAATCCGATTTCCGTGCGGTTAAGATTTTGGCTTGTGAGGCAGTTGCAAAATCCAAAAAGCTGCTGAAGTTTGTACTGGATGACGGCGAACGTAAGGATCGCGTGATTTTAAGCGGTATTCACGACTATTATGAGCCTGAGGAGCTGGTTGGTAAGACAGCAATCGCTATCGTGAACCTGCCCCCCAGAAAAATGATGGGCATTGATTCCGAGGGTATGCTGATTTCAGCAGTACACGAGGAAGACGGTCACGAGGGACTGAACCTTCTGATGGTTGATGACAGAATCCCGGCAGGGGCTAAGCTGTACTAATTTTATAGAGAGAAAAAATGAGGACTTCCCGCAGGGGAAGTCCTGTTTTTATGTGGTTATCGGCAGAAGGCTTGCTGAGAGACGGTGAAGATGATATTATGCTTTAAGAGCCTATTGGATATGAGGGAGTTAAAGTATGAGAAAAACCTTGTTATATTATGAACAAAATGCAGAAAATTTTATCCGTGAAACAAGGAATGTCGATTTTAGTGAGGTACAAGAGCTTTTTTTGAGCAAGCTGGAAAAGGGCGCTTTGATTTTAGATTTTGGCTGTGGTTCGGGGCGCAACACGAAATACTTTTCAGATAGAGGCTATCTCGTTGAGGCGGTAGATGGTTCTGCCGAGATGTGTCGGGCGGCAAGTCGATATGCGGGTATTGAAGTGAAGCAAATGTTATTTCAGGAATTGGAGGAATATGAAAAGTATGATGGGATTTGGGCGTGTGCGTCCATTCTTCATTTAACCCATAATGAATTAAAAGAGGTGCTGAAAAAAATATTGCTTGTACTCAAGAAAGAGGGGGTTGCCTATCTTTCATTCAAATATGGGACTTTTGAGGGAGAGCGAAGGGGAAGATATTTTCTTGATATGACAGAAGAAGCATTTGCGGAACTGTTAAATGAAACAGGCGGCTTTGACATAGAGGAGAAATGGATTACAGGCGATGTTCGACCGGAAAGAGGAGACGAACGATGGCTGAATCTGATTCTGAGAAAACGAAATGAAGGGTGATTGCAATGATAGTAAATTCGTGGACAAGAAGTGAGTATTATCGAATAAAGGCAGCCTTGCACGGAAAAGTTCCGACAAGAATGGAGCTTTTCAGAATGATGAAGGAGCCCCAATATTTATCCTGCATAGAAAAATCTAAAGAGAATATTTTCAGACAGTACCTTGCTGCACTGGAGGAAATGGGCGAGTTGAGTGCAGAGGATGAAAAATTGAAAATGAGTAGGCTACAAAAAACAGGACTTCTGAAAGGTGCGCCCAGATAAGAAACCTTGCATTCTGAAATGCTGAAAGCTACGGCTACTGCGTCAGTTCCCCTTGACAGCCTAAGTCAAAGGATGCCTGCGGGAAACTTCCTTGTATCCGCAGTCTTTCAGCTATTTCATTTTCTTCATGTTTTCTTATTGGGACACACCTAAAAGAAGTCCTGTTTTTATGCTAAAGCTCCTGCAGGCACAGCCTTTTTATCCAATACCTTTTCTGAATCGCATCCAGCCATTCCTGCGGCATGGCTTCATAATGATAATACAGCCCTGCCAGACCGCCTGCGATTGCGGCGGTGGTATCGGTATCATTGCCGAGGTTGACTGCGCGGAGCAGGCAGTCCCGAAAGCGATTGGTATGAAGCAGGCACCAGATTGCCGCCTCCAGAGCATGCAGGACGTAGCCGTCACTCTCGATTGCATCTTCGGGCAGGGAGAAAAATTCATTGAAGTCGCGCAATCTCCGGAAGTACATCAGCTCCGCAAGGCTTTCGGGTGTGTGATAAAAAGCAAAGCCTTTTTCTACGCCGCACTGGATACAGGTTTTCAAATCGGCATTTTTTGGTGCCATTGTGACGATGGCTTTTGCGATAAAATAATATAATCCGCTTGCGATATGACACCGCAGATGATTATGCGTAAGTCCTGTTGCCAGATGGATTTGCCGAAGGGCATCTGCATCCGAAATATCTTCCTTCTGGATGAAATACAGGCAGACAGGGAGAATTCGCATCAATGCGCCATTGCCGTTGGAATATTCGTCCGTTTCGCCGCAGGTTGTGAGGTCGTGGCTGTCGCGATACTTATAGATGGCGTTGCTGCAGGTATTCCCCTCATCAAATGCCTTACCGAAGGGGGTATATGCGCCATGAAATTCCCAATCGAGAAAGCGTTCCATGATATCGCGCAGGTCGATGCAGTTCCTTTCGTTGATGCTCGCGAGGGTTGCGAGCGCCATACTGCTGTCATCCGTCCATGTGCCGGGGGGCATGTTATAGGTGCCGTAGCCCTCCATTTCGGTGACGGCTCCACGCTCCCGAAGCTCCTCTCTGCCGAGAAACTGAACGGGACACCCCAATGCGTCCCCGACCACCAGTCCCATCATGCCGTCTAAGACCATCTTTCTGTCGTTCATGTGCATACTCCTTTCTGCATACCGTTCTTACCAATCCTCCCAGTAATCCTCTGCATTACTGCCATCCGGCATATAGCCGTCCCAGTCATCCATGAAATCCTCATAGCCTTCATAATCGTCGCAATCGGGCAGTTCGGGCTTCTTCTGCGATTTGGGGGCGGTGTATACGGGGGTGGGAGTTGTTTTGGCAGGCTGATTCTGCTCGGAAGATTTACTCTGCTCGGAGGGTTTATTCTGCGCAGCAGGCTGATTCTGACCGGAAACAGGCTTGCGCTTCGCACCTCTGTCGGAGGAAGCAAGCTGTTCTTCTCGACGAAAGATATGCTTATGCTGATCAAACAGAGAGCCATTAAGCGAAACAAACAGCGTTTCCTTTTGTGCCGTGGTGTCCAGTGTAAGTGTCAGCGCACCGCGCTGCGGATGCCATTTCGTAATGGTATAAGAAAATACTGCGCCGTTTTCATAGGTTTGTATTGCGGTATCGCCATGGATGCTCCATGCCTGCCGTTCCCCTCTCGCGGTGTAATATACAAAGGTATCCTGTAGGGCGGACTGCATTTCCTCCTGTGAGGAATAAAGCGTTCTTTCTGCAAGATTGTTGCGGTCGGTAATCAAGCATGCGATACTGAGAATAAAAATGACTGCGACCCAGATAAGAATGGTACTCCTTTTTTGTGACATTATCTGTTCCTCTCCAATCATTCCGTTTATTTTCCGAGCCTCTGCTTGGCGAGCATTTTTCTCTGATAAGCAGGGAAGTCCCTCTGTGCCAGCTCATATTCTGCCAGCTTTTCATCATATCTCTTTTTTGCATTTGAGGTTGCCATGATGATAAAGGAAACACCGACAACAAGCCCGACAAAAAAATAAAAAGAGTCCATCAGGAAGAGACCGAAAGCGGCATCAAACAGACCGATGATGCCGATACCCATGTAAACCTTTTCGCCGGACCCCATTTTGTTTACCGGCTTTTCGGGCATCCGGATGCGGCTGAGAAGAAACGCTTCTGTAGCAGGGTCTGGCTTTCTTCTGACGGTAGGGATGGGCTCCTGCCATTCCGCAGCTTCGACAGAACAATCCCGTTCTGCTTCTTTTTTTGCCTCCATAAAGGCGACGAATGACATAAATTTCAGAAAATCCTTATCCATAGAAGGTTCCTCCTTTGCGAAAAAATAACTGATTTAAGCTTATCATAGAGGATTTTTGCGAGAAAAGCAAGTTGGCTGCAGTCAGTCCGCGGTTTTAAGGATTTCTGACGGGACAGGGGGAGAAGATGCAGATTTCCGCATCGGAGCAGGTTGGAAAATTCTGCCGGCGGCATGCAGAGGCGATTGACGACGAAAATCTTGAATTTATGCGGATGTTCGCATATACTGGAGATAGTATTTCAGACAGAGGACATCCTTTTGCGGCGCAATGCCTTTCTGTGCTGAGGGGATGCGGTGGAAAGGAAGTGAACGGCATGGCGATGGATGAGGAGCTTTACAGGCGATATCTTTGCGGCGATGAAGCGGGGCTTGTGGCATTGATGAAAAAATACGGCAATCCGCTGACCTTATATATCAACGGCTATCTGCATGACGTTCACGAAGCGGAGGATTTGATGATCGAAGTCTTTTCCTATTTATTTACGAAAAAGCCGCACATTCGAGACGGCGGCTTAAAGGCCTATCTGTATAAAGCGGCACGGCACATGGCTTTACGCGGCAAAAGCAGACGGCGGCTTTTCTTCAGCCTGGATAACCTGACCGAGGAGCCGGACGGACAGACGCTGGTGGAGGAGGTTGTCCGCACAAAGGAGCGGGATCGGATTCTGCATTTCTGCATGGCTGCGTTAAATCCGGATTACCGAGAGGCGCTTTATCTGGTCTATTTTGAGGGCATGAGCTATTTGCAGGCTGCTGATGTCATGGGGAAAAGCGAGAAGCAGATTACCAATATGGTGTATCGGGGCAAGGGCCGTCTGCGCGGATTACTGGAACGGGAGGGAATCACAAATGCGGAGTCATGAGGAACGAATTGCAGAGGTAAAACGGCGGATTGCGGAAAAGGAGCGTCAAAGAAGGCAGCGGCAGGAACGGATTGCTGCCCTTTTCGGCGTGGCGGCGTGCCTTGCGGTAATCGTTGGGGTTTCCCTTTTTATGCCCGATATGGTCAATCGAATGGAGCCGGGCATATCCTCCGGCTTTGGAACAGCGGCAACCATGCTGGGCGGCAGTGCTGCGCTTGGATATATCGTGACCGGACTGCTCGCCTTTGTCCTTGGTGTGTGTGTGACAATCGCGTGCTTCCGTATCTGTCTGCTGCATAAGGACGAACAGTCGGAGGAACAAAAGGGGGACAATACGAATGGAACTTGCCGATAACTTTGTGCAATTCTCTGTTACCCTGCTGGGCTTTTGCCTGAGCGGGATGCGATATCTGAAGGGCAGAAAGCAGGCGTATTTTCTGCTGACCTGCTTTTATGGCTGTTTTGCGCTCGGCTCCCTGTACTGGACGCTGTATCTGTTTCTGTTCTCAAAAACGCCGCAGGTTTTTTATGTATCGGAGTTTGGCTGGGTGGCAAGCGTTATTTTTCTTTCTATTTTGCAATACTCCCTTTCCTCTGCGGAGGAAAGAGGCTTTGTGTGCCGAAGGGCGCGGATTGCCTTCCTGATAGGCGTTCCCTTATGTATATTTTACTGCACCTTTGGGGATGTTCTCTCGAATCTGCTTTGGTGCGGCATGATGATTGCTGTTTCCTATCATGCGATACGGGGGCTTACTTACGCGCGAACGCAGACGGGAGCGGCGCGGCAGCTGCGATATTTCCATATCGGGGTGCTGTGCTATGTGGCGGCGGAATATATCCTTTGGACTTCCGGCTGCTTCCGGCAGGGGGATTTGGCTTCCTTCCTCTATTATGGGTTTGATGTTCTGCTGACGGGCTGCATATTCGCGCTGCTGCCTGCCACAGGAAGGGCGGTGCAGGCATGACATATATGGAAAATATTTTTATCTGTATGGCATCGCCTCTGCTGATTGCCGCCCTGTGCATGGGAAAACGGCATACAGGGGCTTTTCTGTTCTGCTTTGCGGGAATGGGCATGTGCCTGCTTTCTGCATATCTCAATACCTTTTTCGCCGCACTGTATGGGGCGGATGCCTTTGCCGCCACTGTGGAGATTGCGCCTGTGGTGGAGGAGGGGATGAAGCTGCTGCCGCTGCTTTTTTATCTTTTGGTATTTGAGCCGAAGGCGCGGCAGATTGGGATTGCCGCAGTGATTACTGCGCTTTCCTTTGCTACCTTTGAAAATATCTGCTATCTGATTCAAAACGGAGCCGCGTATTTCTCCTTTATTTTCTTCCGTGGCATCGGAACGGGAGCAATGCATGTCATTTGCGGAGCCATCGTCGGCGGCGGGCTTGCGTATGTGTGGCGGCGGACGTGGCTGAAAATTGCCGGAACCTGCGGACTGCTTGGGGCGGCGATTACCTTTCATGCAATTTATAACCTGCTGATTGCCTACGGCGGCACAGCGCAGTATATTGCGTATCTTTTGCCGGTGGGGATTCTGGCGGCAGGCAAGCTGATTTTTTTATTTTTTTTAAAAAAATTTGATTTTTAGGTGAGAGTTTTTCTGTTTTTTTGTACCTATATAAGTGAAAGGCTCTTTCTGCGGTGTTTGCATGGCACAGAAAAAAGGAAGGAGCGGGACACGGAAAAGGAAATGACATGACAGCAATGGAGGGAGGAAAAACGAATGAAAAAACAAAGAAAACGGATTTACACGGCACTGCTTTGCACCTGCTTCCTGTTTTCTACGGCTTCTGTGCCGGTATCGGCGGCAGAAACGGAGCAGGAGGAAATGACTACCCTATCCAACAGAAGCGGAGAGGCGAAGGTTTCCACGCCGGAGGATCTGGCTTCCGCACTGAGAGACAGTACGAAGGATACTGTCAAATTGACCGCAGACATTATTATCGATACTACACTGACGGTCAACCGCGCTGTGACATTGGATTTGAACGGCTTTGTGCTGCGAATGACGAGCAACGACAGTGTAATCAAGGTGGGGCAAGGCGGCGAACTGACGATTGCGGACAGTAACAAAAACAAAGCGCATAAATTTGCCCAGAACACCAACGGTTTGTGGGAACTGGTCAGTGATGACAGTACCACCAGCAAAACCGTCAAGGGCGGCATTATCACCGGCGGCAAGGCACAAAACGGCGGCGGCGTGTATGTCGCGCCCGGCGGAAAGCTGCATATGACCGGGGGCAGCATTGTCGGCTGTCAGGCAGGGCATGGTGGTGGTGTGTATCTTGACAATAACGACCAAACAGGTGAACCCAGCAAATTTACCATGACAAGCAGCCGCATTATCGGCTGTACGGCGAGCGGGCATGGTGGCGGTGTAGCGGTTAATCCGAAATGCACATTCACGATGGATAATGACTCTGAGATTCGCAGCTGCACTGCACGACTCGGCGGCGGTGTGTACACTAACAACAACGGTACAAATGGACCTGGTGTATTTACCCTGCGTAACGGTGCTATCCTTTCATGTACGGCTAATCCGTCAGACCATTTGTTCTCTCGGGGCGGCGGCGTTTATAATTCAGGCGCATTTATTATGGAGGGTGGTACAATCAAAGGCTGCACTGCAAAGGATGGGTCGTCCGGTGGGGTGCTTAACCGCAGGGAGTTCACCATGAGCGGCGGCATGATTGGTGAAGGCGAGAATGACGAAAGTCATGTGTACAACGATGCTAACACAAAGGCTGTATTTACCATAAGCGGCACTGCAAAAATCTATACAAACGTAGCCAATGATAGCAGATTAAATGCTGACGGCGGTGAGATTTTCGGTGAGGTGACAAATGCCGTTAAAAACTGGAGTAGTGCGGTAATCGCAGGCACCGAGGGGGTTGCCGGCAGTACTGAGTTTAAGGGAAAGGTTACCAACAATTGCATTATCGAAAAGGGTCAATTTACAGGCGATGTTACGAATGATGGCGGTGGTACAATCAAGGGCGGCGCATTTACGGGCAGTGTCACGAACAACTTAGGGGCGATTTTAGGCGGTGATTTCAGCCGAGCGAAGTCCCTGAGCGGTAAGCTTGTCATTACCTTTGAACCGAACAATGGAGATAATATGCAGGTAGATTGGAAGAAGGAGGGAGTACTACTTATAGCTCCGACCTCCGAGCCAACCAAAGAGGGGTATACGTTTGAGGGCTGGTATTACGATAACAACGGCGAAAATACAAAATGGAATTTTGAAACGGATAGAGCCAAATATACCATGACCCTTACAGCGCAGTGGAAAGCAAATACATACACCGTGACGGTGGAAAATGATGGGAACGGCACTGCATCGGCTGACCCTGCTTCTGCAAAGATGGGCGCGGAAGTAAGTCTGACTGCTATGCCAAACAGCGGCTATCATTTTAAGAAGTGGGAGGTTGTTCCCGACAAGGTGAAAATCGAGGACAACAAATTTACCATGCCGGCGGATGATGTAACCGTAAAGGCAATCTTTGAAAGGAATGCAAGCAGCGGCGGCAGCGGCGGCGGTGGCGGCGGCACGACCTACTACACGCTGACCTTTGAAACCAACGGCGGCGGCAGCATGCAGGCAATCCGCGCCGCTCGCGGCAAAACGCTTGACCTTTCCGCCTATACCCCGATGCGTGACGGCTATGACTTCGGCGGCTGGTATGCCGACAAGGATTTGACGCAGAGGATTACGGAAATCAAGCTGAGCGGCAGCAAAACGGTTTATGCAGACTGGAAAAAGAGAGAGCCGGATGCAGTGAAGAATCCCTTTGCGGATGTCAATGCAGGCGATTGGTTTTATCGGGATGTTTTGTTTAGCTACGAAAAGGGTCTGATGTCCGGCATGGATGCGGCAGCCTTTGCACCCTATGCGAACACCACCCGTGCGCAGATTGCGGTAATTTTCTACCGCATGGAGGGCAGCCCTGCTGTCGAGGGAGAAAACAGCTTTGCCGATGTTGTGCGTGGCTCCGGTACGGCATGGTTTTATGATGCGGTGACATGGGCACAGCAAAACGGCATTATGGGCGGCTACGACAACAGCAGCTTTGCCCCGAATGATCCGATTACCCGTGAACAGCTTGCGGCGATTTTCTATCGCTACGCGCAGTATAAGGGCTATGATACCACACAGGGCGGCATGGCAATTCGGGAGTTCGACGATTACGAGAGCATTTCCGATTATGCGATGGGCGCGATGGCGTGGGCGGTGAATATCGGCCTTGTAAAGGGCGACAGCAATCTCCTTTATCCGAATGGCACTGCTACGCGTGCCGAGATTGCGGCGATGCTCCACCGCTTCGTTGAAAACGGAATGAAATAAGCAAACAAAAAGCAGAAGCTCCTGCGAAAAAGGAGTTTCTGCTTTTTTATTGGCGTTATACCTTCAAAACGAAATGGTTTTTATGAAAATCCAGCAGACCCTCATCCCGCATTTTCCCAAGCTCCAGCGAAAGTCCGCTGCGCTCCACCGCGAGGTAATCCGCAAGCTGCTGTCTGGAAAAGGGAATATCGAATTCATATTTTCCGAGCCGCTGTGCCTCTGCGGAAAAATAGGACATCAGCTTTGCGCGCGTTGTGCGCTGCCCCATGTGGGTCAGCTTTTCGCTGAAGCGCAGGTTTTTCTCCGCAAGCTCGCCAAGCAGATTTCGGATGATATGGCTATGATGCGTGCAGGCGGAGGAGCACACATGCAGCACACGCTTTATGTTCAAATACAGCACCGTAACAGCCGTTTCTGCCACAACGCTTACATTCAGCACAGAGCCGGGCGCGCAGGCATAGGCGGCGGCAAAGGTCTGCCCCACCCCTGCCTTGGAAATGATGTTGCGGTTGCCCCAGATGTCCTCCTGTATGATTAGAATACTGCCGGACAGCACCAGACCGATGGCATCTGCCGTATCCCCGATGCGCAGCAGCAGGGCATCCTTGGGAAAGCTTTCCCTTCTTGTTTCCAGACAGGAGAGCATTGCGGTCAGTTCCTCCTCGGAAATGCCCGAAAAAAGCTGAGAGGAACGGATGATGGGAAAAAATTCTTTCATAAAAACCCTCTTTTCGTTGAAAATTCAACAGACTTGTTGAATTTAGCATACTATAATGAAAACAAAAAAGCAAGGAGGTTTTTATTGTGAAAAGAAGAATCATTGAAATTGATCAGAATAAATGCAATGGCTGCGGTGCCTGTGCCGCCGCTTGTCACGAAGGCGCAATCGCTATGGTAAACGGGAAGGCGCAGCTGATGCGGGATGACTACTGCGATGGTCTGGGCGATTGCCTGCCTACCTGCCCCACTGCCGCGATTACCTTTGTGGAGCGCGAAGCGGCAGCGTATGATGAAAAGGCAGTGGAGGAAAATAAGCGCAGAAGGCTACAGGAAAAAATGAAGACAGAAGGGATGACACTTCCCTGCGGATGTCCGGGAAGTCAGTCCAGAACGATTGCACACGAAGAATCCGCCGTGGCTTGCAATACAGAGGCGGTCAGCCGCCTGTCCCAGTGGCCTGTGCAGATTAAGCTGGCTCCTGTCCAGGCTCCCTATTTTAAGGATGCCCGCCTTTTGATAGCAGCTGACTGTACCGCCTTTGCCTATGGTACCGAATGCCATTACTTCGAAATTCATCCAAAGTCCGCTACCGTACTCATACGGATAATTCTCTGATACCGGATGTTTGCAGGGAATGACGGTGCCTTTTACCCAAATGCGGTTGTAATTAGCATTGTTATTGCTCAAAACAACTACTTCTTTACTAAAGAAGCCCGGTCGGTAGGCCGGGTTGTAAGTCACTTTCACTTTACCTGTAGCATTCGGCCGGAGCGGTTCTTTAGGAAATTCAAACTGTACACAACCACAGCCACTTGTTACTCCATTGATAGAAATAACTTTTTGACTGACATTCTTAAACTCAAATTCATGTGAAACCAGTCCATTTTCTTCCTTTATTTCTCCAAAATCAAAGACACGTTCTTCGAACACCAGTTCGTCAGAAAGAGTCTGTGCGTACGAGGCAACCAAATACAAATTAATGCAACAAATCAATATAATAAAGCGCAGCATCATACTTTTTTTCATTTAAAACAAAAGCCTCTCATAATAACTCATTAGCTATTATAAGAGACTTTCATCAATCCCGTTTATTCATTCTGATACATATCAAACTCAGACAAAACAATCCCATATCCACTACTATACGGCAATAATTCAAGTTTGACATATTGAGCACTCACAGCTCCATAGAAACGAATATATTGCGGCGTTGCACGAGAGAAAGTAACGTTTCCCTGATACTCATAATCTTCACCTCCTATTTCACTTGTATAGACAGCGGCACTGGACAAACTATAATTACGGGAATAATACTGTAATCGAATTCCTGTTATGTTTTGGTATACGCTATTCAAATTAACAATAACGGTAGAACTGGCATCCTGAGACGGATAAGTCCTTGTATTTCCGTCGAACAGAGTTGTTCCAACATCTACACCATTGTTAGTGGCAGTCCACGCGCTTCTATCACTAATTAATGTGCCTTCCACACTCGTTGCTCCCGGAACACAATTCGTAAAAGAGGTGCTAACAGCGAGATAAGCAGAGGAATGAGTTTCACTCAATGCCGCATTCGATACCGATGTTACTTTTAGCGGTAAAAGATAACTTGTATTGACAAACTCGCTCCACTTTCCATCCTCTATTTCAATAGTAACTGAATCAGAAGAAAGCATACTTCCCGCAGGAATCACGAGTTCTTTTTTATCCAAGGTTACTTTTACCCCGTCAGGGAAAGAAGAAAATTCACCTATGGATGCACTATTATCAATATCCAAAGTAACCGTTATATCTTTAGAGGCAACTTTAGTAGAGCGTACCCCTACCTTAACTATTTCCGGTCCACTCTCTAAACTAGAGCCAATCGGTGTTCTCAACACTTCATAGACAAATGTATTTTGAGGATATTCTGTTGAAGTCCAACGGTTCACATTAATATATACATAATTTTGGTTGCTTCCTTCGATATCGTAACTTTCGTCATCACAAGACTGAAGACTAAATAATCCGACTACAACCAACAATCCTAAGATATGCGTATTTATTTTCATAGCAATCATTTATTTCGTTACTCGTTACATCTGTTATTATCATCACTGTCCCATGCAATAGCACTGCTATAATTCAGATTATATGTTAATCCAGCTCCTTCATTTATTTCACGGGCAGTGTTCGTCCAATCCATATCATAGCCATGTCCTGTTGCATCTTTAAAGATGTGTCCTTCGCCTTCATTCATTTTCCAGTATGCAACCAAACCTTCTGATTGTGAATCAACGCCACAAAGATTCATCTGTAGTTCGCCTGTACTCAAAGCACGGTTCCAGACACGAACTTCAGCAATACGGCCACGAAAATACTGAGATCCGCGATATCCCGTCCAAGACATTCCTAGTTCAAAACGCTGGAAATCGACCGGTTTACCATCACCATCGCCTTGTGCATCTTTCACTCCGTCTACATACATAGTCAGTTTACTGCCATCATATGTCAACGAGATCATATACCAACGATCAGTGCTAAAACGTGTACTCGATACAATACTTCCACTTGGACTTACCCACTGCAAGGCATTGATATCTAATCCATTTTCTCCAAATCGCAGCATACTTGAGCGCTGTTCGTCAGCAGAAGTGAAACTACACAGACGAGCTATACGATGCCACTCTTGAGAATAGCATTTGATCTCATAGGTGAAGTTAGACAATTCCTGTTTCTTATCATCTGAGAAAATAAAGTTACTATAAAGATTCGTATTGCTGATATTCAATGAGGTGAAATGAATAACACGAGATATCTGCAAGAAAATAGTTTTCGAAGGTTTTAATATTTCAAGTCCATCCACTTCTACCATAGTAACTGGAACTACATATACTCGCCCTTCTGCAAAGTCTTCGGTA